>Ga0172368_10002956_pt1 | contig 21099 bp, 13 predicted proteins | sample Lak11m_FD_114540 | JGI IMG/M metagenome (GOLD analysis project Ga0172368, IMG submission 114540) | Freshwater microbial communities from Kabuno Bay, South-Kivu, Congo - kab_022012_11m | ecosystem: Environmental > Aquatic > Freshwater > Lake | place: Democratic Republic of the Congo: South-Kivu...
CTCGCCCCGGTTGCCCGCGGCGTCGTAGCCGGTCACGCGCAGCACGTGCGTGCCACGCGACACCCGCGCCGAGAGGCTCCAGGGCGCGGCGCCGTCCACCGCGACCGTCTTGCCGTCGACGGCCAGCTCCGCGCGCACCGCCCCGACGTTGTCGGTGAGGGTCGCCTTCACGGTCACGGACGTGGTCGTGCGGGCCCCGGCCGCGGGCGAGGTGATGCGCACGACGGGCGCGGCGGTGTCCGGAGGCGGTCCGCCGGTGGCGAGGTCGCCGCCCGAGGCCGTCCGCAGCCACGGGAGGAACGCGTCGACCCGCGTGTCCCACGAGAGCCCTTCCTCGCAGGGCCAGATGCCGCCGCTCGTCACTCCGACCTCGAACTCGACGCCGCCGACGGTCGAGAACGCCGGGCCGCCCGAGTCGCCGTAGCACGTGGTGCCCGTGCCGGAGCCGGGCGTGAAGTAGAACTTCGTGCTCGTCACCCGGCCGATGGTGTTCGTCGTCACGCGCTTGGTGCCGAAGTCGTCCTGCTCCTCGCCGGTGACGCCGAAGCCCACCAGCGTGATGCGCTGGCCGGCCCGGGGCGCGGTCGCGGCGACGGGCGACGGCGCGACGGACGGCGCGCTGCGCAGCCGCAGGAGACCGAGGTCCGCCGAGCCCTCGCCGTCGTCGCCGTCGGGGTCGTACGAGGAATGGCGTCCCGCCGACGCCGCCGCGTAGACGCGCCCGCCCACCACGAAGGCGTAGCGGCTCGCCCCGCCCGGGATGCAGTGCGCCGCCGTGAGCACGGTCTTCGCGCCCACGAGCGTGCCCGTGCAGATGTCCGCGCCGTCGAAGCGCACGCGTCCCACCGACGGGTGCCCGGTGTCGACCGAGCCGTTGACGATGCCGCGGTCCATGGCGGCGGTGTCGAAGGATTCGTCGGCGGTTCCGCCGCAGGCTGCCAGCAGGAGGGAAATCGACACGATTCGACGGGTCATGGCGCGTCCCCTTTCCCGAGCGTCGCCCCCCTGTCCGATCGCCTCCGACGGCTCCGGCCCGTCGCCGGGCCTCTGCCGCGGATACACGAATCCCCTTGCGCCGCCGTGCGATCCGCGCGCGCAGCAGTCCGTCGCCGAGTGTGCCTGACCTGCGCCGCGCGCAGGGTGCGCACGGCGAAAGCCTTCGGAATCGCATGAAAGCACGCCGCGTGCCGGAGGCCGCACGGCTCCGACGCACTCCGTTGCCACTGCCGTCCACCGACGCGCGCGCCCCCCGATTCCACGCCGAAACGCCGCGCCTGCCGCGCCCGACGCCGAGGCGACGACGCCGCGCCCTCGCGGGTCGGCCGGACGCAGATCGTCCTGAACCAGGACACATCGGTCAGCCGTCCGATGGGCGCCGTCGCGGAAATCCCCAGCAACTACGGCAGGATGCGCGGCCGTCCCGAATCAGGACGCTCGAGGAGCGCCCGCGCACCAGTGGGATTCCGGCGCCGCTGTCCCGACATCGGACGCCCCGGGGTGCTTGCAGGCGCCGGCGGCCGGACGACAATGCGCGCGCGGTCGGTTGCGCGAACCTGCGCCGGCCGAGGGGCTGCGATGCGGGCGATCGTTCGAGTACAGGCCTTTCTACTTCTGGTGGCCGGCTGCGCCGACGACCTGCGAGTCGGCCGGGAGGCGTCGGACTCCGGCGTCCCGGACTCCGGCGACGTGCGCGCGGACTCTGCGGACGCTGGGAGCTCCGAGACGGATGCGGGACCATCGGAACCGACGGACGCGGGCACCTCAGACTCCCCCGACGCTTCCGCGGAGCCCGTCGACGCAGGTCTTCCCGAAACGGACGCGGGGCCGGCCGATTCCGCGGACGGTGGCTCGAACGAAGGCGATGGCGGCGCGGACGGGGGCGCCACGGCGGATGCCGGATGCGCCGATTGCGCCGCGGACGAGCCGATTCCGATCGAAGGCTACGGCCGCACGGCGCGCGGCGGATGGCAGCCCGGCCACGACGTCGTACACGTCACGAGCCTGGACGACGACGGTCCCGGGACGCTGCGCGAGTCCCTGCGCACGGGCGGCGCGCCGCGCATCGTGCGCTTCGCGCTGGACGGAACCATCGCCCTCGGCTCGGCGCTGCTGGTGCCCTCGAACACCACCGTCGACGGCCGCGGCCGCAGCGTCGTGCTCGCGGGCAAGGGCCTCATCGTCGCGGGCACGGACGACGTGATCCTGACGCACCTCACCGTGGAGAACGTGCTGCCCGCGAGCGAGGACGGACTGCGCGTCGGCGATCCGTCGGATCGATCCGATCGCGTCGCGGTGGATCACGTCACGTTCCGCCACACGGACGGCAAGGGCGATTCGAAGTTCGTGGACGAGGCGCTGAGCGTCGGGTGGGGCGCGACCGACGTCACGGTGCAGTGGTGCCTGTTCGAGTCGTGGGAGAAGGTGCTGCTCATCTCCAACGGCGACGCGCCGGACGCCATGGACGCGGACATGCGCGTCACGGTGCACCACTGCCGCGCGCACGGCACGGGCCGGCGCCATCCGCAGGCGCGCCTCGGGACGTTCGACTTCTACGACAACTTCTGGGACGGCTGGCACATGTACGGCTGGTACTGGGAGCCGCCCTGGCGCGACTCGTTCGGGATGCTGTGCGAGCGCAACTGCCGTCTGCGCGCGGAAAACAACCTGTTCCTTCGCGTCCCCGACGTCCACGACATGCTCTCGCGCGCGGACGACGCGACCGCGTGCGACACGGGCGGCGTCATCGACGAGAGCGGCAGCTCCGTCGCGGCCGGCAGCACGGCCCCGCTGCGTTTCCAGGCGGGATGTCCCGCGGGCGCGTCGGTGCCCCGTCCCTACGAGGCCTCCGTCGAGCCCGCGGACGAAGCGCTGCGCGCGCGCCTCGAGGCCGGTGCCGGCAACGTGCCCTGAACCGCCGCTCCACGAAGTCGTGGAGCAGCGCGTGGATTCCGGGATCGCTCGTCCCGAGGGGAACGCAGCGCGCAGCTCTTTCTTTTGCGCGCACAGCGGACACGAGGGGGCGCTGCCGGGCCCTTGTGTCCGCGCGAGCCTAGGAGCCGGCCCGCGTCGCCGTCCACTGGAAGGCTCCGCTCTGGGGCCGAGCGGTCGGGCTACGGGCGGAAACCCGCGCTGTGAATTCACCGTGACTCACGTCACGGGCAGGTTTCCCGCAGCGTGATGATCTGGCTGGCCACCTTGAACATGGGCCAGTTGCAGGTGTTGCCGCTTCCGCTCGCGTTAGCACCCAGCCGCGCCCGTCGTCGTAGTCGGTCCAGTTGCGGGCGCAGGGGCGGTTGAAGCGCGAGGCCCCGACGAGGGGACGCTGCGGCGACGTCCAGCGCAAGCCCACGATATACCTGGAAGCGCTCATGCCTTGCTCCGGGACGACGGCCGAGAAGTCGAACTTCCACCAGGCGAGCCGGTGCGCCGCGGGCGCCCCGCCCTCGGCCGGCGCGACCCACTCTGCCTTCCACGACAGCGCCGACGTGTCGAGCGTCTGCGACACGCGCCAGGGCTGCGATGCCGTGGGCTTCTCGCCGTCCCATACCTCGACGGCCAGCGCCGCGTCGCGCGGGTAGTCCGCGAACTCGGCGTCCTTCACCGCGACCAGCACCTCCACCTGGCCCACGCGCCAGGTGCCGTCGGCCGGAACCCTCGACCGGTCGGCGTCGACCACCACCGCGTCCGCGCCCGACGCCACGAGGTACACGCCCTCCAGCGCCGACACCTGCTCGATGTCGAAATCCTGCTGCTGCTGGACGCAGGGAATCTTGCGCAGGTGCTCGTCGCCGCAGCCCAGCAGCGCCGCCGCCGTCGCCATCGCCGCGAACCATCGGCCCATGACGCTCTCCGCCCATCACCCCGCGTCTTCGGACAGATCGTCTTCCGCCGACTCGGGTTCGGCGGCGCCGGGATCCTGGAACTTCTTGAGCCGGTAGCGGAAGCTGCGGAAGCTGATCCCCAGAAGCTTCGCCGCGTCCTGCTTCACGCCCCCGGACTGCGCCAGCGCCTTGTTCAGATAGGTCCGCTCCAGTTCGTCGAGATGGCGCTGCAGGTCGAATCCGACCGGAACGCGCTCGTCGGCCTCCGGAGGAGGCGGCGGCAGCGTCCCTCGCAGCGACGCGGGCAGATCCTCCTCGCCCACGACGCTGCCCTCGCACAGCGTCACCGCGCGCTCGACGATGTTCTCCAGCTCGCGCACGTTGCCCGGGAACGAGTGGTCGGCGAGCCGGCTCAACGCCGCACGGGAGAACGTCATCTTCGGGCGGCCGTGCTCCTCGGCGAAGCGGCGCAGGAAGTGCTCGGCCAGAAGCAGGATGTCCTCGCGCCGCTCGCGCAGCGGCGGCACCTTGATGCGGATGACGTCCAGCCGGTAGAAGAGGTCCTCGCGGAATTTCCCGGCCTTCACCTCCGCGGCGAGATCGCGGTTCGTGGCCGCGATGATGCGAGCGTCCACCTCCACGTCCTCGATGCTCCCGACCGGCTTGACGCGCCGCTCCTGCAGCGCGCGCAGCAGCTTCACCTGCAGCGCCAGGGGCAGCTCGCCCACCTCGTCCAGGAAGAGCGTGCCGCCCGACGCGGTCTGGAACAGGCCGGTCTTCGCCGACTGCGCGCCTGTGAAAGCGCCGCGCACATGGCCGAACAGCTCGCTTTCGAGCAGCCCCTCGGGGATGGCGCCGCAGTTGACCGCGACGAACGGAGCGGACGCGCGGGGACTGCGCGCGTGCAGGGCGCGCGCGACGAGTTCCTTGCCCACCCCGCTCTCGCCCGCCACCAGCACGGTCGTGCGCGTGGGCGCCACCTTCTCGATGACGTTGAACACCTCGGCCATGGCGGCCGAGTGCCCGACGATGTCGCCGCAGCGGTCGCGCCGCTCCAGGCGGCTGCGCAGCGCGCGGTTCTCGGCCACCAGAGCGCGCTTTTCCAGCGCCTTGGCGACCACGGCCGCCATCTCGCCGACCTTGAACGGCTTCTGGACGTACTGGTAGGCGCCGAGCTGCATCGCCTGGATGGCGTTCTCGATGGTGCCGAAGGCTGTGATGACGACGACCTCGACATCCGGGTGGTCGCGCTTGACCTGCTCCAGCACGTCCAGGCCGCTGCCGCGCCCGAGGCGCAGGTCGGTGATCACGAGATCCGGGGGCTGCTCCGCCGCCACCGCGATCGCGGACGGGGCCGAGTCGGCCACGACCACCTCGTGACCTTCCTTGCCCAAGAAGATCTCGAGGAACTCCCGCATCGAACGTTCGTCGTCGGCGACCAGGATGCGCGCCATGCGGGGGACAGTCTACCAGAGGCACCCCGCGTGCGGGCGCGCCGCCGCCGCGCGAGCGGGGGCGTCACCGGCAACGCCGCGGCAATCCGCCGTGCGGAGACGACGGATCGCACCGGCGCGGCGGCTTCCGGGTCGGACGGAGTAACTCCGGACGAGGCCGAACTCCGGGAAGGTCGCCGGACTGCCGGGCTCCCCGCGTGCGTCCGCCGGCCCCGCTGCCGCCCGGCATGGTTGAAGCCCGCTGCGGCCAGCACGCGGCCCGGGAGCCTGCCATGGTGCCCGGCGCCTGGACGGCCGCGGTTCCGGCGGATTCCGCGTTCCGCATGCGCGTCGCGGCCCTGGGCGTGCACACCGCGGTGTGCGACGCGTACGGCCGCGTGACGATCCTGGGCGGGGCGGGCACGACGCGGCTCGACCCGGTGCGGCCCGCGTACGCCGCGCACTCGGTCGCGTTCGGCGCCACGCCGGGACCGACGGGCGCGCTGCGGCTCGCGGTCGACGACCAGGGCACCGACCACGTCGCGGTGTGGGACGCCGCGGGAGGAATCCTGGAGGCGCTGGTCGTCGAGGACGCGGCCGAGGTCGGAACCGACGAGCGCGGCCTGTTCGTGGTGGCCGCGCGCGGCGGCGTCGCGTTCCTGTCGCAGACGACGGGGTCGCTTCTGGACCGTCAGGCGGTGGGCGCCGACCTGCGTTCGCCGGTGCTGCGCACGGTGCAGCTCTCCGACGGTCCGCGCCGCGTGCTGGAGGTCGCCTCGCGCACGTTCGGCGAGACGGTCGCCCTGGATCCGCTGCAGCTCGGCTTCCTGTGCCACGGGTCCACGCCCGCCGGGCCGCCGCTCACGGAGCTCGCCGCACTCCCGGACCGCGCGCCCCTGCTGATGCTGCGCGGAAGTGAAGTCTGGCGCACGGATGCGGCGGTCGTGTCGAACGAGTCGCAGGTGGTGCGCCGCGAGCTGCCCGCGCAACTGGGCGTCGTCCCGGATCGCTACCGCCCGCCGATGGAGCCGTACCGCACCGACGCGCATCTCACGCTCTCCGCGGACGGCGCCGTCGCGCCCGTGCGCAGCCCCGCCGGCGTGTCCGCGATGCCGGGTCCCGCGGCGCCCGACGGCCCGCCGGGCCCCGTGCTGGAGCCGGAAGTCCTCGCGTACGGCGCGTTCCGGGACGGCGCGACGCTGGTGCTCGTGGAGGAGAAGCGCGTGCGCCCTCTGGACGCGGCGGAAGCGGCGCAGGGCCGGGCGCGCAACCGGCTGCCCGACGTGGCGCTGCCCGGCATGATCTCGGCGGCCAAGGAGGCGTTCTTCGGCTCGGGGTACCGGCTGCTCGCGGAGTTCTCGACGCAGGACGTGCCCGGAGGGATGCGCGTCGTGCGCGTCTCGGACGGCGCGCTGGTGCGCGCGCCGCGCCGCTGCCGCCGGCGGACGGCGAGTGGACGCTGTCGCCCGGCGGGCGCGTGCTGGCGATGCTCTCGCCGTCGTGGGGCGTGGTCCCAGGCGCGGTGCACCCGTTCGACTTCGACCCTTCCACCGGCGCGGTCGGCGAGGAACTGGCCGCAGTGGAGGTTCCGACGGGAGCACGCAACCTGCTGGCGTACCCGGGCGGAGAGCGGGCGACGCTCGTGGACGCCGCAGGCGATCGCGTGCTGCTGCTGGAATAGCGGCGCGGCGGCTACTCGCGCGCGACGCGCGCGGCGGCCTCCAGCAGCCTGCGGGCGGCCTCGGCCATCGAGCGCGCGAGCCGGGCGCGCGCGGCCGGCTCCAGTGCGTCCGCGATTTCGTCCAGTTTCTCCAGCGCCGCGGGGTCGCCGAACAGGTCGTTGATCGTCGCGCACAGCGTCTCGACGGTCTTCGCGGTGAAGCGTCGGCGGCGCGGCTTCCCGCCGGCCTTCCGGCGCCGCTCGTGCACCCATGCGCCGATCTGCTTCGGGTTGAGGTCGAACTCGACGGCATGCTGGGCGCCCTCCAGCATGGCCTTGTGCTCACCCAGGGGCAGCAGCGCCTTTTTCTGCTCCGGTTTCAGGTGCTTCCAGAAGTTGCCGCCCACCGTGCGGTCCCATCCGGCGAAGCGCACGAGGTCGAAGACGTCCGCGCGGGTGACGCCGAGGTCGTGCCCCGCGCGCGACAGGAGGTCGGCGTACTTCGGGTTCGTCGTCCGCCTCGACCCCAGCATCGCCGCCGCGTCGCGGTCGAAGATGTCCCGGTAGACGCGCTCACACAGAGTCAGGAACGCCGTCTGGCCGTTGTCGCGCACCGCGTTCCAGGCCTGCACGATCTCGTCCACGGTGCGGGCGGCCTTCGCCGCGACGATGGCGTCCGGCTTGCGCACGCCGCCTGCACCGGCCGAGCCGGCCTTCCGGCCGGCGGTCCTGCCGACTTTGCGGGATCCCTTCATCGCCCAGCTCCTGCGGGTCGTCCGCCCCGCGTGCTGCCGAACCGTCCCGTCCAGCCTACAGCAGCCGCACGCCGCCGTGCACGGAATTCATCCGTCGAAGAAACGGGCCGCTTCGGCGCGGCGGCCGGGCGCGTCGGGCCGCCCCCGGCCCCGTCGCCCCGCCGGCGCCGGCAGGCTCTGGAAAGTAGCTTGAGCTACTATACAATGCTGACAGAATATATCCCTTGCGCCTGAACGACCCGACCGGCTACCATATGGCGGAAGCACTCCGCCGGAGTCTCGGCGGCAAGGGAAAGCAGTGAGCGGGCGCGTCTTCAGCCGACTTCACGACCTGAACACCGAGATGTCGCGGCTCGCCCTCACCGGCCGGCTCACCCGGGAGCGTTATCTCGAACTGAGCCGCGAGATCATCGAAGAGGCGGGGGAACAGCCGGAGTTGTCCGCGAGTGTCGAGATGTTCGCGGCGGACGACGAGTGGCTCCACGCGGCCATGGTTGGCATCCGTACCGCCTCGCTACCTTCGCCCGCCTGACGCGCGCCCGCCCTCCCGGCCGTAGCCGGACCGGCCGCACGGCGCGGCCGGCGGGGCTTCCTGTCCTCGGTCGAGAATCAACTAGCTCGAGCTACTATCCTCCATGGTGAGAGCATCGCTCGGCGATCCGCCCTGCTCCCGCGCGCACGGTGTCCGGGAGAAAGGCGTCCTTCCGGGTCCGTCGCGGGGCGTCGCGGGCTCCTCCTCGGCTGCAACAGGAACGGGGGGCCGGTGCGCCTTGCACGCGCCCGACGCCCCGGCAGACGGCGTCGGACTCTCGCGTCCGCCCTCCCCCGCTGTGCCTGCATCGTGTATCCTGCACAGGTCCAGGCACTCCCCGGGGCCGGAGGAAACTCGATCATGCACACCCGCTCATCGGCCGCCGCCGTCGCGGCCGCGGTCTTCGCCGCTGCATTTCCCGCCGCCGCGCTGGGCCCCCGCGCCGTCGGCTACCAGGGCCGCCTCCTGAGGGCCGACGGCACCGCGGCCACCGGCACGGCCACGGTCGCGTTCGGCGTCTGGGACACCGCTTCGGGCGGCAGCCAGCTCTGGACGGAGTCGCAGACGCTCGGGCTTTCCGACGGGTACTACTCCACCTTCCTCGGACTGGTCCTGCCGCCGCCCGACGGGCTCTTCGACGGTTCCGCGCGCTGGCTGGAGATCCGGGTCGGCTCGGAGACGCTCGTGCCGCGCCAGCAGATCGGCGCCGCGCCGTACGCGCTCGCCGCGCAGAGCGTCGCGGGCGGCGTTGCGGACGTGTCGTCGCTGCGCGTCGGAGGCGAGCTCGTCGTGGACGCCGACGGACGCCTGGCAGGCCCCGCGCGCTACGCCGCCGGTTCCGGCATCGAGGTGGACGACGCGACCCGGACGCTGTCTTTGCAGGCCTGCGCGACAGGCCAGGTGCTGGTGCGCGACGCGACGGCATGGCAGTGCGTCGCGGCCAACCCGGGCACGGTCATCAGCGTCGCGGCGCTGGGACCGCTCACCGTCACGAACCCGACGTCCGCGCCGCAGATCTCGCTCCCGCAGGCGGGATCCGCGTCGAACGGGTACCTGTCTTCGTCGGACTGGTCGTCCTTCAACGCCAGGTTCGGCGCTGCCAGCGCGACGGGAGGCGATCTCTCCGGGCCCGTGTCGGCGCCGGTCGTGGTGCGGCTGCAGTCGCGCCCGGTGGCGACGGCGGCGCCGCAGGACGGGCAGATCCTGAAGTGGGACGCACTGCAGTCGCAGTGGAAGCCGTCGACGGACGCGGACTCCGGCGGCACCCTGACCGGCATCACGGCGCGGCCGCCCCTGACGGCCTGGACCAGTTCGACGCAGCCCGTGCTCGAGCTCGCGGCGGCGCGCGGCGACGCGGACGGATACCTCTCGTCGTCGGACTGGCAGCTCTTCGACGGCAAGTACGACGCGGCGACGCAGTGCGGCGGCGACCTGTGGGGATCGCTGTCCGCGCCTCTCGTGACGAAGCTGCGCGGCGTGCCCGTCTCGACGACGGTGCCGTCGGCCGCACAGGTGCTTCGCTTCGACGGCACGCGGTGGGAGCCGCAGTCGCTCGGGATCTCGGACGTGGGCGGGCTCTCGTCGGGCTACGTGGATCTGGCCGGCACGCAGACGATTTCCGGTTCCAAGACTTTCTCCTCCGCACCGCAGTTCGGCACGCCGCTCGGAGTCGCCAGCGGCGGCATCGGAGGCGCGACCGCGCCGCAGCGCAACGTATTCGCCGGTCCGGCGTCCGGCACCGGCGCACCGGGTTTCCGCGCGCTGGACGCGGCGGACCTCCCCTCGCTCGACGTGTCCAAGCTCTCGACGGGCACGCTTTCCGTGGCGCGCGGCGGCACCGGCCTCGGATACGGTCCCGCGGCGCACCAGTTCCTGCGCGACGACGGGGCGGGTGCGTGGACGGCCGGAGCCATCGCGGCCTCGGATCTGCCTTCGCTTTCGGACACGTACGCGCTCGCATCCCACCTCCACGGCGCCGGCGATCTCACCGCAGGCACGTGCACGGCCCGATCGCGTTCTCCAACGCGGGCAACTCCTTCGCAGGTTCGTTCTCCGGCAGCGGCGCCGCGCTCACGTCGCTCAGCGCCGGCAGCCTTGCGTCGGGGACCGTGCCCGAGGCGCGGCTGCCGTCGACCCTGGGGCTGGCCTACTCGTTCACGAACGCCGCGAGCACGTTCGCGGGCACCGTGACGGGCAGGGTGACCGGCCCGGTCGTGCTGGGCAACGTCGCGACGTGCAGCGCGGGCGCCGTGCGCTGGGACGGGTCGCACTTCCAGGGCTGCAACGGCACCGACTGGCTCAACCTGGACAACGTGCCGCCGCCCATCATTTCGTCGGTGACGCCCGCATGGGGCACGACCGACGGCGGCACCGCGCTCACGATCACCGGGTCGAACTTCCAGGCGCTCGCCACCGTGTACCTGAGCGGCACGGCTCTTTCGGGCGCGACCGTGGACTCGACGACGCGCATCCGCGTGACGACCCCGGCCAACGGCACGGCCGGTGCGCGCGACGTGAAGGTGCAGAACCCCGACTTCCTCTCGGGCACGCTGGCGAGCGGATTCACCTACGCGCGCCCGCCGACGATATCGGGCATCTCGCCGAACGAGGGCCCGACGCCCGGCAACTGGTCCGTGACGATATCCGGCACCGACTTCACCTCCACGCCGACCGTCACGTTCGCCGGAGCCTCCGCGCCGGTGACGAGCCTCTCGACGACGCAGCTCGTGGTGACTCTGCCCGCGGGCACGGCGGGCGCCGCGACCGTGACCGTGCAGAACCCCGCGCCCTACAACCTGTCGACGAGCAGCACGTTCACGTACCGCGTGCCGGGCACCACGGCCGGCGTCGCGCTGCAGAGCTGCCGCGCGGTCAAGACCGGCGGCTATTCGACGGGAAGCGGCGCGTACTGGGTGAATCCGAACGGCACGGGCGCGTTCGAGATCTACTGCGACATGACGGGCGACGACGGAGGCTGGACGCTCGTCGCCGGCATCGCGCCGGACAACAACCACGACACGTCCGCCGCCGTCACGCCGGCCAACCTCGTCGCGGTCTCGGGCAAGGGCAAGCTCTCCGACGCCGTCATCAACGCGCTGCGCACGGCGCCGGGCAGCGAGGGCATCGTGCGGCTCAACTGCACCAGCTCGGTGGACTTCTACGACTACCGCAGCAAGGCCTGGCACGCGGACTACGTCGGCTACCCCAACGGCGTCGGCTGGGACGTGTACACGCAGCCGTGGGGCACCGCGCCGTACACGACCGGAGGGCAGGACTACCCGAATCAGCCCGGATGCTGGGCGTACTCCACCTGGGGCACGAAGACCATCTACGGCTACAGCGGCTGGACCGGGTGCTACGACGGCACGAACGTGAACTCCAACGGCACGACGTGGATCCGGTAGCAGGACGCGAACGCTGCATCCCGGAAAGCTGCCGCGCCGCGCATCGCGGTCACGGGCGGTCCCCTGCGGGGCGGACGCGGCGTGCGCCGGCGATGCATTCCGCGCCGTGCCCGCCCCTCGGGCGCGCGTCGACCGCCGCCGATTTCCGCGCAATCCGTCGTCGAATGTAGTATCGGGCCCCGGCTTTCGGCCAGGTCGGCCTGCAGGCGGTGCGTCATGGGACAGGCAAGGTGTTTCTTTTCCGCGGGAAGAATCCTTGTCGCCGCGACGCTGCTCGCATGCGGCGCCTGCGACGACTGGTCGGCGGAGCGGCCGGAAAACCGCCCGCAGGAAACCGTCTGCACGGCCGACACGGACTGCACCGGCGGCGAGGTCTGCGTGGGCGGAAGGTGCTCGACACGGCCTCTGGACGCCGACGGCGACGGCGTGCCCGACCCGCAGGACGACTGCCCCTGGTTTCCGGATCCCGGCCAGCTCGACACCGACGGCGACGGCATCGGCGACGCCTGCGACGTGTGCCCGCAGGCCGCGGACGCCGACCAGGAGGACAAGGACGGCGACGGCGTCGGCGACGCGTGCGACAACTGCCCCCGCCGCGCGAACACGGATCAGGCCGACGGCGACGGCGACGGGGTCGGCGACGCCTGCGACGACTGCGCGGCCGTCGCCAACCCGGACCAGGCCGACGGCGACGGCGACGGCGCCGGCGACGCGTGCGACGTCTGCCGCACCCGCGGCAATCCCGACCAGGCCGACTCGGACACCGACGGCGTCGGCGACGCTTGCGACAACTGTCCGCACGCCTCGAACGTCGACCAGCGCGACTCCGACACCGATGGTCTGGGCGACGCCTGCGACAACTGCACGCGCGCGCCCAACGTCGACCAGGTCGACTCCGACACCGACGGCGCCGGCGACACGTGCGACAACTGCCTGCACAAGCCGAACCGCGATCAGCGCGACGTCGACCACGACGGTTTCGGCGACGCGTGCGACAACTGCCCAACGGTGTCCAATCCGGACCAGCGCGACACGGCGGGCCACGGCGTGGGCGACGCCTGCGGCGCCGACTCCGACGGCGACGGGCGCGCCGACTACCTCGACAACTGCCCGCTGCAGGCCAACGCGGACCAGCACGACACGGACGGCGACGGCACCGGCGACGTCTGCGACAACTGCCCGGCGGCCGCCAACGGCGACCAGGCGGACGCGGACGGCGACGGACGCGGCGACGCGTGCGACAACTGCGCCGACCTCGCCAACGCCGCGCAGAAGGACGACGACGGCGACGGCATCGGCGACGCGTGCGACGACTCGGGCAGCCGCGTCGTGACGCCCGCCGACCAGTGCCACCAGCAGGTCCACCTCCCCTTCCAGACCGGCGTGAAGTGGCAGTGGCCCGGCTCGCAGACGCTGCCGGCGGGGCTGGGCGGCTACGTGCGCGTCATGATGACGCCCGTCGTCGCCGACGTGGACCGCGACGGCTACCCCGACATCGCGTTCACCGCGTACCGCCCGGACACGACGCTGCAGACGACGATCCCCGGCTACCTCGGCCCCGGCGCGCTCGTGCTCGTGGACGGCCGCACCGGCCACACGAAGTGGATGATGGGCCCCGAGAACCCGGCCGCCATCGGCGTCGAGCTTTCCTACGGCGCGCAGCTCGCCGTGGGCGATCTCGACAATGCGCCCGACGGAAAGCTGGAAATCGTGGCCGTCCGCGACTTCCTTGGCACGTCGAACAACTACAACGGCGGCCCCATCGTGTTCGACGCCGCAGGCAACGTGCTCTGGAGCTGCCGCGTCAGCGCCAACTGCGTCTCCTACGCGCCTCTGCATGCGAGCCTCGTCGACTGGGGCGGCGTGTCGCTCGCGGACCTGGACCACGACGGCGTCCCCGAAATCGTCTTCGGCGCCACCGTCTACAAACGGCAGCCGAACGGCGCCCACGCGATACTCTGGAACAAGAATACCGGCACGCAGACGGCGCCCAACGGCGGCACCATGGGCAGCGGCGACAACGGCGTGGGCCCGCTGTCGGTGGTGGCGGATGCGGACGAGGACGGCACGCCGGAAGTGATCACGGGACGCACGATGTACCGCGCCGACGGAACGCTCGCGTGGAATGCGGGCCAGGGTGCGCTCGCCTCCGACCCGAACGTGCGCGACGGCTTCCCGGCTCTGGGCGACTTCGACGGCGACGGACGCGCGGAGATCGCGGTCGTCACGACGATCGTGGACGGCACGGAGTCGAAGGGGCAGCTTCTCATCCGCCGGCGCGACGGCACCGTGCTGCGCGGACCTGTGGAATTGCCCAGCGGCGACGGACACCCGGGCCGCGGCGGACCGCCGACGGTGGCGGACTTCGACGGCGACGGGCGCCCGGAGATCGGCGTCGCCAGCAAGAGCCGCTACACCGTGTTCGACACGGATCTGAGCGTGCTCTGGAGCCGCCCGGTGCAGGACATCTCGTCCTCGGTGACCGGGTCGAGCGTGTTCGACTTCGAGGGGGACGGCTTCGCGGAGGTCGTCTACGCCGACGAGACGACGCTGCACGTGTTCGACGGGGCGACGGGCGCGGTGCTCTTCGAGCGCCCGAACGCGAGCGCCACCGCGTACGAGTACCCGGTGGTGGCGGACGTGGACGGCGACGGCCGCGCGGAGATCGTCGTGGCGTCCAACGGCTACGCGGGCGCGGCGACGACGGGCATCGCCGTGTGGGGCGGAGCGGCGTCCGACTGGAGCTGGGTGGCGACGCGGCCTCTGTGGAACCAGTATTCGTACTATGTCACGAACGTCCACGAGAACGGGAAGATCCCGAGTCCGCTGCAGGCCTGCTGGCAGCCGGGGACGTTCGACGGATGGCCGGTGGGGACTGCGGGCGGGCAGTTCCGCTCCAATGCCGCGCGCCCGCCCACGGGCGCGACGGGGCGTCTGGCGGATCTGCAGATCCGCGACGCAACGCCGGATCCGCGCCAGTGTCCCGCGCTGACGGTCCGGCTGTGGCTCGACAACCGCGGCCTTGCGGCGGTGCCGGCCGGCGCCACGGTTTCGCTGTACCGCGGAACGGTGCCGACTCCGTCGGTGCTGCTGGACAGCGTCACCATCGGCACGGCGATGGCTCCGGGCGCCTCGGTGCGCGTCGCGCTGCATGCGGTGAGCATGGGCGGCGGCGCGCGCGCGACGCTCGTGGTCGATCCCGGATCCGGCGTGCAGGAGTGCAGTCTGCCCGAAAGCGCCGACAGCATCGCGCTGACGTCGCCCTGCCCGTAGGGCGGCGCCGAGGAACGGCTCTCCCCCCCTCCCCCCTCTCGTTTCGGACAAGAACAAGAGCGTCCGAAACCCGAGGGGGGTGATCTGCTGTGCCCGTTCGACCGCCGTCGGCAGGGCGATCTCCCCCCTCGCGTTTCGCAGAGAATTGCGACGCTCTTGTTCTTGTCGCGATTCGCAGCGAAACGAGAGGGGGGCCGGGGGGGAGAGCCGAGCACGGGGCGCGCCCGCCTCCCGGAATCGGCGTACACTCCCGACTCCCATGAGCCTTTCCGCGGCCGAAATCCTGGTCGAGTCCACCGACGCCGAGACCGTGGAAACCGTGGCCGCCGAGTCGCTGGTGGACTGGGCTGCGGGCGTGGGCGCGCTGCCGCCCGACGAGGACGGCTCCGACGCACCGGTGCCCGAGCGCCACCTCGTGCTGCTGCCGCCGACGGGCGGCTGGATGGCGCTCATCGAGGAGGACGGCCGCCCGGACCGCTCGCTGGCGCGCGCGCTGCGCGACCGACTGGGAACGCGCACGGCGGTCCTCGAACTGGACGGGCGGCGCCTTCGGGCGTCTCTGGAGATTTTCCTCCCCGGCGGCGATTCCATTGAATGGAACACGCCGACCGACGACGACGATGCGATGCCGGCCTACGAGGACGCGGAGGCCGAGGCGTGCCGGCGCGTTGCGGAACTCGGTGTCCCGGACGTGCTCGCGGCTCCGGACTGGGAGAGCCTCGTCGACACGACGCTGCCGGAGGCGCAGGGCTGCCGGCTGGATGCCCGGGCCGGCGAGGAGCTGCTCGACAAGCTCGTCATCCCGTTCGGCGAGCTGCCGGCGCTCGGCACGGGGATTCCCCGGACGCACCCGGATCTGTGGGTCGCGGACGAGGAAGGTCGTGCGCGGGTCGTCGAGTCGCGCCGGGTGTCGGGTCGGCCGGACGCCGCAGCGGCACAGGCGCTGGTCGCGGTCGAGGACCGTCAGCTCGCACGCATCGTGCCGGTGCTTGCGCGCGCGGCCGACGCCCCGCAGGTGCCCGAGGTGCTCTTCGGGTACGAGGGCTCGGACGACGACGAGGCCCTGGAACAGGCGATCGAGTCCGCCCGCGAGTCGCTTCCCGCCATCGCCCGCCGCCGTCGCGAGCCGCTGCTCTCGCTGCGCGGGATCGAGGCGTCGTTCCGGGAGGCGATCGTCGCGCTTCGCACCGGCATCGCCGCGGGGCGCACGCTTGGCCGCCGCGTCGAGCTGCGGCACGCCTCCATGCCGGCCGGCGCCCGGTTCGTGGACTTGGACGACCTGTGGGACGCCTACTTCCGCGATCCCGACGACGACGGGATCTTCGACCGGTATGCTCGGCAGGCGCTCGCGCCGGAGGCCGCGGCGTGCTCGTTCGACCCGGGCAGCGCGATGCCTCTGCTGCTGGGACAGGTCGAGGGGCTGGCGGCGCTGGCGGTCCGTCCGTTCGTGCGCGGCGTGTGGGTCGGCTTGGGAATCGACACCGGCACCGCGCTGGTGCCCGTGACGCGGGGGATGCTCGCCCATGCGGGCCTGGGTTTCGAGGACGCGCTGGAGGCGGCGATCGCGAACCTGGAGCGGGCCACGGAGGAGAACGACTCCTTCGTCATCTACGAGCAGCCCGAGGGCGTCACGGTGACCGCCGAGTTCCCGGATCCGTTCACCGCGGCACGGATTCTGAGCGAGGCGGTGCGCTGGCACGTGGCGCACCAGCTCGGCGACGGGTGCGCCGTGGCGGTGCCGACGCGCGATCTCCTCCTGGCGGCGGAGCCGACGCGCGAAGCCCGCGGCTGGCTGGAGCGCGAGACGGCGCGGCGCTTCGCGGAGTCGGACGTGCCGCTCACGCGGGCCGTCTGGCGCGTCGAGAACGGCGAGCTGGCGGAGGACGGCGAGGCGCCCGCGCAAGAGGAGTAGGGACGGAGCGGCGCGTCGGCGGAACGCGGCGTCGATATTCAGTGGACGGTGGCCAGCCGACCCCGGAGGTCGGCGGCGAGCACTTCCGGCACTTCGCCGGCGGCCACGAGCCTGTCCAGCTCGGCCCGAGCCGCCTCGGCTGCCGACAGGCCCCGCTGGACCAGATCCGACAGCGTACGCAGCGTCCCTTCGGCCTTCCCCTCGTCCTTCGCTTTCTGCTCCTTTTCCGCCCAGTAGTTCACGGCATGCTCCGGCGCACCCTCCGGGGGCCCGTCAATGCACCGACGCAAGCCGTCCTCGGAAATCGGCCGCGAGCAGTTCGGGGACTTCGCCGGCGGCCACGAGCCTGTCCAGCTCGGCCCGAGCCGCCTCGGCTGCCAAGAGGCCCCGCTGGACCAGATCCGACAGCGTACGCAGCGTCCCCTCGGCCTTCCCCTCGGCCTTTCCCTCGGCCTTTCCCTCGGCCTTCGCTTTCTGCTCCTTTTCCGCCCAGTAGTTCATGACGATGTCCTCCGTCGGCTGCATCGCCTCCCATTGTAGCCGCTCCTCGGGCGTCAGACCAGCGTACTGCTCCACGAAATCGAGGTACTTGCGGCGCTTCTCGGAATCCGGTTCCAGCTCCATCAGGCCGCGCAGGGAGCGCCCGTAGAGTCCGACCGTCGCCTCCTTCGGGCGCGCCATGTTCATGAGGTTCAGCCTCGCGACGATGTTGCGACTCTCGGCGTGCGCGAAGGCGTCGAGCTCCGCGAGCGAGCACCGCTCGTAGCGGAAGTGAAGATACGTACGCTCTTCCACGCCGAGTCGGAGTTCGCGCTCGGCCTCGCCCGCGCGCAGGAACACCGCGACCGGAACCACCCGCCGCGTCCCGAACAGCTCGGAGAGGTCCAGGCAGTAGTGCGCGAGCTTGCGGATGCGGAACCTCGCGGGCTCGGCGTACGGTTCGAAATCGAACACGATGGCCTCGACCTCGCGCGCCGGGAACTTCACGAGCAGCGGCACGTCCAGCTCGCGGAAGCGCTCTCCGAGGCGCTCCTTGAGCATCTCTTCGCGCACGGGGACGACCTCCGCGTCGGGCGGCAGCGTCGCGGCCACGGCCGGCGCGAAGAACGCGATCGATTCGCGCGGGTAGTCGAGAATCAGGTTCATGAAGCTCTGATCGTGATCCATCGCGCAGCAATACCACGCGCCGGCCGGCTCGGGCGGTCCGGCGCGGGACGGGACGGCGAAGCTACGGATCCGGCGCCGTGAACGTGCAGTTCGCCGGCCAGCCCGGGGGCGCCGCGCTGCCGGCCGTGCCGCGCGGATGCGCCTTGAGGAACTGCACCATCATCGGCACGCTGATGCCCGGCGGCGGCTGGTGGCCCGCCGAGTGCGCGCACACCACCGACGAGCGGCCGTTCTGCTTCAGGAACGGCACCGCCGCCTGCACCGCGCTGTCGAAGTTCAGAATCGGCACGCCGGCGACGCCGTACTGGTCGCCCGGGCCGCCGCGGCTCAGCATCACGGCGCCGCGGAACTCCGGATCCAGCGCTTCCCACTGGAGCGTCGGCTTCATGCCGAACGCCGCCGCCTGTCCCGTCGGATCGACCAGCGCCTCCTCGGCGCTGTCGTTGAACCAGGCACCGCTCAGCGCAACGGTGCTCGCGAAGACCTCCTGGAAATGCGAGTGAAGCATGTTCGTCACGATGGCGCCGCCCGAGAACCCGACCGAGTGGATGTGGCGCAAGTCCAGCTCGTGCGCGTCCTGGAGGCATCCGAGCACCGCCTCGACCAGCGCGATTTCGAGGTTGCCCGTGCCGGCCTGGAACATGTCCCAGGCGAGACCCGCGGGCGGCTGGAGCTTCGTGCTCTCGGGCGTGATCAGGATGAACGGGAACTGCGGATCGCCGCTGGGGTTCACCGGCACCGACGCGTGCCAGTTGGCGGCGGTGTCCCCCACGCCGTGCCAGTTGAAGACGACCGCGAGCCGCGTGCCGGCGGCCACCTGCGGGATGTCCGCGATGAGCGTGCGGCTGGCCGAGCCGACGGTGATCGTGTTGTTGCCCGTCTGCACCGCGGCGCCGGCCGGACAGACGAACGGCAGCCGCCCGGTTCCGGATCCCCCGTCGGGCGCGCCGCCGTCCGGCGCCCCGCCGTCGGGCGATCCGGTGGTCCCCGACGTGCCGTCGCCGCCGCGCTCGGTCACCCCGGCGCACGCCGACAGAGCGACCGCCGCCGCAACAACCGTTCCCGTCCGTCCGATGCGCATGCCGGCCTCCGAAACGGGCCATTGTCTCCGAGGCGGCGGGCGGAAGCCACGTCTTTCCCGCAGCCATCGGTCCTGCGGATGACGGGCCGGGGCAGGGAGCGACAAAAAGCCAAGCAATTACGCCGGGTTGCAGCCACCCGCCGCAGCCGGGGCACGGCACCGTCGACCGGCCGCCCGCCTGCTGCAAGGTGGCTGCGGAGTTCGGCGGCCCGGACCGGGAAGCGGCCGCTCGCGGCGACCCGGTGGTGGCGCGTCCGGTGCTTGACGCGGCGCGCGATCTGTCTACTCTTCGCCGCCATGACGCCCCCCACCCCCAGCCCCGTGCGGGCCCGCTTCCCTCTCCGTTTTGCGCTTCCGATTCTTCTCGTCTCCGCCGCGTTCGCCGCCGGATGCTCCTCGACCCAGTGCCAGGCCAATTCGGACTGCGCCCGGGGCGAGGTCTGCAACGCCGCCGGCCAGTGCGTGACGGGCGGCTCGACCTCGACGGGCTGCGGCACGTGCAGCGGCACCACGCCCATCTGCGACACGGCGCAGAACAAGTGCGTGGTGTGTACCGCCAGCCAGGGCTGTCCGTCGGGCAAGTTCTGCGACACCTCGACCGCCGGCGGCCGCTGCGTCTCATGCACGAAGGACGCCAACTGCTCCGGGCTCACGCCCACGTGCGACACGACCAAGGGCGTCTGCATCGCGTGCGACGCGACCCATGCCTGCAGCGGCAACAAGATCTGCGACACGACGGTGAGCGGCGGCCGCTGCGTCGGATGCCGCAACAGCCTGGACTGCGTCGGCCTCGCCACCGTCTGCGACCCCGCGACGGAGATCTGCGTGCGCTGCACCGAGGACCTGGGCTGCGAGAGCGGCGTGTGCGATACGTCGATTCCCGGCGGCGAGTGCGTGGAGTGCGTCGGCAACACCGACTGCGTGGACACGCAGAAGCCCGTGTGCGACCTCGGCACGCACACGTGCGTCACGGACGGCGGCACCGGCGACGACGGCATCGCCGCGGCGCGCGCGGCCGCGGACGGCACCGGCCTGAGCCTCGCGGTCGAGGACGTGCTCGTCACCTACCTCAAGCCCCTCATGGGCACCGGCACGAGCGCGGAGCCCGCCGGCTTCTTCATCCAGGCGAAGCAGGACGGCCCCGCGCTGTTCGTCGCGGTGGATCCGGCCACACTCACGCCGGCCGCCGCCGTGGGCGACAAGGTCAGCTTCACGATCACGGAGCTGGCCACCGCGAAGTCCGGCACGAGCGCCACTTCGCCCACGAGCGTGCGCCAGGTGATGGGCCTGACGAGCTATTCCCGCACGTCGGCGGGCAACGGAGTCGCGTCGCTCGCGAAGGACGTCACGACGGCCGGCGACGTCGTCACGAACGTCGTCGCCTACGAGAGCCGCATCGTGCGCCTCACCGGGACCATCGCCTCGACCTTCTCGAACAGCGGCGCGGGCCACGTCAAGGCGCAGATCACGACCACGGGCATCCCGACGGCGAGCGCGAACTTCGTGCTGCGCGTGCCGGGCAACAACAGCTCCGGCTCCTACGCCCCGACGCTCGTGACGAATCCCCCGCTGGCGCAGGGCTGCACGTTCACGCTCGTCGGCGGCCCGATCTGGCGCTACACGACCTACCAGGCCGGCACGCCGCCCACCCCGACCGAGTACGCGCAGGCGCACGCCTACACCGCCGAGAGCATCGCGAACGTCTCTTGCAGCCCTCTCGCCCCGAAGGTCGTCTCCGCGGCGGCCACGAGCGCGACCGCGGTTCGCGTCGTGTTCGACGGCGCGCTCGACACGACCAGCGTCGCCAACAGCGGAGCGCAGTTCACCATCGCGCCGACGCTCGCCGTCACCGCGGCCTCCGCCGCGGGCAGCGAGGTGACGCTCACGACCGCCGCCCAGGCTTCCGGCACCTCGTACACCGTCACCGTCGCCGCCACCGTGAAGAACGCTGCGGGCACGGGCGTGGATGGCGCGCACAACAGCGCGACCTTCACCGGCTACACCAGCGGCGGCGGATCGTGCACGACCCCGTCTCAGATCGTCATCAGCCAGGTCTACGGC
>Ga0172368_10002959_pt1 | contig 21096 bp, 15 predicted proteins | sample Lak11m_FD_114540 | JGI IMG/M metagenome (GOLD analysis project Ga0172368, IMG submission 114540) | Freshwater microbial communities from Kabuno Bay, South-Kivu, Congo - kab_022012_11m | ecosystem: Environmental > Aquatic > Freshwater > Lake | place: Democratic Republic of the Congo: South-Kivu...
CGACGGGATAGATCTGGCCATCTACCCGCACGAGGTATTCGTGGTGCTGGGCATGTCCGGGAGCGGGAAAACTACCATGCTGCGGTTGCTTACCGGCCTGATTCGCCCCATCGCCGGCGCGGTATATATTTTCGGGCAGGATATCACCGCGATGAGCGAAGATGAGCTGAACCGGCTGCGCGCGCGCATGGGCCTGGTATTCCAGTTTGGCGCGCTGTTCGACTCGCTCGACGTGGACGGGAACGTGGGCTTTCGCATGTACGAACACACCAATGTGAAAGATGAGGATATACGACCGGTAATCGCGGATAAACTGCGGCAGGTCGGAATGGCCGGATACGAGAAGAAATACCCCACCGAGCTGTCCGGCGGCATGCAGAAGCGCATCGGCATCGCCCGCGCGCTGGTCGGCGATCCGGAGATTCTGTTCTACGACGAGCCGACCAGCGGCCTGGACCCGGTGATCGCCGCTACCATTGACGAATTGATAGTGAAGCTGCGCAACGAGCTCGGTGTCACCGAGATCATTGTCTCCCACGATATCCACAGCGTGTTGCGCATGGCCGATCGCATGGCGCTGCTCTACGAAGGCCGCCTGCGTCTGGTAGGCACGCCCGCGGAATTTCAGGCCAGCACGGACCCGGTCGTCCGCCAATTTTTAGAAGGGAAGACTGACGGACCGATTCAGGTGGTATGATGTAGTATCTATTCAAAGAAAAGCTCTACAAATAGTTGAGAACTATACCCGGTTACCGTATAGTTGAAGTGGCGAGTGTTTTCGGTAAATAATGGTTTACCTGAGATGCGAATACTTTTCCAGCGAGATTACACTCGCCACACGCCCTCGCCACTGCAATCATTTTTAAACCGGTTCTGCCGGCGGAGAATAATGACATGACACTTTCAAACGAGCTTCGCGTCGGAATCATGTTCCTGACCGGCCTCATCTTGCTGGTGCTGGTGGTAATAACATTATCGCGTTGGGGTCAGGCTACCAGTACATACGGCTTCACCATCCGCTTCCAACAGGCGCAGGGACTGAAGGAAGGCGCCGTCGTGCAAGTCGCCGGCGTAGAGGCGGGGCGCGTCAGCGGGATCCGCCTGGATCCGAGAACGAATGAGGCGCTGGTTACCGTGCGTGTTGACCGTGACGTTCAATTGTATGATGACTATACCTTTGCCATCGGCATCGGGGGAATTGTCGGCGAGCACTATGTGGATATAATTCCCCGCGACGGCAAGCCGTCCGGCGGGGAAGTGACCGCCAATACAGAGGTAGCCGGCACAGAGCGTCCGGATATGAACGTGCTGGTGGAGAATGCCAACGAGCTGGTGACGAAGCTCACCACCGTCACCGACTCGCTCAATGAAGTGGTCGGCAGCGAGCAGAACAAGAGGAATCTGGCTGGCGCCATCGCCAATTTGAGCATGGCCTCCGCCTCCGCCGCCAGTTTCGCCAGGCAGTTGAACAGTTCGCTGGCGCGAAACAGAGAGACCATCGATACCGCCGTCGTCGATTTCCAGCGCACCACGCGGTCCGCCGCGGCATTCACCGATTCGCTGAATGCCATCATGGCGCGCAATCAGCAGGCGGTGGACGAAACCATCGCCAACATTCGCCAGGGCTCCGCCAACGCAGCGGAATTCAGCGCGGCGATCAACGATACCGTGCAACGAAATCAACAGGTTCTCGATCTGATCATCGCCAATCTGGGCAAAACATCCAGCTCCGCGATCGAACTCACCGCCGCGCTGAACGCAACCTTGCGGAACAACCAGCAGGCGGTGGACCTGATCGTCGCCAATATGCAGGCGACGACAGCGGACCTGAAGGAACTCAGCAGTACCTTGAATACCAGGCTGGCGAAGTCGGATATGTTCGACAACCTGGAAGCAGCCACCCGCCGGGCGCTGGATATCGCCGACCGCCTGGAGAGCATAGCCACCGCGGTGAATAACACGCTCAATGATAAGGAGCTGACTGAAAACGTGCGCGAGGCTATCAGCAACCTTCGCAATATCAGCGAAGATATGCAGACGCTGATGTCAGACGCTCGCGATGCCGTCGCCCCCTTGCCGGAGATGACTGCCTCGCTGCGCGACGCAACAGACGATGTGCGCAAGATAACCGGCTCGATCCGCGATATCACCCCGGAAACGGCGCAGAATGTGCTGCAGATTTCCCGGAACCTGCGCACCACCACCGACAGCCTGAGCGGCGCCACTTCTCAGCTCGTTCGTGTCGGCAGCATCCTGCGCGATATGAAGATACAGACGGATGCACAGCTTATGGCGCTGGTTTCCGGCGAGCCGCAAACCCGCGCCGATCTCAACATGGATATCTACGGGTCGAAATCCATGCTGCGCCTGGGGATTGCCGACGTGGGCTATAAAGACCGTCTCAATCTACAGTTCGGCAACCGGATCAGAGATGACAACTGGTTCCGGTATGGACTGTTGCAATCCAGCTTCGGTATCGGGGTGGATTTCCACCCGGCACGGGACTGGCGCATCTCCGGCGAGCTTTTCACGCCCGGCGATATTCGCGGCAACGCCCTCATCAACTATCAGCCCCGTTTCCTCGGCGATGAATGGTGGTTGACCGCCGCCGGCTACGACCTGTTTCACCCCGACAGCACTACCTTTGGCCTGGGGATGACCTACCGGCCCAAATAGGGGTTAGGGATTAGGGGTTAGGGACTTATCTCCTATCCCTCATTCCTTATGCCCTGGCCCCTAACCCCTAATCCCTAACGTGTGACTTTTGCCCACAACCCAATAATTCAGGCTTACCATCAGGCTTTCCACGCGGTGGTTTCGATACGGCAACAGAACTGTGGAAAGAATAGTTCAGCTTACCTGCCTACTCAACCACCGAATTCAGCTTACCCGGTTCAGCGTAATTGTGATTCAAAGCTTGTTATTCTTTGCGGTTTTCAACCCTTTAGGTACTATAGGCGTTAAGATAAGGAGTCATTTAATGAAAAAAATTGCAAAATGAAAAATTCTGCCCGAAAGTCAGGGCAGATATTGTTCTACATGCACTATATACTCGGACAGGAAACCATTTTTCATTTTTGCAATTTTCATTTTTCATTTTTCATTCTCTTATCTTAACGCCTATGCCCCTAATCCCTAACCCCTCTGCGTAATCGGTAGTTTCAATCGCGTGCGCAGGGCTTCGCGCAGGGGGGCGAGGAGGAAAGAAAGTCCCATGACGGCGATGAGCGCTGCACAAACCAGCATGATGATGCGGTGCACGGCGGGATCGACCGCTTTCCCACCCAGCGCCACCAGCACGGACACGGCGACGTACCAGAGATAATCGGCGAGGATGTGCCCGGTAAAGAAGGTCGGCCAGGCGCGTCCTCCGTGCCTGGCGCTTTGCGTGGCGACCAATCCGACGCCGACCGTTGCCCACCATAAATGCCAGTAGGGATTGAGCACCGATACCGCCGCGCCTTGCAAGATCAGCACTCCCGCCGACATCGCCGCCATATTCGCATCGCCGGCTGCCTGCAGCGACCCGCCGCGGGCCAGCGCCGCCATACTCCAGGCAAAGTAGAGCAGCACCGCGCCGCCCAGCAGGCCGATGACGCGCATCACCATCTTCCGCCGCAGAAAACCGCCCAATCCCACGCGCAGCGCGAGGACCAGCACCAGCTCCGCCAGCGCATGGCCGGTGATGATCCATACCCCCGCCATCCATCCGGTCAGCAGCGCCTGGTTGATCACCAGCGCGAAAAGCGTGCCCGGCACGATGGCACCGGAGAAAGCGGTGAGCAGCGACATGAGAAAGACGCCGATCATCGGCTCCTCCCGGTAGCGCGAACCTGGCGGATCAGCTCGCGCGTCGCTGTTTTCATATTGGCCGCCCGCGTTACCGCGCTGACCACCGCCACGCCGTCGGCGCCGGCCGCGAGCACCTCCCGGATGCGCTCGCGAGTGACGCCGCCGATAGCCACGATGGGCAAGGCAACCGCCGCGCGAATCTCCGCGATGCGTTCCGGTCCGACCGGATCACCGGCATCGGGCTTGCTCGCCGTGCCGTAAATGCAGCCGACGCCCAGGTAGCTGGCGCCTTCCGCCTCGGCCTCGATCGCTTCCTCGACGGTTCCCACGGAAGCGCCGATGATGACCGTCGGTCCGAGAATGCGCCGCGCCGCGCTCACCGGCAGATCGTCCGGCCCCAGGTGCACGCCATCCGCGCGCACGGCAAGGGCGATATCAACCCGGTCGTTGACAATCAGCGCCCGTTCCTGCTCCCGCGCCAGCGCGGCCAACCGGCCCGCGTGAAAAAACAGCTCCCGCGTGGATGCCCCTTTGTGCCGGTACTGCACGACGCCCGCCCCGCCGGTAAAGGCCGCCGTCGCGATATCAAGCGGGGACCGATCAGGAAGCGGTTCGGTGATGACATATACCGAAAAGTCGAGAGAGTTATCCTGGAGCTGAAACGCGCGCTGCATAATGCCTTATTTCACCGCGCGGAGGCCTTTTGTGTCAATCCCGTATCACATCAACCGGTCGTAAATTAGCTCAGGGACTCTATCCCCCCATGTTTTATAGGATGGCCTTTCGTGCGAGGGGGGACAGTACCGTGGTCATCTTACCGTGCGTGAAGATTAAAAACGGGCTTAGGTCATACAGGCGCGGGACAGTCCCTGAGCATTACACAAACTCAAAACTGAAACTCCGCCATCCAAGCCTCCACCCGTGCCGCGGTGGGGAGGTCGCGGGGGTCGGCGGAGGTGGAGACGCGGATGGCGGCGGCGGCGGCGGCAAAGCGCAGGGCGCGCGCCCAATCTTCCGGCGTCATGATCAGCGGGTCGCCGCGCAGCGCAGCGGCGGCCAGGCCGGCGTGAAAGGTATCGCCCGCGCCGACGTCGTAAATAACCGGCACACGGTAGGGCGGCACAGATACCTCGGCATTGCCGACGCGGGCGGTGATTTCTCCTTCACCACCGCGGGTCATCACCACGGCGTCCGGGCCCCAATCCTGTATCCGGCACAGGGCATCGACGCCGGCATCACCGGTGAGGAAGGCGGCTTCTTCGGCGTTCAACACGGCGATATCCGCCAATGCCAGCGCCTGCCGCTCGACCGCCAGAATCTCCGCAGCGGATGTTCCCCAGGATTCGCGGCGCAGGTTGACGGCATACAGCACCGGCACGCCCGCCGTCCGCGCCGATTTCGCGGCGGCGAAAACCAGCGGGCGCAGCAGCGGATCGCGGATGCTGCCTTCGCTGAAATCGAACAGCCGGCAATCCGCCGCCGTGCGGAAATCCTCCGCGGTCAGCGCCTGCATCGGCGCGCAATAGCCGGAAAACCGGTAGAAGCGAAAAGCCTTGCCTCCCTGCCGGTCCACCGAGCAGAAAGACACGGTGGTGAGCTGTCCGGCCACCCGGCGCACACAAGAGGTATCCACCCCAAACTCCGCCAGATCGCCTGCCAGCAGCTCGCTGAACTCGTCATCGCCCACCGCGGTGATGAAGCGCACCGTTACCCCCAGCCGCGCCAGCGCGAAGACCATATTCGCCGCCGCCCCGCCCGCTACCAGCGTGTATTGATGCGCCTCCGCCAGCGTCTCGCCCGCCCGAATCGGCGTCACCTCCGCGAACAGGCTCCCCACCGTGACCAGATCGACCTGGGTCACATCATCTCCTCGTCCGCGGTCGGCCCGTAGATCGCCGGCAGCGCCACCTCGTTCAGGCGCAGATATACGGTGAGCTGGCCACGGTGATGGATGAGGTGATTCAATACCATTCCGCGCAGCACGGCGGCGCGGGGCATGGTGAAGTAGGGCTTCCCGTTACCGAGCAGCGTCCACGGTAGCGCGAACTGCTCGTCACCGGTTGCGGCCAGGGTGGCGCGCGCCTGGACAACATTGTTGTCGAACGCCTCCAGCATGTCCCGCGCCGTCGTGAATTCCGGCATGCGCATCGGCTCGCCGTCGGGCATGACATCCAGCGAATCGGTGGTGAGGGTGTAGATCATCCAGCCGGCCATGTTGACCAGGTGGCCGGCCATCTCCCCCATGGTGAAGGATTTCGGATGCGGCCGCCAGTCGAGTTTGTCTCCCGGCACGCGCTCGAGCACCTTGCGCGTATTGGCCATCTCCATGTCGAACTCCGGCATTAGCATATCAACAATTGCCATGTGCTTGTCTCCTTGCTGAATATCCGCCCGCGGCATGGGCGGTCGGTTCACATTATACGCTATACTTTTACATGTAGTGTCAAGGCGCCGGTCAACAAACGGCAGGGACACATTTCATATAACACGGCCCCGCAGATCACCGCAGATACCCGGTTTTTCGGGCATTTTTAAGTGATCGCAAAGACACTGAAGGCTGAGGGCTGAAGGATTCAGATTCCCTCTTCAGCCTTCAGCCCTCAGCCAAAAAGTTAAAGCTTATAGAGATTACCGGAGAAGCAGTTTCCCGCGTCACCCACGTCACTGCATAGCCAGCAAGGCCTTAAAGTCTTCCGGATTCGACGATTTTAAGATAGCTTCGTCGATACTCACCTTTTTCTCCAGCACCAGCGTGCGAAGGCACTGGTCCAAGGTCTGCATACCGTATTTACCGCTCGCCTGCATGACGCTCGGCATCTGATGCACTTTATTGTCGCGAATAAGGGTGCGGATAGCCGAGGTGGCGATCAGGATTTCCTGCGCGCAGACGCGGCCTTTGCCATCGAGGCTCTGCAGCAGCGTCTGCGTGGCGATGCCTTCCAGCACATTGGCGAGCTGAATGCGCACCTGGTCCTGCTGATGGGACGGGAAGACATCGACGATGCGGTCGATGGACTGCGCCGCGCTGGTGGTGTGCAGGGTGGCGAATACCAGGTGGCCGGTTTCCGCCGCCGTCAACGCCGCTGCGATCGTCTCCAGGTCGCGCATCTCGCCGATGAGAATGACGTCCGGATCCTGCCGCAGCACGTGACGCAGCGCCGTTGCGAAGCTTTCGGTATCGGAACCGACCTCGCGCTGGGTAATGACGCTCATTTTATTGTTATGCAGGAACTCGATCGGGTCTTCGACGGTAACGATATGCGTGCGTATCGTGCGGTTGATTTCATCGATCATTGCCGCCAGTGTGGTTGATTTGCCCGATCCCGTGGGACCGGTTACCAGCACCAACCCGCGCGGGCGCATGGTAAGCTCGCGGATAACGGGCGGCATGCGCAGCTTTTCCAGCGTCGGCATATCCGAAGGGATCATGCGGAACACCGCTCCCACCGCCCCGCGCTGTTTATGCACATTCACGCGGAATCGCGATACACCCGGCAAGGTGTAAGAGAAATCGAGCTCCCAATGCCGCTCGAATGCATTTATCTGGATATCGGTCAGGATGGAATAGACCAGCGGCTGCAGAGTGACAAGTTTCAACGTCGGATATGGCATGGGTGTCAGTTCGCCGTGGATGCGCATCAGCGGCGGCGATCCGACTGCCAGGTGCAGGTCCGATGATTTATTTTCCACCATCATCCGCAATAGATCTTCGAGGGCAAGGTCTTCGCTCGGCGATGTAACGACGGATTCGACGGGCGGCGACTCGCGCATACTCGGTGCAGGCGTTTTTTGCCCCCCGTTCCCGCCGGTCGCCGGCAAGGGGCCCGGCGTCAGGCGCTGGTACCAACTGGTGATCGCGGCGTGCAGCTCGTCCATAGGCGTGACGTGCACCACTAACTCGCCGCCGTAATTGTGCGCCGCCTGTCTTGCCTCTTCATCAAATGGATTGCCCATCACCAGCGTCAGGGCGCCTGCTTCCATAAGCAACGGCAAAATGTTGAAACGGCGGCACAGGTCTTCCGGCATTTTAGAAAGGGTTATCAAATTGGGGGAGACATTGCGGAGATTGGCCAGCGGAATTTTCGCGTCTTGCGAGATGGCGCGTGCAATATCTTCATAACTGAGCACGCCGCTTTCCGCCGCCACCTCGCCCAGCCACTGCTGCTGCTGCTCGGCGGCATCCAGCAAGCCGCGCACCATCTCCGCCGGCAATACCCGTAGACGTTCGAGTGCCTTCGCCAGCGCCTCGTTGGACGCCGTCGTCATCATAGTCATCTCCTGAATCCCTCCCCATCTCTGCTGCCGGGTCCGCGCGTTATAGCGGCTCCCGGTTATTATGTTGGGCATGCCCCCAACATACAGCTATTCCATCTATGTAATTTAATTTCACATGGATTGAGGATTGGGTGTTGGGTGTCGGTTGACTTACTCTCAATCCCAATTCCCAACCACCCAATCTCCATCTCCTTGCCAACTGCCAATGCCTTTACTATAATGATTCGTGTAAATCCGGCGAGCTCCCCGCCCGCCGGTTTCCCTTGTCGGAGGATGCAGATGCCCATTTACGAATATGCCTGTACCGAATGCGACCATCACTTCGATATACGCCACGGCGCCGACGAAAAACCGGCATTGAGCTGCCCGCGGTGCGAAGGCAGCGTGCGCAAAGTCTTCCACGCCGCCGGCATCATTTTCAAAGGAAGCGGTTGGTATATCACCGATTCCGCGCCGAAAAAAGGCAGCGGCGAAGATAAAAAAGAAGATGCACCCGAAGTCAAATCGGAAAAGAAAATACCCGCCGCGGCGGAAAGCAAAAAGTAAGCGCCTGTTTCGCAATAGCGCAGGGCGGCTGCGCCGCAACCAAAGACAAAAACTGCGCCTGTTGGCGAGAAATTCAGCATTAGTAATACATAAGAGACGAAAGTACAAGGGCACGAAGAAGCAATGCTTTTTCGTGCCCTTGTATCGAAAGGGGAACGGTTGGGTTTATCCGGTTTCATGACCGAGCCACGGGCTACCTGATCTCCCCGCTGAAGCTGGCGCGGCCCGAGTGCGAGCAACTACTCTACTTCCACGAGCGTGGATTGCGGATGGAGATCGGGCACATGCCCATGCAGGGGGCGACGGCGGCCTGCTGGACGTAGACTATGCCCGGGAAATCGCGCTGGCACAGCCGCCGCCCGCCTTGCGCTCCCTTATCAAACTGATTCCGGAGAAGAGGAAGGATAGATGAGTTACAGACCGGCCTTTACTGATGCACACGGATGTGACCTAATCGAGGCAGCAGTCCTCTAAAATAAGCAGCATTCGATATTTTTCATTCATTAAATTTCTTCGCGCTGCATACCCTGTCCGTCACCGCCAGCAGGAGTCGCACGGTTTCGCCGCGCGCCGGCAGGTGGGGGATGATGAGGGGGCAAAGCTCGTTTTCTACCAGCCGTTCCCAGTCTGCTGGGTCGTCGCATGAGGAGCCGCGGGCGGCCAGCCAGTCGAAGAGCGAGGGATCGAAGCACAGGCTGACGCCCCGCGAACGGAAGCTCGACTCCAGGTCAGCCAGCAGCGACTCGCGCAACCAGCGCCGGGTGGCGTCGGGCGCGTCGCACAGCTCGGCGCAGAAGATGTCCACCTCCTCCACCAGTTCCTCGCCCAGGTAACGGGCGGCGCGCTCGCGCAAGTCGCCGGCGTTCCTCCGCTCGTGCGGGCCGAAGCCGATAGGAGCGTCGGCGCCTGGCGGGCCGTCGGCGCACAGCACCACTACCATGTCACTCAGAAATGCGCGTTTGCCGTCGGCCAGCATAATGTGGCCGCGGCGTATGCCTTGCGCCAGCACGTCGCGGGCGGTCGGGTGGCAGGCGTCCACATCATCAACGCGCAGCGCGCACCACGGCGTCTGCATCGCCTCGTGCAGCGGCACGCGCCCGCCGTAGCCGATATAGCCGGGCGGCGAACCGAGCAGCATGGAAAGGTCGGTTGCGTTGACGATGCGGCCCATTTCCAACGCCACCACGCGCTCCGCGGCGCCGAACAACGACTCGGCGATCAACTCGCACAGCAGCGGGCCCTGCGTCGCCGCCGGACCCAGCAGCAGCAGCACCGCGTTGGGCCGCTCGACGTGGAAATCCAGCCCGCGCAGGGTGATGCGCAGCCGGGAGATCAACTCCGCGACCGTCGCGGGCGGCAGCAGGCTGCGCCGGCGGAGCGCCTCCTCCAGCGCGGACAGCCGCTCGTCCACCCGCAGCGGCATGCCGACCATGCGCCGGGCCACCGTCTCGGCGTCAGCCTGGGTCAGCGCGTTCCGCCCCTCCGTCAGCGCGTAGGCGACGCATTGCTCGAGGATGTCCACCGCCTTGTCCGGGAAGTGGCGGTTGCGCATGTGCTGCGCGGCGAAGTCGATCATCCACTCCAGCAACGGCGCGGGCGCCGCAACGCCGCGCCGTTCCGCCAGCCGCGCGCTCAATGCCTTCAGCACGTCCAGCGATTGCGCCGCCGTCATTTCCTGCACGCGGATGGGCTGGAAGCGGCGCTCCAGCGCGGGGTCACTCTCGATTTCCCGGCGATATTCCTCGTCAGTGGTAGCGGCGATGCAGGCGATCTCGCCGCGCGCCATTGCCTGCTTAAGCATATTCGCCAGGTCGTTGCCGTTGCGGCCCGCCGCGCCGGCGCCGAGTATGGTATGCGCTTCGTCGATGAAGAGTACGATGCCCGGTTCCCGTGCTTCCTTGAGCAGCGCGGTAATTCGTTCCTCGAACTCGCCCACCAGCGTGCAGCCGGCGACCAGCGAGGTGACGGAGAGCATGACGACGCGCGCCCCGGCGAGCAGGCGGGGCACGGCGCCGCTGACCATGCGCCGGGCCAATCCCTCCACGATGGCGGTCTTCCCCACCCCCGCCGGGCCGATCAGCGCCGGGTTGCGCTTGGCGCCGCGGCAGAGAGTTTCCATAACCAGGCGGATCTCCTCGTCGCGGTCTACCACCGGAGCGAGGGTTCCTTCGCGGGCGGCGCGGGTAAGGTCGATGCCGAAGCTGTTGAGCAGCGGCGTGGCAGGTTCCTCATCGAGGGCGGGCACGTCATCGAGGCTGACGAACACGGTATCGCAGTCGGCGCAACTCGCGGTCTCTGCGTCGGCGCCGTTCAGCGCGCAGCCGGCAAGCGTGAGGATGATGCAGGCGAGATCGCGCAGGCTCACGGGCCGGCCGCCCGCGCCGTCGCCGGTCATGGCGATCAGCTTCTCGGGGGACAACGCCTCGCCGGTAACGCCACGCTGCACCAGCGCGCGCAGCCGCTCCGGGGTAATGGCGTTGTCCAACCGCGGCACGATTTCACTCACCAGCTCCTCGTGCCGCTCAACCAGCGTAAGCAACCACTGCAGCACCCCCGGCGCCGCGGGCGAATCTCCCCATTGCTCGGTTATTTCATCAATATACGCCCGGGCATCGTCATCCAATGTAATAACCGTAAATTCGCGCTTCGACATGGTCCATCCTGTAAAAAGTTAAGTAACCGATTATTGATTTACTATTCGCCAGGAAGTAAGTGAGTCCTGCCTGCTCATGAAAGGGTTCGATTGATAGAGTTCGAATGCCAGACTGTTACTCGGCGACTCGATAAAAGTCAAGGTGATCGTCATGGGAATAACAGTTTCCTCGACTTGCTGCCAATCCGTTTCCATCAGTTGCTCAAGAATGCCAAAGGGACTGTCTCTAATTTCCTTCCGCGTTTCCGTTTTGCCCCTAATATGCTGAATTACGGACTCATGCTCGTTCACGCAGCGCTAAGCGCTTTGGAACTTTATAGACTCCCATGCGTATATCAATATGATAAGATGACTTTCCGGCAAACCAATCCATTGCCGCGCCACCTTTTTTCTTCGCCGGGGTCAAAGCAGGTGGAACAATCTTCAGGTATGGGGTATACTAATGCTGAGGGGGTCTCGATCCCTTCCCCGGGAAGGGAGTGGAGGTGAGACATGATACGATGGCTTTACATCGGGCTGGGCATGCTCTTGCTGGCAATGACGGCGCAGGCTGCCGAGCTGGGAAAAACGCTCGTGCCGCTGGATGCCGGCAAGGTAGCTTCCGAAGAGACGGCGTTCGGCAACTTCGTAGCCGATGCCGTGCGCCATGCCGCCAAGACCGACGTGGCAATTATCCACGCCATGGCCTTCCGCGCCAATGCACTGATCCCCGCCGGCGTGGTCGAGGAACAGGCGATAAGAAACAGCCTGGCGTCGCCTTCCCGCCATATCTATATCCTGAAGTTGACGCCCGCGCAATTACGCAACGTTATGCAGCGCTCGCTCGGTAAATACCCGGCGGCCAATCCGGCATTCCTGCATTTTTCCGGCATGAAAGTGTCCTTCGACGGCACGGCGCCCGCCGCCAACCGCGTGGCCGGCATTACCATCGGCGAAAAAACACTCGACCTGACCGACAACAAGACCACCTTCAAGGTGGCCATGCCGCAGGAGTTGGCGCTGGGAGCGGTGGGTTATGTGCTGGACTTCACCGATGAAGTGACCAAGACCATGGAAAAAACCGAAGTTACGCTGCTCGATTCCATCGCGGCGGAGTTCAAGCTCTTCAAGGATGGGATCGAACCCAAGATCGAAGGGCGCCTGAAAAACCTGAATCCGCCAAAGAAGTAATGAGAAACTGATAAGTAACCTTGCCGCGGGCCGCATTATGCAATGCGGCTCGCGGCGTAATAATAGGATATACTGTCGGACTGTTCGGACTGTCAAACAATTCATTATGCCGATACTCCATATCTTGCATACCAATGACCTGCATAACCGCCTGACCCCGCGACAGGCGCATTTCATCGGCGATCTGCGGCGCCATTTCACGCCGGATGTGCTGCTGCTCGACGCCGGCGACGCGGTGGGGGCAGGCAATCTGGGCGCGCGCGGCAGGGAGCCGGTGCTGGCCCTGATGGAGCAAGCCGGTTATGACGCCATGACGATGGGCAACCGCGAAAGCCATCCCACCCGCGTCGCGTTGCGGAAGAAGCTGAAGGACGCCAAATTCCCCATACTGGCCGCCAACCTGCGCGCTAAACGGGACAAGCTGCCGCCGAAGATCGTGCGGGAATATGTGGAGTTCGCCTTCGGCGATGAAGAGGAGCCGGTGGTGGTGACGGTGATGGGCCTGTCGCCCGTCGTCACCTCGCCGGATTCCTTCTGGGCGCGGATGACTGATTTCGTCTTCGACGATCCGCTGAAGACGGGACCCGGGCTGGCGAAGAAGCTGCGCCCGGAGGCCGACCTGCTCATCGCCCTCACCCATATCGGCTACGAGAATGACGCGCGGCTCGCCGCCTCCCCAGATATCGATCTGATCATAGGCGGCCATTCTCATCGCGCCGTCATGCCGCCCGAGCACCCCGCGCACGCCTGGATCGCCGCTACCGATGCTCACGCGGCGCATATAGGCCGCTTGACCGTAACCTTCGCTGCCGAAGGCATCACCGCCATCGACGGCGAATTGATTCTTTTACCATAATTGGAGCGCGGACTGCCGGTCCGTTCATCAGCCTATTACGAAGGAACAAGTCGTAAGTAATGAATGGGAGATATGGGAAGTATGGGAGTTATGTGACCATTTTTTTCATTACTCCCATATCACCCATTCCTCCCATTACTCCGATTAAGCAGGAAACTTATCACCCCCGTGGCGAATAACCGGAAGGATTCAATATTTTCGGAGAAAGCGACATGAAAATTATTAGCGGTTTGTTCGACAGCGGTGTGCTGCAGCGAACAGGCGAAGACGCGAGCGACGCCTCGATTACCGGCAAGTGCAAAGCGAACGGTCCGGTGCTGGCGCGGGTGACGCGCGATGGAGCAGAACTGCCCGGCTTCGATGGGGTCGCGATCGGCCAGGCGGAGAAAGGAAGGTTCAGCGCGCGGCTGGCCGGTCTGCCGGTGGGCGGGCCGTATGCGGTGGAGTTGCAGGTAGGCGGCGAGCATATGACGGTGAAGGATGTGCTGGTCGGCGACGTGTGGATCCTGGGCGGGCAGTCGAATATGCAGGGCTGCGGCGTCACCGCCGACGGCGAAAAGCCCCACCCGCTGGTGCGCGCCTGGTATATGGACGATCGCTGGGCGGTGGCACGGGATCCCATCCACAACATGTGGGCGACGGTCGACCAGGTGCATATCGACCTCTGCGGCGGCGTGCGGCCTGAGAAAAACATGGCGCGCTCGGCCGGGCCGGGGGTGGCGTTCGGCGTGGAGATGCAGCGGCTGACCGGCGTGCCGCAGGGTGTGATCGCCTGCGGGCACGGCGGCACCTCGATGGCGCAGTGGGACCCGAAGCTGAAGGGCCTGGGTTCGCGCAGCCTGTATGGCGCCGCGCTGCGCCGGGTGAAGAAGCTGGGCGGGCAGGCAGCCGGACTGGTCTGGTACCAGGGTTGCAGCGATGCCAATCCGGAAGCGGCGAAGATCTACACGAAGGCCATGCAGGCGCTGGTGCGCGCGTTTCGCCGCGATTTGAGTATTCCTGACTTGCCGGTGGCTATGGTACAGATTGCCATTGTTTATGGCCTGGCTGATTTCCCCTGTTGGAACGATATACAGGAACAGCAGCGCCGGTTGCCGCAGGTGATTCCCCATCTCGCCACGGTGCCCGCGATCGACCTGACGCTGGACGACCTCATTCACATCAGCGGCAAAGACCAGACGACGCTGGGCCGGCGGCTGGCGGCGGCAATGCAGTGGCTGCGCACCGCCGCCGGCCTGCCGCCCATCGAACCGAAAAAAATCAAGATCACCAACAACAAAACCACCGCGACGGCGGATGTCACCGTCACCTTCGACAATGTGGTGGGCGGGCTGCAGGCCGCGGGCAGGCCATGGGGGTTCACGCTGGACGCCGAGGGACCGAAGGACGTGATCTACCGTGTGGACCTGGATGGCAACAAGGCCATCCTGCATACCATGCTGCCGGTGACCGACATCCATGGGCGTGTGCTGTATTACGGGCAGGGGTGCTCTCCATATTGCAACATTACCGACGGCGCCGGCCGCGCGGTGCCCGTCTTCGGTCCTATGCGCCTGAGTGAGCCGCGCGCCTTGACTCCGTATATACGCGCGCCGCGCGTCAGCAAACCGTTGCCGCTGCAGGAGAGCATCGATGCGCTGGCGTATCCAGTGCAATTGCCCAAGCTGCAATCACGCGAATTTCCAACCACCTTCCTTGATATTCACCTCGACGCCGGGCGCGAAAAGGCGCCGCAGGTGCAGTATGTCGCCTGCCGCCTGCGCTGCTCGGAGGCGATGAAGCTGGCGCTGCTGCTGGGCTACGACGGTCCGGTGAAAGTCTGGTCGGATGGCAAGGAAGTCTTCTGTGATCCGAAAGGCACCAACCCGGCCGTCCCCGATGAGAACAGCATCTCCCTCGATCTCACCGCCGGCGAGCACGAAGTCGTGCTTGCCCTCGACCTGAACGGCGACCACGCGTGGGGCCTGTACTTGCGCTTCGAGCGGAAGGATGTGACGAAGGGGCAGTTGAAGAAAGGTGAATTCGTGCTGCCCGAGATACTTGGATAATATTGGTTAAGGAGGAATTACCATGTTGAAACGGATGATCTGCTGCCTTGTGCTCTGCTGCGCGATGCTCGGAGCGCGGGCCGAATTCGCGCTGGTAATCGACGGCGTCTCGATGGTTCCCGTGAAATCCACGGTTGATTGCGTGCGCTCTTTCGATCACAATCCGACGGTGCAATATATTGCGAAAACGAAGCAAGTCATCGTCAAGGACGAAAAGACCACGCTGATCATGACCATTGGCAGCACGGCGGCCACGCTGAACGGCAAACCGCTGGCGCTGCCCAAACCGCCGTACTTGCTCTACGGTGGCCCGTATGCGCCGCTTGCGACCCTGGGTTCGGCGCTCGGATGGAAGGTGAACAAAACAGCCGACGGCTTCATCGCCGTGGAGTATGCAGACCAGGGAAACTGGGTGTTTAGCGGCGACCCGATTCAGCCATACGCGCTAGTGCCGCTGCCGATGACCACCCAGGCTCTTGCCTTGCGTCAAAAAGTGATCCCGCAGGCACAGGCGCAGGCAATCTTCAATGCCATCGTCGCGGACAACAAGGCCTCAGTCGCAAAGCTGCTGAAGGCCAACCCGGCATTAATTTACGCGCGTACCACCAACAATGACATGCCCATCCACATGGCGGTCAGGGTCGGCAATAAGGCGATGGTTTCCCTGCTGCTGGCCAACGGCGCCAGTATTAAGGACCGGGGTAACAACGGCAATACACCACTGCATACGGCTGCCGCTGGCGGTATGATCAGTGGCACCTTCGGCGGCGATGAGGACAAAGAGAAAGGCCTTGCGAGCATTGAGATGTATCTCTCGCCCACCGACGCCCAACTGGCAGATGTCGCCGCCTTCTTGCTTGCCAAAGGTGCCGACCTCAATGCCTGGAACGCGAAAGGTCAAACACCGCTCTATCTTGCACTCTGGCCTTCCCCAGATGAGCATCAGGCGGTCGCCAAACTGCTGCTGGCGAAAGGCGCGAATCTGAACGCGCGCGATACGGAAGGCAATACCCCACTGCACGAGGCGGCAGGCCATGGTAATATGCCCGCCATCGATCTTCTGCTGGCCAAAGGTGCCAGGCTGGAAGCACGCAATAACGAGGGTAAGACGCCGCTCTATACTGTTCTGGAGTTCCTTCTGCACGAGGACATGGCGGAATACCTGGTGAAAAAGGGCGGGGATATCAACACGAAGGATAATCAAGGCATGACAGTGCTGGCGAATAAGGTGCAGATCCAGGGATCGACAGTAATTGATGACGTGAAGAAAATCCTCGACCTGAGGGCGGACGTCAATGCCGTGGATGCCAAAGGCAACACCGTGCTGCACCTGGCCATTCACAGCTTTAATCCAGAGATGATCAAGCTGCTTATCGCCCGGGGAGCGAATGTCGAGGCGAAAAACAAGGAAGGCCAAACAGCATACCAGTTGGCAAAAGAAATGGATATGAAGGAAGTAATGAACGCCTTCCCACAGCCGAAATAGCGACCTGTTTGTGTTATCTCTTATGAAAGGTTTCAGATGAAGATTCAACCGCCCTACTTCGGCGCCGCCTACTACCCGGAGGACTGGCCGCTGGAGCAGATTGACGACGATATCGCCCTGATGCAGGACGCGGGGATGAATGTGATGCGGATCGGCGAGTTCGCCTGGAGCCGCATGGAGCCGCAGGAGGGGCAGTATGATTTCGACTGGCTGCACCTGGCCGTCGAGAAGCTGACCCAAGCCGGCCTCGGGGTAATCATGGGCACGCCCACCTGCACCCCGCCGGCGTGGCTGGCCGAGCGCTACCCTGAATGCATCGTAGTCGATCACCAGGGCCGGCGCGCACAGCATGGCGGGCGCGTGCACGCTTGCCCGAACAGTCCCGTCTACCGCGACCATTGCGCCCGCATCGTCACGAAGATGGCGGAGGAGTTCGGGCAGCACGAGGGAATCATTGGCTGGCAGATCGACAATGAGCTGTATCCCTACCGCGAGCGCGGGTGCTGTTGCCCGGTCTGCCACCGAAAATTTCAGGACCGGTTGCGCACGAAGTTCGGCACAGTAGAGGCGCTCAACGCCGCCTGGGGCACCGACCTGTGGAGCCAGACCTACCAGTCCTTCGGGCAGGTGCCGTTCCCGCGCGCCGACACCTGGCACCACCCCAGCCTGATTACCGCGTGGATGGATTTCCAGTCCGGCAGCATCGTGGAGTTCGTGGCAGCGCAAGCGGAGATCATCCACCGGCTGACCCGCCACGGGGTGGGCACCGACATGATGCCCTTCGGCGGGCTCAATTACCACGACATGCTGCAGTCGCTCGACGTGGCGCAGATCAACCACTACCGCGACGAGAGCAACCTGTGGGAGATCGCCTTCTGGATGGACATGCTGCGCACGCTGAAGGCGCAGCCGTTTTGGAACACGGAAACGGCCACCTCCTGGTTCGGCGCCACCGCCGCCGGCGGGCTGAAACCGCCGGGTTTCTGCCGTGCCAACTCCTGGCTCTCCTTCGCGCTGGGCGGCGAGGCGACGCTGTACTGGCTGTGGCGCACGCACTGGAGCGGGCAGGAGCTGATGTTCAGCGGCGTCGTCTCCAGCAGCGGGCGCCCGCTGCACATCTACAACGAGGTGCAGGAGATCGCCGCCGGCCTGCGGGCGTCGGGCGAGTTCCTGCGCAACACGAAGCCGGTGCGGAGCGGATTGGCGATGCACTTCTCCGGGCGCGCGAACAATATGTTTCTCGGCCAGCCGATGGTGCAGGGATTGAATTACGAGCGGCAAATATACGAGTCTTACCGCCCGCTCATCCAGGCGCAGCTTCGCCCTGATGTCATCGATCCGGCGAAACCGCTGGACGACTACCGGGTGGTCTTCTCGCCCTTCCTGCCCGCGCTGGACGAGGGCGGCCTGCGCGAGCGCCTGCAAGCCTGGATCGAGGCGGGCGGCACCTGGGTCGCCGGACCGCTCACCGACGTGCGCACCGTGGACGGCGCGAAGTATACCCATGCCCCCTTCGGCTCGCTGGAGGAGTGGGCCGGCATTTACGGCAAGTACCAGATTCCCGGCACACCGCACCAATTCGGCCTGCAGTGGGCTGACGGTCATGCAGGCAAAGGCTCGCTCTGGTACGACGGCTTCGAGCTCCACGGCGCGGAAGCCCTGGCCACCTACACCGACGGCCCCTGCGCCGGACTGGCGGCGGTTACGCGCAAGCAGATGGGGAAAGGGCAAATTATCGTCCTCGGCACCGCATTGTCGCCGGAAGACCTGGCGAAGGTGCTGCAGATTGCCGGCGCACGACCGGTCGCGCAAGCGTCGAGCAACCTGCTTGTCGTCCCGCGTGAAGGCGAAGCCGGCAAAGGCGCGGTGATTGTGGAGATCGAGAATAAACCCGCCACGCTGACGCTGGATCGTCCTGCAACCGACTTAATTAGCGGACAGCGGTTAGAAGGAACCGTGGAGTTGGCGCCGTATACGGTAATGGTACTGGTTGGGAGCGCGGACCTCTGAGTCCGCGCGTGTTGTCTATTCCTACCACTCGCGCGGACTCAGAGGTCCGCGCTCCCAGAAGGAGCCATTATGACCCTGCTTGAGCGCTTGCAGGCCGGCGACATCATCCTCGGCCTCTCCAATTCATATCCCGCACCCGGAATCATCGAGCTGATGTGCCCGGGGTGGGACATGGTGTGGATCGACGGGCAACACGGGCAGTTCGAGTACAACTCGCTGCTGGCGGCGGTGCGGGCGGCGGAGCGGGTGGGGGTGTCTTCGCTGGTGCGCGTGCCCACGCATGACCCGATCCTACTCGGCACGTATGCCGACATGGACGCCGATGCGCTGATGCTGCCGCTGGTGGAGACCCGTGAACAGGCGCAGTCCATCGCTCGCGCGCTGCGCTTCGCGCCGGTGGGCAACCGTTCCTACGGCGGCCGGCGCGTGATCGATCTGCATGGGCGCGAGTATTACAAAGAATATAAACCGCTCATCTTCGCGCAGATCGAGACGCTGGAGTCGGTGGAGAACGCCGCCGACATCGCCGCGGTGGAGGGCATCGACCTGCTCTTCTACGGGCCGGACGACATGAAAACCCGCCTGGGCATCCCGATCGAGACTGCTGCGCTCGACAACCCGAAGCTCCGTGATGGCCTGCGCCGCACCGCGGAGGTCGCGCGCGCCGCCGGCAAAATCGCCGGCACCACCGGCGGCTCCCCGCAGACTCTCCCCATCCTGCGCGAGATGGGCTACCAGGTTATCATGTGCGGCGGCGATGTGCCCTATATCCGTACCACCTCCCCACAAAAGCTGGCGGAGATGAAAGAAGCAATGAAAGAACTGTAATAGAACTTTGGCTGATTAAGGGGTGAAAGAGATAGCGACCGGTTCGATGGTCGAGTAGGCAAGTAAGCCTTTCGCATCTTTTCACAGCTACCGAGCCGTATCGAGACCACCGCATTAACGAGTAGGCCTTGCGTGAACGAGCACTAGATGAGAGGTGGTTTCGATACAACTCGAAAGCAATGGAAAGAATCAGGAGGCTTTGCTGCCTACTCAACCACCGGAATGGGAACAAAAGCCTTCAATCCTCTAATCAAGCGAATCAAGGTTCAGATAGTGTAAGGAGCACCAATGCATCAATTCGATGAGAAACGTTACGACCGCATGCCGTATCGCCGCTGCGGGCGTTCCGGGATTAAGCTGCCGGCTATCTCGCTCGGCGCGTGGACGACCTTCGGGGGGTATAAGGACGCGCAGGTGGCGCGCGATTGCATCTTCCGCGCCTTCGACCTGGGCATCACCCACTTCGACCTGGCCAACAATTATGGCACTCCGCCGGGTAACGCGGAAGTGGTGTGCGGCAAGATCTTTCAGGAGATGCCGCGTGACGAGATGATTATCTCCAGCAAGGCCGGTTACTACATGTGGCCCGGTCCGTATGGCGAGTGGGGCTCGCGCAAGCAGTTGATCGCAAGCTGCGACCAGTCGCTGGAGCGGCTGCAACTTGATTACGTGGATATCTTCTACCACCACCGGCCCGATCCGGACACCCCCATGGAGGAATCGTTGGGCGCGCTGGACAGCATCGTCAACTCCGGCAAGGCGCTCTACGCCGGCGTCAGCAGTTACAGCGGCGCGCAGTTCGCCGAAGCGGTGCGCATTTGCGAGCAGGAAGGTTACATGCGCATCCTCATTCACCAGCCCTACTACAATATGCTCAGCCGCACGGTGGAACGGGACCTGTTGCCGCACACCGAACGCGCCGGCACCGGCGTCATTGCTTTCTGTCCGCTGGCCTCCGGCTTCCTGACGGATAAATACCTGGGCGGCGCCATCCCCGCCGACAGCCGCGGCGCGCTGCAGTGGGGTGAAAAGTGGGTGACGGACAATCTGCCGGAAGAAAAGCTGCAGACGCTGCTCAAGCTCAACGAGATGGCGAAACAGCGCGGCCAGACCCTCGCGCAGATGGCGCTGGCCTTCGTGCTGCGCCTCCCCGGCATCACCAGCGCCCTCATCGGCGCCAGCAAGGTCGAGCAAATCGAGGAGGATGTGAAGGCACTGGATAACCTGGCGTTCAGCGAAGAGGAGTTGAAGCGGATTGACGCATTGACGTTACCCGCATAACAAAAATCGGTAGCCGCGGGCGTAAAGATCCGCGGCTACCGATTTTACATCACACCTGTTCCAGCAATCCCAGCCCCTGCAGCGCCGCGCGGACCTGCGTCTGGCATTTTTCCGACGCGGGCGCCAGCGGCAGGCGGGGACCGCCCACTTC
>Ga0172368_10002961_pt1 | contig 21095 bp, 17 predicted proteins | sample Lak11m_FD_114540 | JGI IMG/M metagenome (GOLD analysis project Ga0172368, IMG submission 114540) | Freshwater microbial communities from Kabuno Bay, South-Kivu, Congo - kab_022012_11m | ecosystem: Environmental > Aquatic > Freshwater > Lake | place: Democratic Republic of the Congo: South-Kivu...
CGACCTCGGCACCGATGTCACCCCCGACAAGTTCGTCAAGGCCGTCCAGGAGCACAAAGCCCAGCTCATCGGCATGTCCGCCCTGCTCACCACCACCATGCCCAGCATGAGCGGCACCATCAAGGCCCTCCAGGAAGCCGGCCTGCGCGATCAGGTCAAGGTCATGATCGGCGGCGCCCCCGTCACCGACGGCTTCGCCAGGCAGATCGGCGCTGATGGCTACAGCCCCGACGCCAGCTCGGCCGTCCGCCTTGCCAAGTCCCTCATCGGCGCCTGAGGCGGACAATCAACGCCATTGAGTGGGTGCGTCCATGACGACCATCCTCGACGTGGCCCATCGCGCTGGCGTGTCAATCAAGACCGTCTCGCGCGTCATCAACCGAGAGCCACATGTTCGCGAGGAAACGCGGGCTCAGGTGCTGGCAGCAATGCACGATCTGGGTTATGTGGCTAACGTTTCGGCGCGGCGGCTCGCGAGCGGCCGCGCCGACGCGATCGGCTTCGTGTTCTATAATCCGAGTTGGCAGTATCTCAACACGGCATTGCAAGGTGTCATCGAAATGGGTGACCGCGAAGGATATGACACGGTCATCCATCCGTGCAATGCCGAAGATCCCAAGGGATGCGCGGGCATCCTGGACCTGATTGCCCGGCGCAGCGTGGACGGCCTGGTCTTCACGCCCCCGTGCGACGTGGCGGGGCCGGTGTTGAGCGAGCTGCAGATCGTCAAGGTCCCGTTCGTGCGGATCACCCCGCGCGATCGAACGAGCCCTCTGCCGTTCGTGACAGCGGATGACCGGCAAGGTGCCTACGATATGACGTGTCATCTGCTCTCGTTTGGACACCGACGAATCGGATTCATCGTGGGTTCGGAGCTCCAACTCGCCAGCTTCGAACGACTGGAAGGCTATCGGGCGGCCCTGGCGGCACATGATGTGCCGTTCGATCCGGCGTTGGTGCAGCAAGGTGACTTCAGCTTCGAATCGGGCCTGGCATGCGGGCATACCTTGTTGGAAGGAGCCCCGCGGCCGAGCGCCGTTTTCGCCAGCAACGACGACATGGCGGCAGGCGTACTGGCTGCCGCGCATGCGTTGGGACTGGCCGTGCCGGAGCAGCTTTCGGTAGCAGGCTTCGACAATGTGCCGCTCGCCTGGCAGGTGTGGCCGGCGCTCACCACGGTAGAGCAGCCGATTTACGACATCGCTGTGCTGGCAACCCGCCTCTTGATCCGGATGCTGCGCGGCGAGGACATCGGCATCCAACACCTCACGCTCCCTACCAGACTCGTCGCTCGGAACTCAACTGGCGCCGCAAGCGCCGGTTAGAATTCGTCCAGCCGTTCGCCCATCCACTGGCTTCGCTTGCAGAAAGATAAGGTATCGCCCCTATGAGTGACACAGTCGATATTATCCAACGGGCCTACAAAGCTGGCCTGGCCCTGCCGGCATTCAACATTCCTTACCTGCCGATACTTAAACCGGTCGCGCAGGCCATAATCGATCAGGACAGTTTCGCGCTCATCGCGGTGGCGCGGCTGGAATGGATCAAGTTCGAGGCGAAGAGCCAGGCCGCCATCATGGAGGAGTTCCACAAGTGGCAGGATCCCGGTCACATGCGGATGCACCAGGATCATGTCCCGGTCATCGATGAGGACAGGATCAGGGTTGATTTCCTGGCCGATATCCGGCAGGCCATTAACCTGGGATTCGGGTCCGTGATGGTGGACGGCTCGCGGCTGTCGCTGGACGAGAACATTGCCGCCACTCGCCAGGCTGTCGAGCTGGCCCATCGCGGCGGCGTGCCGTGCGAGGCCGAGCTGGGCGCGGTGATGGGCCACGAGGCCGGCCCGATGCCGCCCTACGAGGAGTTGTTTGCCAGCGGCAAAGGCTTCACCGACGTGGCCGAAGCTGTCCGTTTCGTGCGTGAGTCCGGCTGTGACTGGCTCTCGGTCGCCATCGGCAACGTCCACGGCGCCATTGCGGCGGGGTTGAAAGACCAGCCGAAGCCTAAAGCCCGGCTCAACATCGAGCGATTGGATGCGCTCGCCAAGGCCACCGGCATCCCGCTGGTGCTGCACGGTGGCTCAGGGATTCAGCGGGAATATGTGCTCGAAGCGGTCAAGCACGGCATTGCCAAGATCAACATCGGCACCGAAATCCGCCAGCCCTACGAGGCCACACTGCGCGAGACCGGCAATATCGCCGCCGCGCAGGACGCCGTCTACCAGCGCACCTCCTGGCTGATCCGCGATTTCTTCGGCTGGGCCGGGACGGCGAAGCTGTTGGCGTAGTAGAGCCGCAGCCCGCAGTCGAAGCGTGCAGGTGAGAAGACAACGACTATCGTCCATGGTCAATCGTCCATCACGGAGGCATACCACCATGAGTCTACTCGGCATTGACGTCGGCATTTCCGGCTGCAAGGCGGTCGCCTTCGATGTAGACGGCCACCAATTGGCCCAGGCGTACCGCGAGTATCGGCTCTATCAGCCGCGGCCAGGCTGGATGGAGCTTGACCCGGCAGAAATCTGGGCGGCGGTGAGCTCGGCCGTGCGCGAAGTCACCGCCACGGTTGCGGGCGATCCGGTGCGGGCGCTCAGCATCTCCACCCACGGCGAATCGGTGGTGCCTGTGGACATGGCCGGCCGGCCGATCTACCGCTTCATCGCGAGCATCGATACCCGCGCGGTCGAGCAGATGCGCTGGTGGGAGGCGCACGTGGGCAAGGAGCGCATCTTCGACATCACGGGGATGCCGCTCCACCCGATGTACACGGCCAACAAGCTGATGTGGCTGCGCAATTTCGACCCGGCCACCTTCGCCGCGGCCGACCGCTTTCTGTGCATGGCCGATTTCCTGTTCGGCCAATTGGGGGTGCCGGCGGCGATGGATCTCAGCCTGGCGTCGCGCACCATGCTGCTGGACATCCGGGCGCTCAAATGGTCGCCGGAGTTGTTGGGGCTGGCCGGGCTGGATGAGCGCCGGCTCTCCCCGGCAGTGCCGTCAGGCACGGTGCTGGGTGAGGTCGCGCCGGGCATCGCTGCGGACCTGGGGCTGGCGCCCGGCGCGCTGGCTGTCACCGGCGGGCATGATCAATGCTGCGGCACCCTGGGCATCGGCGGCATCGGCGAGGGAATCGTCATGGACTCGACCGGGACCGTGGAGTGCGTGGCGGTGGCCTCGCCCCGGCTGGTGCTGGATCATGCGCTGCTGGACAGCAATCTGCCGGCCGAGCCGCACACCGTCCGCGGCATGTACGTCGTCCTGGGCTGGTCGGCGGTGGGTGGCGCGCTGCTGAAGTGGTACCGCGACACCTTCGGCCGCGCCGAGCAGGTCGAAGCCGAGCACACCGGCCGCAGCGCCTACGACGTCCTGCTGGATCAGGCGACCGAGGGACCATCGCCGGTGCTGATTCTCCCGCATTTCGTCGGCAGCGGCACCCCCTGGCTGGACCCGCTCTCGAAGGGTGCGATCCTCGGCCTGGATCTGAGCACCACGCGCGGGCAGATCATCAAGGGCATCCTGGACAGCGTCACGTATGAGATCAAGCTGAGCGTGGATGCGATGGAAGCGGCCGGCATCGCGGTCAACGAGCTGCGGGCGATGGGCGGCGGCGCCAAATCCGCGCTGTGGCTGCAAACCAAGGCCGACATCACCGGCAAGCCCGTCATGGCGATGGACGTGTCGGAGGCGCCCTGCCTCGGCTGCGCGCTGCTGGCCGGCGTCGCCACGGGTGTTTACGCCTCCACCGCCGAGGCCGTCGCCCGCGCCGTGCGCGTCAACCGCACCTACGAGCCGAATCCGAGGTTGCACGCACAGTATGCGGAGAAGGCGGCGCTCTACGCCGAGGTGTATCCGACCCTGGTGGGGTTGAATCGGAAGTTGTAGTTGGGCCGGGCAGTGAAAATGCGATAGAATAGGAATCGTGCGGCAAGACCAATGTTTTGCCGCACACGTGTGGAGAGGAAGCTATATGAAGAAGGCTGAAATGGCGAATGATGATCTGCGTCCCGAGTATCGCCGTGAGGATTTCGGACCGATGGTGCGCGGGAAATACGCGGCGCGCCTGAAAGAATCCTCCAACATCATCGTGCTCGATCCTGAGATCGCTGAGGCGTTCCCGAATGCAAAAGCGGTCAATGATGCTCTGCGTGGCCTCCTCGAACTGGCCCGGACGAGCGTAAATCGACCTTCGCCGCCCGCCTCAACACCTACTCAGGCCATGCATCCTTGACTAGCTTGGGTCAAGACAATGAAGACAGACTCAACCCCTGAACCAGAGCCGGGCGCAGCCGATGATCTGCGCCCGGAATATAGCTTCGACTACCGCAAGGCGCGCCTTAACCGGTTTGCCGGGCAGGTTGACAAAAGCCAGGTGGTGGTGATGCTCGACCCGGACGTCTCTGAAGTCTTCACGACGAACCGGAATGGGCCATGATTCCATACCAGGACTTCGAACGGCTGTTGGAAGACGCTGAGATGGCGCAAGATATGCGCGCCTACGATGAAGCCAAGAAGTCCATTGCTGAGGGGGAGGAGTTGATCCCCAGTGAGATCACTTATGCGCTGCTCGATGGCGCCAATCCAGTGCGCGTCTGGCGTGAGCATCGTGGGCTGACTCAACTCGACCCCATTTTGCGATGGTTAGTTCGCAGCTCGTCGTGCGTGAAGCTGGCCCCTGCGCCGCCTAGCCGCTTCGCGGTCGGCAGCGGCTTGGGGTGCGGCTCAACTCGCGTCCCGTTGGGCGGCGCACCAAAGGCGAAGGGCGATTGACTAGCCGTGGGGAAACGACCATTCCCGAAGTAGAAGGCAAACGTGTATCCTCTATTCTTCGCATTCGCGCTATGTGCCGTCCTCACGGTGCCGCTTCACTTTCTCTCCGTGGAGCACACTCGACTTCAGCGCAAGCACGGCAGAGAGAACGGGATCCGAATTGGTGAGATGTACGGTCGCATTTCGGGTTATCTGTTGTTCCTTGCGCTTATTGGCTTGTGGTTCTCGCCCCAGCCAAGGTTTGTCCTCCCAGTCTTCCAATGGTTCTTGCTGCAGATACCGCTCATCAACTTCCGAGTTCCGTTTGTGCATGTGATAGTGTTCCTCCTCCTGGCGGGGGTTGGCACCTGGCTTCTAGCCCAGTCGGTAACCGGATTGACGCGAAAGGTATCAGAAGCCCATCGCCCGGAGAAGGTTGTCACCACCGGTGTCTATGCAAGGGTGCGGCATCCGCAGTATCTTGGTTTCGTGTTCATGCAAATAGGGTTCGCCTTTCTGGTTCGCGGATGGTTTGCCTTGCTCTCGACGCCCCTCATCATTGTAGTGCTGTACCTGTTTGCCCGTAAGGAGGAGGAAGAACTGGTTAACGATTTTGGTTCGCAGTATGAGGAGTACAGGAGGAGAGTGCCGATGCTCCTGCCCAGGCTGAGGAAGTAGGTGGAGGGAGCGACCTCCGTTGGCAAGCAGTGCGCCGCTCAACAACTCGTTGAAGCTGACCCGGCTGGCTGGCGTCGATATCACGCTTGCTTCGCCCGCCGTTTCGCCGTAGAGTGGGGGAGGTATTGCCCAAGCCGCCGGGCAGCTTAGGCAGCTTAGCTTGAGGCCGCCCCGTTGGGCAGACTGCGTAGGTACGCAGACCCGATCGGAGGGGGTGACAATGAGTCCCGATGGTGCCAAGAAGATCATCGTCATCGCCGGTGCAACCGGCTATCTTGGTCGATACCTCGTAAAGAGCGCACATTCCCGTGGCTATCGCGTAAGGGCACTGGTGCGTTCGGAGGTGCGCCTCAGCGATGCGCGACCGATGTGCGACGAGGTGTTCGTCGGTGAGGCAACGAGGCCAGAAACGCTCGTGGGGCTGTGCGACGGGGCCGACTTCGTCGTGAGTTCACTCGGCAATCGCACACTCGCGCGGAAGCCCGACTGCTTCGAGGTCGACTTCCAGGGCAACATGAACATCCTTGCTCGCGCACGTGAAGCTGCCGTTTCCCAGTTCGTCTTCATCTCGGTTCTGGGCGGATCTGAGTCCCGCAGTCACGTGCCTCAGATTGAGGCGCGTGAGCGTGTGGTTGATGCGCTTCGGGCAGGCTCGATGCCCTGGACTGTCATTCGCTCGTCTGGGTTCTTCAACGACATGATCGAGATACTCGACATGGCGAAGCAGGGACGCGTGTGGATTCCGGGCGGCGGCGCCCGCTTCAATCCAATCCACGGCGCGGATCTCGCGGAAGTCTGTCTGGACGCGGTTGGCAATGCAGACGCATACGGTCGCGAGGTTCCCGCAGGTGGGCCGGATTGTCTTACCATGCGTGAGGTCGGCGAACTCGCTTTCAAAGCGCTGGACAAGTCGTCACGGCTCAGCACAATCCCGCTGTGGGCTCTCGGCGCTGCGGGAACCCTGATTCGACCCTTCAATGTCAACCTAGGGAGTCTAATTCTCATGCTGTGGGCTCTCGCGAGGGACGACTCCTGCTGTGACGCCTACGGCACGCATCGGCTCTGGGATTTCTTTCAGGACGCTGCGAATAGAAACAGCGGAGACCTCGCCGTCCGTCGTTAACCGTGTGCGGACCCGGGGTGCTGCCCAACAACACGTTGAACCTGACGGGTGCTAACGCGCCCGCACGTGAACGCCAGCAGTTAGGCTTCTGGAACAAAAGGAAAGTCATCTGTTGCAGAATGAAGTCATGGAAGAGTGGTGGAAGGAGCCTCAGTTAAACCAAGCTCTCGAGAAGGCTCTCGACACATCTGACTGGCGAGGTCTTACAGTGGGAACCTTTGGTGTCAGGGTCGCTACCGATGAAGACGGGAAGATGACCATACGCACCATGTGTGATGCGAAGATCAGCAGCGTTCGCAGGGACGCGCATGGCCTCGATATATAATACATGTGCAGCCCATCTGGGGCCATTGAGTTCTTTGTGCGCGGAGATGAAGGCTTCTTCTTGCCTATGAGCGAGAAGGATAAAGCTCGCGACCTTGCAGACATCAGGAGACAGATAGGAGAGTTCGGAGATCAACTTCGAGAAGCCTTGTTGGGACCATTGAATAGCAAAGGGACTCGACCCGCTAAAAGTGGGGGCCCGACACCGACCCCTGCGGACAGCAGCTCCGCATAATGCCAGGGACATGAACCTACAGGCCCTGCCCAAAATCGAGCTGCACCTGCACCTCGACTGCTGCCTGAGCTACGAGGCCGTGCGGCGCCTCGCCCCGGAGATCACGCCCGAGGCGTTTCGCCGCGATTTCGTGGCGCCGCCCAAGTGCAAAAACCTCGTCGATTATCTGCGCACGCCGCCGCATCATGTCGCCTTGATGCAGAGCGAGGAGGCGTTGCGCCTCGTGGTGGACGACCTCTTTGCACAACTCGCACGCGACAACGTGATCTATGCCGAGATCCGGTTCGCGCCGCTGTTCCATACCCGGGGCGGTCTCAGCAGCGAGCAGGTCGTTGCGATCGTGGAGGATGCGGTGTCGCTGGCGAGCACAGCCAGCGGCATCGAGGCACGGATCATCCTGTGCACGCTGCGCAACTTCAGCCCCGCACAGAGCCTCGAGACCGTGCGCCTGGTGGAACACTTCCGCGACACGCACGTGGCGGCGTTCGACATCGCTGGCGATGAAGCGGGCTATCCGCTCGACGCGCACCTGGCCGCGTTTCAATATGCCATCGAGCGCGACATCCCGCGCACGGCCCACGCCGGGGAAGCGCGCGGCGCGGAGAGCGTCTGGGAGACGCTGCGCCTCCTCCACCCCTCCCGGATCGGCCACGGCATCCGCAGCATCGAGGACGAGCGGCTGATGGCCCACCTGGCCGCGACCGGCGTGCATTTGGAGGTCTGCCCGAGCTGCAATGTGCAGACTGACGTCGTGCCGACGTACAGCGACCACCCGGTCGATCGATTGTACCGGCAGGGGATATCGCTGGGCATCAGCACCGACACCCGCACCGTCACCGATGTGACCCTGGCGACGGAATACGAACGGCTGCACCGCACCTTCGGCTGGGGCGCAGAGGAGTTCCTGGCCGTCAACCTGAACGCGGTGCGCGCGGCCTTCGCGGAGCCGGCCGTGCGCCACAAGATCGAAGCGCGCCTGCGCGCACAGTAGGGGCGGGTTTTCCGGTTTTCACGCAGGACTTCCTTTGATGGCAGCATTGCCGCTACGTCGGGCCTCCGGTGATGCGGAGAACCCCGCCTCTACCCGCCGGCTAACCTTGAACACGCCCAAAAACATCTTTACCAGGAGACTGACGCATGTCCAAACAAAAATCCACCTTTGCCCTTTACCTCGGCAACCGGGGTTTCTTCCCGGCCTCGCTTATCTCCGGCGCCCGCCAGGAGTTGATCGACTCCCTGGAGAGCTTGGGTCACCGGGTGCTCGTCATGGACGAGACCGCCACTCGCTACGGCGCCGTCGAAACGATCCAGGAGGGAGCGAAGTTCGCCGCCTTCCTGGAGGAGAACCGCGGCCGCTTCGATGGCGTGATCCTGTCGCTGCCCAATTTCGGCGACGAGAACGGCGCGGTGGCCGCGCTGCGAGACGCCGGGGTGCCCATCTTCGTCCACGCGTATCCCGACGACATGGACAAGATGGGCCCCGCCCTGCGTCGCGACTCGTTTTGCGGCAAGCTGTCGATCATGGACGTCTTCTTCCAGAACGACGTCAAATTCACGACGCTCAAGCCGCACGTGGTCAGCCCGTCCAGCCCGCGTTTTCGGGACAACATCGACTACTTCGACCGGGTGTGCCGGGTGGTGAAAGGCTTGCGCCGGATGCGGGTAGGCGCCATCGGCGCGCGCACTACCGCGTTCAAGACGGTGCGCGTGGACGAGGTCGCGTTGCAGCGCCGCGGCATCACAGTGGAAACCATCGACCTCTCCGACGTCATCGCCCGCGTCAAGGCGGTGCCGGGTGATGGGGACGCGTACAAGGCCAGGGCCGCCAGTCTCACGAAGTATGCCTCGTTCGATGCCGTGCCCGCGTCGCCGTTCAACAACCTGGTGCGCCTGGGCGTTGTGCTGGACGAGATCATCAATGAGTATCAGTTGGACGCCTACGCGATCCGCTGCTGGCTGGAGCTACAGAATCAGCTCGATATCTCCCCGTGTGTGCTGCTCGGCGAGCTGGGTGATCGCGGGGTGGCCGGCGCGTGCGAGGTGGACGTGGCTAATGCGGTCGTGATGCATGCGTTCGAGCTGGCTTCCGACGCCGCGGTCACCCTGCTGGACTGGAACAACAACTACGAGGAAGAAGACGACAAGTGTATCCTCTTCCACTGCGGCCCGACGCCCAAGTCGATGATGCAGGATGGCAGCCGGGTGACGGATCACCTGATCATCGGCGCGGGATGCGGCTTCGGGTGCAACGTCGGCCGGTTCAAGCCGATGGACTTCACCTTCGGCAGCATGATGACGTTCGACGGCGAGTCACGCGTCTACCTGGGCGAGGGCCGCTTCACGGTTGACCCCATCCCGGCTGATTTCTTCGGCGTGGCCGGCGTGGCCGAGATTCCGCAGCTTCAGGACGTGCTCTACTACATCGGCGTGAACGGGTTCCGCCATCACGTCAGCCTCACCCCCGGTCGCGTCGTCGCACCGGTGGCCGAGGCGCTGGAACGCTACCTGGGGTTCAAGGTTGCGCTGCCGCAGAAGTGATGCGTCGTGCGTGGTGCGTGATGCGTGGTGCGTGATGCGTCGTGCGTGGTGCGTCGTGCGTCGTGCGTGGTGCGTGAATGTTGCATTGGAGGTGACCTTCCCGCACGGCGATAACGGAACACGCAACACGCAACACGATCCAACAACACCCCAATGGAGGATGACAATGCCAAACCTCTACGGACGATCTTTCACCCGCGCCGAGTTGAGCCAGCTCGGCGGCGACATGAGCCAGTTCGGTGGCGTGCGGCTGGGCGAGCTGGCCGACGGCTTCGAGCGCGGCGTGCGCACGGCGGACTTCCACACCGGCAGTGGCTTCGACTTCACCGTGTTGGTCGACCGCGGGCTGGACATCGGCGCGGCGAGCTATGGCGGCGCGCCCCTCGCCTGGCGTTCGCCGGCCGCGTTCGCTGGCCCGGCCTTCTACGAGCCGGAGGGGCCGGGCTGGCTGCGCGGCTTCGGCGGCGGGCTGATGGCTACCGGCGGCCTCACGTACTTCGGCGGGCCGTGCGTGGATCAAGGCCAACCGCTGGGGCTGCACGGCCGGGCCTCCTATCTCCCTGCCACCAATCTGGCCTACGGCGGCGACTGGCGAGGCGACGAGTATGAGCTCTGGGTCAGCGGCCAGACGCGCGAGGCGCGCCTGTTCGGCGAGAACCTGGTGCTGCGCCGGCGCATCTCGACGTGGCTGGGCGCGTCGCGCCTGGTGATCGAGGACGCGGTGACCAACGAAGGCTACGAGACAACCCCGCACATGATGCTTTACCACTGCAACCTGGGCTTCCCGGTGCTCAGCCCGGATTCGGAGCTGCTGATCGCCGATCGCGAGGTATTGCCGCGCGATGCCGAATGCGCGACCGGCCTGCCGGATCATCGCCGGTTTGACCCGCCGACGCCCGGTTACTCTGAGCAGGTTTTCCAGCACGTCCCGAAACTGGACGGCGAAGGATACGCCAGGGCGGCGCTGGTCAACCGGCCGTTCGCTGGCGGCCGCGGGATCGGCGTCTATCTTCGCTGGCGGGCGGCCGAGCTGCCCTGGATGGTGCAGTGGAAGATGATCGGCCAGGGGGCTTACGTCTCCGGGCTGGAGCCGGCAACCAACTGGACGATCGGTCGCGATCAGGAACGCGCCGCGGGCCGGCTGGGCTGCCTCGAGCCGGGCGAGACGCGTCACTATCACGTAGAGATCGGTGTGCTCGCGTCGCGGGCGGAGATCGACGCGTTCGCAGCAGCGTTGCCGGGGTGAGCTATCACGTCATTGCGAGGAGGGCGACACCTGCACCCATGCCCGGCTTCGCCGGGTACGGTGGCCGCAGGTGCGGTATAGCCCGACAAAGCAATCCCAGCCACGTGTGAGATTGCTTCGGGCTGCCGCCCTCGCAATGACGGAAAGGAGGAGACCATGCCAAAATACGCGATCGGTGTGGATTTCGGCACCGAATCTGGCCGGGCGCTGCTGGTGGACGTCGCCGACGGCCGCGAGGTGGCCACCTGCGTTCATCCCTACGCCAACGGCGTCATCGACGAGCGGCTGCCGGCTGACACCGGTGGCGTCCGGCTGGAACCCGACTGGGCGCTGCAAGACCCCAACGACTACCTGGAGACGTTCAAGCGGGCGATCCTGGCCGTGCTGGAAGCCAGCGGCGTCAGCCCCGACGACGTGATCGGCCTGGGGATCGACTTCACCGCCTGCACCATGCTGCCCACCAAGGCCGACGGCACGCCGCTCTGCTTCCTGCCGGCGTATCGCGACCGGCCGCACGCCTGGGTCAAGCTGTGGAAGCATCACGCTGCCCAGCCCGAGGCGAACAGGCTGAATGAGATCGCCCGCCAGCGCGGAGATGATTTCCTGAACCGTTACGGCGGCAAGATCAGCTCCGAATGGTTCATGCCAAAGGTCTGGCAAATCCTGAACGAGGACCCGGAGATCTATGCCGCGGCCGACCGCATGATCGAGGCGGCCGACTGGGTCATCTGGCAGCTCACCGGGGTGGAGACGCGCAACCTCACCACCGCGGGCTACAAGGGCATCTGGTCGAAGCGACACGGTTTCCCGCCGGATGATTTCTTCAAGGCGCTCGATCCCCGGCTGGAGCACCTGGTGGACGATAAGATGTCACGCCAGATCAGCGAGCTGGGCCAGAAGGCCGGCGGGCTGACCGGGCAAGCCGCCAGGTGGACGGGCCTGAGGCCCGGCACCGCGGTCGCCATCGCCAACGTGGACGCGCACGTCGCCGTCCCCGCGGCCACCGTGGTCGAGCCCGGCCGGATGGTCATCATCATGGGCACGTCGAACTGCCATATGGTCATGGGCACCGAGGAGCACATCGTCCCCGGCATGTGCGGCTACGTCCAGGATGGCATCATGCCCGGCTTTTATGGCTACGAGGCGGGCCAGTCGTGCGTGGGGGATCACTTTGCCTGGTTCACCGAGAACTGTGTGCCCACCGCGTACGAGCGTGAAGCGCAGGCCCGCGGCATCTCAATCCACCAACTGCTGGAAGAAAAGGCCGCGGCGCTCAAGCCCGGCGAGAGCGGCCTGCTGGCGCTTGACTGGTGGAACGGCAACCGGAGCGTCCTGGTCGATGTGGATCTCACCGGCCTGCTGATCGGCGCGACGCTGCTGACCAAGCCCGAAGAAATCTACCGGGCGCTGATCGAGGCGACCGCGTACGGCACGCGCATCATCATCGAGACGTTCCAGGACAACGGCGTGCCGGTGCACCAGATCGTCGCCACCGGCGGCCTGCCCGACCGCAACAAGCTGCTGATGCAGATTTATGCCGACGTGACCGGCCGGCCCATCGTGATCGCCGGGACGCACCAAGGCGGCGCGCTCGGCTCGGCCATGCACGGCGCGGTCGCGGCGGGGAAGACGGCGGGCGGCTATGACACCATCGTCGAGGCGGCGAAGCACATGGCGACCCTGCGCGACGAGGCGTACACACCGAACCCGGCGGCCAAGGCCATCTACGACAGGCTCTTCGCCGAGTACGTGACGCTCCACGACTACTTCGGCCGCGGCACGAACGACGTGATGAAGCGGTTGAAGGCGCTGAAGGCGGAGACGCGGGGGTGAGTTTTGCGCAGATCAGGTATTAGGGATTAGGGATTAGGGATTAGGGATCAGGAATTGGGGATTGCGGTACCTGCTAGACGCCTACGATCGTTCCGTCTTGCGACGTGCAAAGGCGCTCGCGATCCTGGCGCAGCGCGGCTACGAATTGCCTGAACGTTCCGATCTACCCGCTACCACCGATGACGACAAATAGGATCGCAACACGCCTCGTCCGACTGGAGCATGAACGTGCGCATCACCGGTGCGAGTATTGCCAGACAAGAGTTTTCTTGGCGTCTTTGCGCCTTTGCGTGAGTCGTTTTCCGGCTCGTCCGGGTTAGGGGATACTTTGCTCGAACTCCTGCGTGAGCAGCTTTACGCGCTGCATCTCGAACTGCCCAAGAACAACCTCGTCACCTGGACGGGCGGCAACATCAGCGCACGGGATCCGGAAACCGGGCTGGTCGCCATCAAACCCTCGGGCATCCGCTACGAGGACCTCCGGCCGGAGCACATGGTGATCGTGAACCTGGACGGCGAGATCGTCGAAGGCAGCCTCAGCCCCTCGTCCGACACGGCCAGCCACCTGTACATCTACCGGCGGCGGCCGGATGTGGGCGGCATCGTTCACACCCACTCGCGTTACGCCACGGCTTTTGCAGCCCTGGGCCGGCCGATCCCCTGCTACCTCACGGCCATGGCGGACGAGTTCGGCGGGCCGATTCCGTGCGGCGGCTTCGCGCTGATCGGCGGGGAGGAAATCGGCAAGGTTGTGGTGGAGTCGATCGGGAGCTCGGTCGCCTGCCTGCTCAAGAACCACGGCGTCTTCACCATCGGCAAAAACGCCGAGGCGGCCCTGAAAGCGGCCGTGATGGTCGAGGACGTCGCCGCGACCATCTGGATGGCGCTGCAAATCGGCCAGCCGGAGGAAATCCCGCAGGAGTTGGTGGACAGGCTGCATGACCGGTACACGCACGTCTACGGGCAACGATGATGCGCCTTCGCATCTTGCTTCAGGCCCGATGAACAAGCTCTTTGACATCGAACCGGCCGAAGCGACGCGGCTGGTGCTGATACGCCACGGCCGCACGGCGAGCAATGCGCGCGGCCAGATTCAAGGCCGCGCCGACGTGCCCCTCGACCCGCTGGGCCGCAGCGAGGCACGGGCGGTCGCTCGCGCGGTGGCGCGTTTCAATGTGTCCGCGCTCTACACCAGCCCGCTGAGCCGGGCGCGCGAGACCGCCGCGATCATCGGCGGTGAGCTGGGCCTGGCGTCCCAGGTCTGGGATGGCCTCACCGAATACGACTTCGGGCTGATGTCCGAGCGGGATCTGGACGAGATCGCAGCTCTCAACCCGGCCTTGTATTGGGAGCTGGATGCATGGCTGGACACCGGCCGCGACGATCCGATGCTGCGGCCGGCCATCCCCGGCGCAGAGCCGCTGGACGGCTTCGCTGCGCGCATCACGGCGTTCTGGGATCACGTCGAGACGGCCCATCGCGGCGGGACGGTCCTCGCGGTGACGCACGGCGGCGTGCTGCGCGGCATGTTCACCCTGGCTGCGGGCGGCGATCTGCGCCGGCATTCGCCCTTCTGGGCCGACAACTGCTCGATCTCGGTGCTGGATTTCTACCGCGGCGCTGTCACCGTGCGGCTGTTCAACGACTGCTGCCACCTGGAGGGCGAGCTGAAGCCCGGCAGAAACCAGATCCTGTAACTGAGAAGGACGATAGACGCTTGACCATGGACGATGGCAGCGTGAGCCCCCGGCTCAAGCGTTTGAGTGTGCCGACTGGACACGGGTATAGCGCAAAACTATCGGCGTGTTGTAGCCTAGCTCCTTGCGGGCGTCCTGGCGGGCATAGGGCCCTATGCTACCGACACTTTTGCGGTATACCCACTGGACACTGAGCTGTGCCACGCCACCCACAAACCCAATCTCCAATACCTAATCCCCAATACCCAATACCCGATCACCGCCTCACCGTCGGCATGCTCACGTCGCGGCTTAATCGCGGATTCCACCGGGCGGCTCTCATGGGCGTGGCCGAGGCTGCCCGCTCATTCAACGCCAATCTGATCTGTTTCGACGGCGGCGTGCTCGCCCCGGCCGGTTCCCCGGAGGCCACCGCGAACAGGCTGTATGACCTTGTGAGCGCCGAAGCCCTCGATGGTCTCGTCATCTGGTCCAGCGCGCTGGACTGGAACGTTGACGAGGCCGTGACGGAGGCGTTCTGCCGGCGTTTTGCGGCCCTGTCGGTGGTCAGCGTCGGACGCGCCTTCCCCGGCATCCCCAGCGTGCTGGTAGACAACTACCAGGGGATGCGCGACGCGCTCACACACCTGATCCGGGACCATCACTACCGCCGCATCGCCTTCCTGCGCGGGCCCGAGGGCGCGCGCGAGGAGGAGCTGCGCTTTCGCGCCTACTGCGATATCCTGGCCGAGCACGGCATCCCGTTTCGCGCCGAGTTGGTGTCCGGCCGCACCAACTGGGTCCGGTCGGATGGCCTGGTCGCCGTGCAAGATTTCCTCGACGTGCGCGGCCTGCGCCCCGGTGCGGACTTTGAGGCCATCGTCTCAGTCGGCGACGACATGGCATGTGGCGCGCTGGAGACCCTGCGAGACCGCGGCATCCGCGTGCCAGATGACGTGGCCGTGGTCGGGTTCAACGACGACGACGAGGGGCGGGCCATCGTGCCCGCGCTGACCACCGTCCGCCAGCCCGTGGGCGATATGTCTCGGGCTGCGATGGCGGCGCTGATGGCCCTGCTCGACGGCGGAACGCCGCTCGAAACGGTCACCCTGCCGCTGGAGTTGATCGTGCGCCGGTCGTGCGGATGCCTCTCTCCGGGCGTGATCCAGGCAGCCGCGCCCTCGACCGCCATCCAAGGCGCACAGACCCCGGCCGCCCCGGATCTGGAAGCCCTGGCCGGCCAGATGGCGCAAGGCCTGGCAGTGGATGCGGCCGAGGCATCGAGCCTGGTGAGCGCCTTCCTCAACGACGCCACCGGGGATTCGACGGCCGCGTTCCTGGCCATGCTCAACACCGCGCTCCAGCGAGATGCCCTGGCGGGCCGCGACGCCGGCCTCTGGCAGGGAGCTCTATCGGTCTTGCGCGCCGGTCTGCTGCCGGGCTTGCCCGCGGGCACGCTGGCGAAGGCGGAGAACCTCTGGCAGCAGGCCCGCGTGCTGGCGGGCGAAACTGCGACGCAGGCCCGCACGTACCAACGGTTCCGCGCCGAGATGGATACCCGGCTGCTGAGCGATTTCAGCCAACGCATCCAGACCGCTTCCGGCCGCGAGGCACTGTTGGAGACGCTGGCGGCCGATCTGCCGGCGCTGGGCGTCTCGGCCTGCTATCTGGCGCTCTACGAAAACCCGCAGGAGCCGACCGGCCAGGCAGGCTTATGGTTTGCGTTCGATGCCCGCGGCCGTTTGACGCTGGATGCTGACGCCTGCCATTTTCCTGCGCGGCGGTTGCTGCCTCCGGGCCTGCTGGATCCGACAGAACCTCACCGGCTGGTGGTGCTGCCGCTCTACTTCCACGATCGACACCTGGGCTTCCTGGCGTTGGAAACGGACACCCGCGGGGCCGCGTTCAGCGAGACGTTCCGCAAGCAGATCAGCACGGCGCTCGAAGGGCTGTTCCTGCGCGAGGAAATCCGCCGGGCCTGGCAGCAAGCCGAGGCAGCCAACCAACTCAAAAGCAAATTCCTGGCGACGGTCAGCCATGAGTTGCGCACGCCGCTCAGCCTGATCGTCGGCACCATCGAAATGATGCTGCGCGCCGAGGCGGAGGAAGGTCCGGCCTTGCCGCCGCTCTACCGCAAGGACCTGGACAGCATCCATGCGAGCGCACAACACCTGGCCCGCCTGATCGGCGACGTGCTCGACCTCGCCAGCAGCCAGGCCGGCGAGCTGCGGCTGGTCAGGGAGCCGCTGCGCCTGTCCGACGTGCTGACGAAGGTCGCCGTGCTGGGTGAACCGCTGGCCCGTGAGCGGGGCCTGGACTGGAAAACCGACATCCCGGATGGGTTGCCATTGGTTTGGGGCGACCGCACCCGGTTGCAGCAGGTCGCCCTGAACCTGGTCAGCAACGCGGTCAAGTTCACCGAGCAAGGCTTCGTGTCGCTGTGGGTCGAGGTAGGCCGCCAGGAGGTCCTGGTGGCGGTCAGCGACACAGGCATGGGCATCCCCTCCGGCGAACAGGAGGTGATCTTCGACGAATTCCGCCAGTCGGAGCGCGCGACGCGGCGCGGCTACGGCGGCATGGGCCTGGGGCTGGCGATCAGCAAACGGATCATCGAGCTGCACGGCGGCAGGATCGGCGTGCTGTCCACCGGCGGCGATGGCGCCGGATCGACGTTCTATTTTACTTTGCCCGTCCTTGCCGAACAGCCACCGCAGCCGACAACCGCGGAGGATCGCTCCGACACGGTGTTCCTGCTCACCGAACGGGCGGGCCAGGCGCAGCGCCTGGCCGACCATTTGACCGGCCGCGGGTTCAAGGTGGCCGTGTTGCCCGTCGCCGAACACCCCGACTGGCTGACCCAGATCGTCAGTGCACCGCCGGGCGCGGTCGTGCTGGACTACGAGCCGGCCGCGGAGCGCGGCTGGGAGCTGATGCACCTGCTCAAGCTCAATCCCGCGACCGGTGACATCCCGGTGCTCTTCTACACCCTCTCGGAGACCGGTGCAGCGGGTTCGGTGCTCGCGCTGGATTATCTGGCCAAGCCGGTGGACAGCGATGTGCTGGCGGCCGCGCTGGCGCGACAAGGCCTGGAGCGCGATAACAGCCCGGCGAAGACCGTTCTCATCGTCGATGATGACCCCGCGATCCTCGACCTGCATGCCCGGATCGTCCAGGCCAGTGTGCCGCGCTGTCGTTTGCTCAGGGCCAGCAACGGCGCCCAGGCACTAGAGATGATGTCGCAAACCCGGCCCGACCTGGTGCTGCTCGACCTGATGATGCCCGAGATGGATGGCTTCGCGGTGCTGGAACGGATGCGCGAGCAGCGTTCGCTGCGCGACGTTCCGGTCATCGTCCTCACCGCCCAGATTTTGACCCACCCCGATATGGCGCGCCTGCAGAAGGGTGTCGCTGCGGTGCTGGGCAAAGGCCTGTTCACCGAGGCGGAGGTGCTCTCACAGGTTGAGGCGGTCCTGGCGCACGGCAAACGCCTGGGCAGTGATGCCCAGCGCGTGGTGCGACAGGCCATGGCCTACATCCACGAGCACTACGCCGAACCCATCTCGCGCGACGAGCTGGCGCAACACCTGGCGGTCAACGAGCGCCACCTGACCCGCTGCTTCCGTCAGGAGCTGGGCGTCACGCCGATCGCCTATCTGAACCGCTATCGCATCCGGCAGGCTCGCGCCCTGCTGGAACAAGGCGCCGCCAGCATCACCGACGTGGCGCTGGCGACCGGCTTCTCCGACAGCAACTACTTCGGCCGCGTCTTCCAGCGGGAGGTCGGGGTCTCTCCGGGCGCCTATCGCCGCGGCGAGCGCGCGCCGGCGCCCGGCTGAACCGCAGAATTCATTTGGGTGTGTTCAAAGTGAGTTGTGGCGGGTGGCGTCTGGAACACGAAGCCGCGAAGGTGCACGAAGAACGCGAAGCGCGAAGCACACGAAACCTGCACGCACCCGCTGCGCGAGCTTCGCGCTCACCTGCCCCGCGTGCAGTTTGCGGGGTCGTGAACTTCGCCTCGCTTCATGCCTTCGTGTTCCGAATCCCTTTGAATACGCCCAATTCATCTTGACAAATCCCCGCCCCGCGGTGTAGTATCCCCGCATGACAGCGCTGTCGGAACCACGCGCGTGAACCTGTGCGAAGATTCCTCAACCGGTAATCACCCAGTTCATTCTTGACCGACTCATACTTTGCTTTGAGGTATACCATGAACTCTGTCGAGCGTATCCAGGCCGTCATCGACCTCCGTCAACCTGATCGTGTGCCGGTAGACCTCCACAACTTCCAGCCCGCGGCTGCAGCCCTGGGAGGCTCTATGGCCGAGGTGTTCCGGGATGGCGATCTGCTGGCCGAGGCGATGCTGCGCGCCTGGCGCGAATTCGGCCACGACATGATCCTGCTGGAGAACGGCACTGCCTGCAATGCCCAGGCGTGCGGCGTGCAGGTGATCTATCGGGCCGACGCGGCGCCCGCGGCCCACATCCCGGTCATCACCCGGCTGGAAGATGTCGACAGGCTTGAAGTGCCCGATCCGTACACGGCCTTCCCGATGTGCGAGATCATCAAGGCCACCCGCATCCTCTCCAGGGAGATCGGCGACCGGGTCTGGATCTGCGGGCGGGCCGACCAGGGGCCCATGGACCTGGCGAGCCAGCTCATCGGCATGGAAACGCTGATGCTGGAGATCGCAACGGGCGAAAAGCCCGGCCTGGTGCACCGCCTGCTCGATTATGCCCGTCGGGTCGCGACGCGTTACGCCTTCGCCCTGATCGAGAGCGGCGCGCGTTCCACCTCCATCGGCGAGCCGGTAGCCGGGCCGGATGTCATGTCGCCCCGCCATTACCGGGAATATGCCCAGCCGCAAGAAAAGCGGATGGTCGATGAACTCAAGGCCAGCGGCATCATCCTGCATAATCACATCTGCGGCAACACCATCCCCATCATTCACGATTTCATCGGCACCGGCGCGCAGGTGTTGGAGATCGACCACAAGACCGACATGCGCAAGGCCAAGGCTGCGGGCCAGGGCAAAACCTGCTTTCTGGGCCCGATCAACACCTCGCTGCTGGTCAGCGGGACACCTCAGGAAGTGGAGGACGCGTGCCGGGAGGCCATCGAGATCATGGCGCCCGGCAGCGGCTTCATCCTCGGCCCCGGCTGCGCGCTGGGCCCCGAGACCCCGGCCGACAACATCCACGCGCTGGTGGAATCCGCCGTGAAATACGGCAGCTATCGCTAAAGGAGAGCCGATGAATCCTCAAACCACGACTCAGCCCTGGACGACCGCCCCGCTGACCGACGCCGAGCGGAAAGATTTTCGCCGGCGCTTCGAGGGCCGGCTGGCGAAGGTCAAGGCCAGGACGGCCGACGTCTTCGCGTTCAAGGACGTCAAGGCGCCGCCGTTCATCGTCAACAGCGCGCTCTACTGGGTATTCGGGCTGGACCCGGAGACTTTCCCCGACGACTACTTCGACAATCCAGCGACGATGACCGCGTTCCAGGAGCGCACCTACTACGACCAGGTCCGGGAGATCGACGATGACTTCATGCCTTACCTCATGCCGTGGTTCGGCACCATCGTCGCCGCATCGGCCCTGGGCTGCCGCATCGAGTTCTACCCCAAGCAGGACCCGACCGCCAACCCGCGTTACTACCCCGTGCAGACCGCCGAAGACGTGCACCGGCTGAAGATCCCGGACCCCGAGCGCGACGGCCTGATGCCCAAGGTGCTGGATTTCCTGCGCTACATGCAGGCCAACAGCTTCCTGCCCGTTGGCATCACCGATTTTCAAGGCCCGTTGACCACCGCCAACCAGCTCATGGGTTATGACAAGCTGATCTACCTGATGTACGACGACCCAAAGGCCGCCCACGAGCTGATGGATAAAGTCACCGAGACGTTGATCCGCTGGGTGAAAGCACAAAAGGCGGTCATCGGTGAGCCGTTGGACTATTGCATCTCCGATCAGCAGGTGTACACGGGCGATCATGCCGGCGTCTGGTTCTCGGACGACGATGCGGTGCTGATGTCGGTGAAGACCTACCGGGAATTCGTCGTGCCGTACAACTCGCGCATCCTGGAGGCGTTCGGCGGCGGCTGCGTGCACTACTGCGGCAACGCCACCCACCACGCGGATAGTTTCCTGGCCACCCGGGGATTGAAGGCGCTGAACATCTACAACCTCTACAACATCCCCTCGGTCGCCCGGCTGCAGGAGAAGCTGCGAGATCGGATTGCGCTGTTCGTCTGTGATTTCACGCCGGTCGAATACGAGAATTACTTCGACGAGATGCTTCGCACGCTCTCGTACCGGGGCATCGTGATCTGCTCGCAGTTTTCGCCGGTGGTGGGACTGCTGAAAGGCGGCAAATACGACGCGATCCGTCGCGACCTGCGCTCCGGCCGCCGGGCAGTCTACGACTACCTGGCCCGGCGGCTGGCATCACGCTGAGCGGAAACGCCTAACCCGGACGAGCCGGAGAATGGCTCACGCCAAGACGCCAAGAAATCACTTGGGTGTATTCAAAGTTAGTTATGAGCATCCTGAGCGGAGCCCCGCAGCAGTCCGCAGGGCGGAGTCGAAGGACTTCGTCGTGAGCTCAGTCGAACGATGCGGCCTCGCTCGAAAGACCGCTCCGCACCCTTCGACTGCGGTCGGCGGACCCATGCCGACCTCCGCTCAGGATGCTCCGC
>Ga0172368_10002962_pt1 | contig 21084 bp, 9 predicted proteins | sample Lak11m_FD_114540 | JGI IMG/M metagenome (GOLD analysis project Ga0172368, IMG submission 114540) | Freshwater microbial communities from Kabuno Bay, South-Kivu, Congo - kab_022012_11m | ecosystem: Environmental > Aquatic > Freshwater > Lake | place: Democratic Republic of the Congo: South-Kivu...
ACTGAAAAAAGATTCCAATATCATATATAATAGTTTACCATATGTGGTGGTAACGTCAATTTTTTTATCTATAATGAGCTGAATGAAAATATGTTACGAATTACAACTGTAGAAGACCAGTTATGGATTTCACAGTAACTATAAACGAATTTTATTGAAAAACCTAATTTCCCCCCCCCTATTTTATTATATATCTGATTATCAATACTATTAACTTGAGTTGCTTTTATGCATGGGCATAAACGTTCCTGCCTTGTTCGACCGTTACGAGTATGCTCGATTATACTTTGTTCCTGGCTAGTTGCATTTAGGTCAAGGATGTATTGTTAAAACCGGGATTATCCGGTTTTAAAACAGCTCCTTTCAAAATGCAACTGATTGCCAAAAGAAGGTTCGGAGAGATGGTTTCCCTCAAAGGCGACACGGTTACCTCGGTTCCCCTGGCCGAAGCGGGCGGGAAGTTGAGGCTAACGACTGGTGTCAACCTGCACCACTAAGAACTGTTCGTTTTGCTCTGTACATTCAACCCCTTGAACAGCTATTCAGTGTCTAAAGAAAAGTGAAGAATTTTCAGTGAAAATTGAAGAAATAAAAACGAAAAGTCCTTGTGTCAGGCAACCTTCTGAAAGTCTTGTGTTACCTTTATACAGGATATTGAACTCAGGTGGAGGAAGATCTTATCAAAAAAGCAATTGCCAGGGATCCGGGCGCTATGGAGACCTTGTATGACCGGTACGCACCAGCCCTGCTAAGCGTTTGCTACCGCTATTGTGGCAACCGCGATGATGCCGAAGATATACTTCATGATGGTTTCATCAAGATCATTCAGAAGGTTCAGTCCTTTAAAATCCGGTCCGATGGCAGCCTTGAATCCTGGATGAGACGCATCATGGTCAATACGGCTCTGAATTTTATACGCTGCCGGCTGAAAGAGAAAAATTTCGTGGATATTGATCCCATCCTGGATACAATTGACATTCATGAACCGGAACCGGCCGACCAGGAGGCAATCTATATGAACCTGGACCGTGAACAGATCATGGCACTTGTCTGTGAACTGCCCATGGGATACAGGACCGTTTTCAACCTGTACGTATTCGAACAGTATGGGCACAGGGAGATCGCGGGTCTCCTTAAGTGTTCCGAAAATACATCCAAGTCACAGCTTTCAAAAGCACGTGCTTTGCTGAGAAAAAAAATGAATCACCTGGTCAATGCTAAAACAACACCGACCTATGAAAAAGTATAATCATCCGATCGATGATTTCTTCAGGGAAGCCCTGAAGGATCATCAGATGACCCCATCGGAGGCATCCAAAAAGTCATTCCTGGAGAATGTCATGAAGGGTACCCAGTCTGGACAGAAAAGCAAAAAGGGTTTGATCCTTCTTTCCGTTTTCCTGATACTTGTAGTCGCGGGAATATTTCTGTTGCCCGTCATCTCTGATAAAACCACACCGGTTCCTGTAACGGGACCGATTCCTGTCAGCAGGAATTCCAACATTGCAGACCATGACCAGGAACCTGCCGTCAAAAAGACACCGGAAGATAAAGGTAAAAGCACCAGCGCTGACATAACAGTTTCAACAACCCAATCTCCACAAGTAAATCATCCAATCGTAAATCCCTCAATTCAATCTGCAATCGTAAATCGTCCAATCTTAAATTCTTCAATTCAATCTTCAATCGTAAATCCTCCAATCGTAAATCCATCAATTCAACCTTCAATCGTAAATCGTCAAATCGTAAATCCTTCAATTCAATCTTCAATCGTAAATCCTCCAATCGTAAATCCCGTAATTCAATCTTCAATCGTAAATCCTCCAATCGTAAATCCCGTAATTCAATCTGAAATCGTAAATCGTCCAACCGTAAATCCCGCAATTCAATCTGAAATCGTAAATCCTCCAATCGTAAATCCGTTGCCGGTAACAGCGACCATGGAAGAAAAAAAGGTGGCTCCCGTTAAAAGTCCCGGTTGGATACCATCAATCGGGGTTTATTATACACCTGAATGGATGTTCAATACGCTGGAAGGAACAAAATTTGTGAACAATCTCGGAATTGAAGGCACTTTTCATTTCGGCAGGTTCTCGGTGCGGACAGGAGGCGGGTTATCGGTTGCCCAGGGGACAAACGAAGTTATTGTGGAATATAATGATTATCTGGGCGCTTATAATAAACTTGACTCCATGGACTTCACCTGGAACCCTCCCGCTCAGCAGTTTATTCCAAAGTTCTATATGTCAAACCAGGAGGTGTGGGACAGCCTGATGAAACTTGATTATGCCAGGGTTGTAAAAAGATACACCTACCTGCAGATCCCCCTGATCATGGGGTATGATTTCTGGCAATCGGACCGGATTTCCATCGGGGTACGCACAGGGCCCGTGTTGTCGGTACTGCTCGATACAAAACAACTTTCCGCTCCCTATGATCCGGGGCAAAAGCGGATCATCAGCATCAACGACATTGCTCCCGGACAGGCAGATTTGAACTGGCAGGTAATGGCAGGCATTAACGCATCCATCCGGCTTACCGGTACGTTACAGTTTGATATTGAACCTTCGGTAAGGTATTACTTTAACTCGGTTTATGAAAAACCGGTGAATAATGCCAAGCCTTGGTCTGTCGGGGTCAGGGCAGCTTTTTTATTCAAATTATGAATATGACAGGCAACCTTTTTTACATGCCGGGTTATAACATCATAAAACATCCCGGATGAAATTCTCAAAAATCACAGATCAATAAATCCATAAATCTTTAAACACATTTACCATGAAAAAGCTGATTCTTCCGATTTTGTTCCTTCTGATGGTACTTCCCGCGATGTCGCAGGGAGTTGCAACCATCAGCGGTACCGTGACCGATACGGCAACAGGCAATCCTATTCCAAACCATGCAGTGGTAATTACAAACGATTCCTCATACGGTTGGTATTATTATCACACGGTATACACCAATGACAACGGACACTACGCTGATACAGTCGCGGTTCCGCCTGCCAGCCAGGGTGTGTTGTTTGTTCAGACCCTTGATTGTCAGAATTTCCTGCATCAGCATACTTTAACGTATAATCCTGTGAATGTGAGCTTTATAGCGGATTTTGAAATTTGTTATTCGAACAGTCCATGCCATGCTGCCTTCACAACCCAGCAACAACAGCCTCTCACTGTACAATTCCTTGATGGTTCTGTGGGTGGCGGAAATATCAGGGAGTGGATGTTCGGGGATGGTGCGACCTCCAGCCTTGTGAATCCTGTGCACACATACAGCATGCCAGGCTATTATAACGTAACACTCTCCATCGGCGCCCCGGGAACAACTTGTTATGACGTCGTCACGCATACCATCCATGTCTGGGATTCGACCGGCGGTGGTTGCCAGGCAGCATTTACGGTCACTTCCGACAGCAACGCCCTCTATTCTTACCATTTCTGGGATCAGTCTGTGGGCAACATAGTCTCCTGGAATTGGAATTTCGGCGATGGTACCTCATCCTCACTTCAAAACCCTGCACATGTTTACAATCACGCCGGAACATATGTGGTCTGTCTTGGCATCCATGGTTCTGACAGCACATGTATTGACTATACCTGCGATACACTTGTCGTCGGAAATGGAGGTGGCGACTGCGAGGCAGCCTTCACCTATTATGCAGATTCATCAAATGCAGGGAATACCATTCATTTCATTGACCAGTCGATCGGCAACATTGCCTATTGGAACTGGAGTTTTGGCGACGGAACCACTTCAAATGCCCAGAATCCGGTCCATACGTATGCAACACCTGGATATTATCTTGTAACACTCTCCATTAACAGTCCGAACCAATCGTGCTGGGATGTTACAAGCGATACGATCGTTGTCGGAAGTAATCCGGGGTGCCAGGCTAATTTTACTTACGTTACCGGTCCGAACCTGGGAAATTACACGGCACAGTTCACCGATCTTTCCACCGGCGTCCCCTCATCCTGGCAATGGAGTTTCGGAGATGGAACCGGCGCTATCGTACAAAACCCGGTTCATACCTTTGGAGGTCCGGGAACATATTATGTATGTCTTACCATCACAGGGAACAATTGCACCAGCATTTACTGCCATAATGTAGTGATCCATGACAGTATAAGTTACCATCAGGTCTACGGACAAGTCTTTGCAGGTAATTTCCCGCTTTCCCTGGGATTGGCCATGATCTTTTCACTGGATACCAATGCTAATTTTCAGCCATTTGTCGAGGTATCCACGATCGATTCGAACGGGGTATATTATTTCACCTCGGTCCCGGATGGCAATTACTACATCATGGCCATTCCGATCAACCCGACCGGTTATTTGCCAACCTATTACGGCAATACGATCAGTTGGGAACTGGCTACGCTCGTCACCCTTGGAACACCAAATAATCCATACAACATCAACCTGGTTGAATCGGATCAGTTGATCCCGGGACCGGGTTCGGCATCGGGCCAGATAAACATGGGTGATGTAAGCAGTTCCATGACTGATAAGATCAACATGATCCTGATGAATGCCCAGGGAAATCCCATCGGATTTACCACCGTGTCGGAAACAGGGGAATTCGGTTTCTCATCCCTGGCATATGGCACCTATTACCTGCATCCGGAAATGCCCGGTGTTACCAGCGATCAGATCATGATCACCCTGAGTGCAGAAGAACCTCATGCCGATATTGTAATGACCTTTATCGGAAACAGTATCCTTGGTGTCAGGAATATCGCTTCTCAGGTCAATCAATGGTCGGTTTATCCGAATCCGGTCACTGAAAACCTCATCGTCAGCATCGACATGAAACAGGGAACAAACGCCATGATCGAAATTTATAACACGACCGGTCAGATGGTCCTTAATAACATGGTATCACTGAATACAGGTTTCAACAACATCAGGGTAACTGCCTCTTCACTTCCATCGGGGATCTACTCGATGCGAATTTACTCCGCCAACGGGTTGATTTTTACTACCAAACTGGTGAAGACCCGGTAGAATCTTTAATAAACCATTTTAAAACCGTTCCGGAATTCCGGAACGGTTTTTTTTATTCCACCAAAGTCCAAATCCGCGGGAAAATTTCAGCCACTCCCTCCCCTTCTCCTTGAAGGAGAAGGGGCAGGGGATGAGGTCATAATGAAAAATATTGGCTACTTTTGTCAAATGTATCAAGGTTTCGCGATGAAAACCAGTATGTTAAAATTTTTATTTCTGCTTTTCCCATTCTACTGTTTTTCCCAGGGACTGACGAATGTAGGAACTGATTTTTGGATTGCTTTCCCCCCAAACCAGTCAGTTTCGGCATCACTCCAGATCTTTATCTCATCCAACTATGCAACCTCCGGGTCAATTTCATCGGCATTTCCCGGCGTAGACCAGATTTTTAATGTAATCCCCGGGATTGTAACACAGGTCACCGTTCCATCCGGGGTTGCTTTATCAAATGAAGTGGAAAATAAGGGGATCAGAGTCACCGCTGCAGAACCCATTTCCGTTTACGGACTCAACAGGAATACTGCCACCACGGATGCCTATATGGCACTGCCGGTATCATCCCTTGGGGTAGATTACCGGGTACTTGCCTACAAAACCACTCTGAATAACAATGGATCCGGCGTCAGCGTTGTTGCCACTCAAAACGGAACGGTACTCACGGTTTTCAACCACCAGACCGGCGGTATTTCGAATGTAAATCTGGAGGAGGGTCAGACATATTACGTGACAGCGGATGCACTGGATGAAGATTTAACAGGTTCGACCATACAATCGAACTATCCCGTGGCGGTTTTTGGTTCGGTAAAGTGCAGCCAGGTTCCGGCAGGATGTTTTTATGCCGACCACCTTGTTGAACAAATGTTCCCGGTATCGGCATGGGGAAAGAAATTCATTACCGTCCCGCTGGCAGGCCGGGACGGGAGTGGTGATATATTCAGGATACTGGCCAATGAAAATGGAACTGACATAACGATTAACGGCACTTTTACCGCAACACTCGGTGCCGGCGAATATTACGAAACAAACCTGGCTGATTATAACTCAATCATCACATCCAAGGCATCGCTTGTTGCCCAATACGCGAAAGGCACCCAGTGTTCCGGCAACCTTACGGGCGATCCGTTCATGGTACTGATCCCTCCAAGGGAACAGTTTCTGACCAACTACACCATTTCTACTGTTTCAGGATTTACCTCTCACTGGGTCAACATTATAGCGCCTTCCTATGCTGTGGGTGCCATTTACCAGGATGGGATTCTGATCCCCGACGGCTCATTCGTGCCGGTTGGCACAACAGCGTTTTATGGCGCCCAGATCAACATCACCGAAGGATCGCATAACTTCACAAGCCTGTTTCCCTTCGGAGTATTTATTTATGGTTGGACGAACGTCGACTCTTACGGATATCCGGGTGGAGGATCGCTCTCACCCGTGGGGACAGTAAACAGCGTCACCATTTCCCCGGCTTCCGCCAGTGGCATCCTGAATGTGTCCACCGTCTGTTTTACTGCCCATGTTGAGGATGATCTTAACAATCCTGTGGCTGATGTCCTTGTGAATTTCAACATCAGCGGGATCAATCCCATCACTGGTACTGCCTATACCGATGCTAACGGAAATGCGCAGTACTGTTATACGCAAACGGGAACGAGTTCAGGCGTGGATCAGATCTATGCTGAAATATTCGGGTTTAACTCAACCATTTCAACCGTCGACTGGACTTATATTTCACCTTGTACCAATCCCACTGAAGGAGGCAGTATTGGCTTTGACCAGTCAGGCTGCGGAAACTATACTCCCTTACCCATCGCCAGTCTTACGTTGCCTGCCGGGCAAACCGGAACCCCGGAATATAAGTGGCAGCAATCGATCGTGGATGAATTTACCGGCTTTACCGATATACCGGGCAGCAATTCTGCAGGGTTTTCTCCCGGAATCATATACCAGACTACCTGGTACCAGCGCCTGGCCAGGGTTGATTGCATGAGCGACTGGACCGGTGCGGCTCTTTCGAATGTTGTCGAAATGACAGTAGTACCGGAATTACCAGTTGAAATAACCATATCCGTAAATTTCAATCCGTTTTGTCTGAATACTTCGGTCACATATACGGCAATCGCAGTAAATGGAGGTACCCCTTCATACCAATGGTATGTAAATGGCACTCCATCAGGACCTGATAATTATGATTTCAGTTATATCCCTTCGCCGGGCGATGTTGTTTTCTGCATGCTGACCTCCGGGGAACCCTGTACGGTCAATAACCCGGTAACCAGTAACCTGATCACGATGGTCCCGGATAACAGCTTTCCCGCAGAGGTTTCCATCATTGCCGACACCAACCCTTTTTGTACAGGTTCAATGGTCCAGTATACGGCAATGACCATGAATGGGGGAACTGTTCCAACCTTCCAATGGTTCGTAAATGGTGAACCATCAGGGACAAATTCCAGTATTTTTACGTACTCCCCATTGCATGGCGACTCCATTCACTGCATCATGACCTCCAACGTAAGCTGTGTATCCGGAAACCCCGCGTTTTCCGACACCATTATCATGTCGTCGCTGGCGGTACCACAGGTAACTTTTAGCCCCTGTTTTGATGAAATCACGGTGGTCAATGCCAAACCCTACAAACTCAAAGGTGGAATTCCGTTGGGAGGAACCTTTTCCGGACCCGGAGTCAATTCATTGACCAGTGTCTTTAGTCCTGCCATCGCCGGAGCGGGAATTGCGATCATAACTTACAGTTATACGAATATCTACTCTTGCAGTGCAAGCAAAACACTGAGTATCAATGTACAACCCATGTCCAACTTCGTATGTGGAGGCAACCTGACGGATATCCGGGATAACAGAACCTATCCATCGGTTCAAATCGGGTCGCAGTGCTGGATGGCAGCGAATCTGGATTTTGGAACTGCGATTGATGATTTTAATCACCAGACGGATAACTGCCTGGCAGAAAGGTATACACACCTATCGCCTCTCATCGGCGGTCCTTCCTCATTCTACCAGTGGAATGAGATGATGAAATATGATGGTACTCCGGCCGGGCAGGGATTATGTCCGCCAGGATGGCATGTACCGGCTGAAAACGAATGGACGGTCTTATTCAATTTTTATCAGGGCCATGCAGTTGCCGGAAAACCATTGCAGGATCCGACATTCAATGGATTTAACGCGCAGAGAAGTGGTGTTTTCTATTTGAGTACAAACTGGAGTTTCATCGACTTCGCTACAATATTCTGGTCTTCAACGGATTGGGGCCAATCCGGGGCACTGTCGTTTGGGATGAATCCGTACAATTATTCCGTTTCAATATACCCGGCAAGCAGGGTAAATGCATTTCCGGTGAGATGTTTACAGGATTGATTTAGTTTCCGGATTGTTTGACCCTGACAAGGTATCTTTGTTTATTTTTTCACAAACTTTTGGTACTTTTGCGGCACATAGCAAAATCCTCAAAAAAACTTCCATATGATCAACAACAACTTTGCAAGAAGACACAACGGGCCATTCGGCGACGAGATCAACAAGATGTTTGAAAAAATCGGTGTAAAGTCCATGGATCAACTCATTGATCAGACAGTTCCGCAGTCAATCCGTATGACAGAACCATTGAACCTGCCGGTTGGCATGAATGAATACCAATACCTCAGCCACATCAGATCCATTGGTGCAAAAAACAAAATATTTAAAAGTTTTATCGGACTCGGTTATTATGATACCATTGTTCCCGGGGTTATTTTAAGGAATATTCTTGAAAACCCTGGATGGTACACCTCTTACACTCCGTACCAGGCGGAGATTTCGCAGGGAAGGCTTGAAGCGCTGTTGAATTTCCAGACCATGGTCTGTGACCTTACGGCAATGCCTATCGCCAATGCATCCCTTCTGGATGAAGGAACGGCAGCCTCTGAAGCAATGATCATGCTTTTCAACAGCCGGTCCCGGGATTCGGTGAAGCGCGGGGCCAATCAATTCTTTGTCTCCGGGAACCTTTTCCCCCAATCGATCGATGTAATTCGTACCAGGGCTGTTCCTCTCGGGATTGAACTGATCATAGGAGATCCGGATGATTTAAGTTTCAACGAAATGGTTTTTGGTTGCGTGATACAGTACCCGGACCAACATGGCGCCGTTTGTGATTATGCACCATTCGTGGCCAAAGCGCACAAGGCAGGTGCGATGGTGGCGGTTGCGGCAGATCTGCTGAGCCTGACAATGCTCACCCCTCCCGGTGAATGGGGCGCTGATATCGTTTTCGGCTCCACTCAGCGTTTTGGCATTCCAATGGGTTACGGTGGCCCGCATGCAGCTTATTTTGCCACCCGCGATGAATACAAACGCCAGATGCCCGGCCGTATCATCGGGATATCGATGGATGCAAACGGGAACCGTGCCCTGCGCATGGCGCTTCAGACCCGCGAACAACATATCAAACGCGAAAAAGCCACCTCCAACATCTGCACATCCCAGGTTTTGCTTGCAGTCATGGCAGGCATGTACGCGGTGTATCACGGACCCAAAGGACTCCGTCAGATCGCCCGGCACATCAATATCCTCGCCGGGCTTTTATCGCAGGAGCTCATTAAATACGGCTATAACCAACTGAACAGGCATTTCTTCGACACCATCCTGATCGAATTACCCGATGGCGTCTCAGCCGGCACAATCCGGACCGCGGCGCTCAGTAACAACATGAACCTCCGCTACATCGGTGAAAAACTTATTGGTGTCAGTATTGACGAAACCACCTCCCTGGCCGACATCAATACCCTGATCGGGATATTTGCCATGGCTTACGGTAAAACCAGTACTGAATTTATCTGCAATCCGATAGAATGTGAACAGATTTCAACAATTCCACAGAATCTTGCCAGGACTACTGGTTACCTGGCAAATCCGGTATTCAACAGCTACCATTCCGAAACGGAGATGATGCGATACATTAAAAAGCTGGAGATCAAAGATCTTTCACTCAACCGTTCCATGATCCCGCTGGGCTCCTGTACCATGAAGCTGAATGCAGCTTCAGAATTATTTGCCCTCAGTTACCCTGAATTCGGCAGCATCCATCCCTTTGTGCCGAAGGAGCAGGCTGAAGGATATCAGTACCTGATCGACCAACTTGCGATGGACCTGGCAACCATCACCGGTTTTGATGCCGTTTCTTTCATGCCTAATTCCGGCGCTGCCGGCGAATATACCGGATTGATGGTGATCCGGCAATATCACATCAAACAAGGAGAGGGCCACCGCGATGTTTGCATCATCCCCTCCTCTGCACACGGCACAAATCCTGCCAGCGCTGCCATGGCAGGAATGAAAGTCGTTGTGGTGAAATGTGATGAAAAAGGGAACATCGATGTCAATGATCTTCGTGAAAAAGCGGTTCAATTCAAGGATACCCTTGCAGCGCTGATGGTTACCTATCCTTCGACTCACGGTGTTTTCGAGGAGGATATCCTCGACATCATCCGTATCATTCACGAAAATGGCGGTCAGGTTTATATGGACGGCGCCAACATGAATGCACAGGTCGGACTCACCAATCCCGGATTGATCGGGGCCGATGTTTGTCACCTGAATCTGCATAAAACATTTGCCATTCCGCATGGCGGAGGTGGACCAGGTGAAGGTCCTATCGGTGTTGCCAGGCACCTCACTCCCTTCCTCCCGAAACATGTTCTTGTTGAAACGGGCGGCCGCGAAGGGATGACCGCCGTTGCTTCGGCACCTTACGGCAGCGGATTGATCCTGACAATCTCCTATGCTTACATCAAACTGATGGGAGGTGGCGGACTTACCGAAGCGACTAAAATGGCCATCCTGAATGCCAACTACCTGAAATCGTGCCTGGAACCATATTACCCAATCCTTTATTCGGGTAAGAATGGCCGCTGTGCTCATGAGATGATCGTTGATTGCAACGGTATCACCAGGCAGACAGGCATAGGCGCGATCGATATCGCCAAACGTCTGATGGACTACGGATTTCACGCTCCAACCGTGGCATTCCCCGTTCATGGCACCTTGATGGTTGAACCTACGGAGAGCGAACCCTATTCGGAACTGAACCGGTTTCTTGAAGCAATGATTGCCATCAAGGGTGAGATTGAGGAAATCGCATCGGGTAAAGCCGACAGGGCGGTCAACGTGATCATGAAAGCCCCGCATACCGCACAGATGGTCACGGCGGATAATTGGGAACTCCCTTATTCGAGACAGAAAGCAGTATTTCCGGTCGATTCACTTAAAGTGGATAAATACTGGCCCGCGGTTACGAGGATCGATGATGCGTTCGGGGACCGGAACCTGGTGTGTACCGCTTGATCAAACAGCAAAACAGCAAACTAGCGAAAATGGTGTTCTACATTTTTTTGAGACAGTCTTTGATTTTTTGCCAGGTATGGCCGATATCATTGTCCAGACCGACGGAGAATCGAACAAGTCCTTCTGACAAACCCATTTCCTGTTGAATTGCCTCGGGTACCTCTGATGAGGTGCTCTTTCCCGAATTGCTGAAGAGGGTTTTGAAATAGCCAAGGCTTACTGCCAGATATCCGACACCGGCCTTCTCCATCATTTCCATCAACCGGGCTGCCCGTTCCGCGTTGACCATATCAATGGCAATCAGGCCACCATAACCGAATTCCGGGTTCATCATCTCCTTCAGTTTCCCGTGCCCTTTATGTTCAGGTAGCCCGGGATAGTTGATCTTCACACCGTATTTTTTGAATTTCAAGGCAAGGTACATGGCATTTTTACTGTGTTGTTTCATGCGGATGTGAAGGGTATGCAGGTTCTTGAGTATGCTTGAAGATCGCAGCGGATCGAGTGCAGGTCCAAGTAACATCGCCGTTCCTGAATTCACGTCAGACAATGAGTCAATAAACGCTTTGGATGCACAGATGGCACCTGCAACGCAGTCGTTCTTACCGTTGATGAATTTTGTCATGCTGTAAACAACCACATGAGCTCCCAACTTAAACGGAGCAATGATCATCGGGGTAAAGGTGTTGTCAACCACCAGCCTGATGTTGTGATCATCAGCTATCTTTGCCAGGGCAGGAATATCGGATATCTGCAACAAAGGATTGGTCATCGATTCGGTGTAGATCAGCTTCGTATTGGGACGGATTGCCTGTTCCACCAATCCGGGATTGGTGATATCCACAAAGGTAACCCCAATGTTGAACTTTTTTACATAGTTGAACAGGAATGCAAAAGTTCCGCCATATGTTGTGAGGCTGCATACGATATGATCGCCGCTGTTGCAGATCTGAAGAATTGAACAAGTGATGGCAGCCATTCCGGATGCCGTGACCCAGGCTGATTCAGTACCTTCCATTGCAGCAAGGGCGTCGGCGAGGTACTTATTGGTTGGATTCCAGTGACGCGAATAAAGAAAACAGCCTTCGGCATCGCCCTGGAACGTGTCGAGCATGGTCTTGGCCTGCATAAAAGTATAAGTGGCAGAGTCGCAAACGGATGGGTTCACGTCGCCAAATTCGCCGAATTGAAGGAGATCAAAGATCCTGGTGGAGGGGACTGCCTGCATTTGGTTTAAAATTTAGATTTTGGATTTCAGATTTTGGATTTTGGATTTCATATTTCAGATCTGGCTTTGCTAACCCGGAAACACTGAAAATGCTGCAAAAATACGAAATACTATGTATTTACAGAACCCACTTTCCCCCGGGAAGCATTGTTTTGCTGGCATCGGGAGTTAACGCTCCGGAATGTGACATATTCCACAACCCTGGCATGATAAAGTATTCAAATAAAGACTTGACATTCACCAAATTTACATGTATCTTTACAACATATAATAAATTTCAGGATATCAATAAAACCGTTCACTGAGCTGAATGGATTTATAATTAAGGCAGAATTTATAAATCCATTCAGTCCAGGAAAACTTAAACAAGAGAAAAAATAAGGGCGGAGTAACAGAAATCTTCAATTTTTATTAGGAATTTACTTCATTATAGTGTATATTTAGAGCAAATTTTCAGAATAAAAGATCACACTTTCTTTTGATACATGATTTTATTGGGTTTTGGTAGCAATTATAAATCTCCGCCTGATGGATTGACAGGTCACCGGTTGGGTGATTTTAACGACAGCAGGGAGGGGAATCCAAATATTGAAAATCAAACAATAATCGGGTTTCATTTAAAATCCAATCATCATGAAAAAGATCCTTTTACTTTCGATGCTGACCTTATTCATTAGCGGGTATGACGTAACACCCGCATTCTCACAGAATCATGTAAACAACTCTTTACTTCAGTCTGATTATCCTTACGCATTTGAGGAAGAGTGGATAGAAGTTATGTTTTCCGCCGAATCAAAGGTGCGGATGCGTAATGGAAATTTGACCGATCTCAAAACACAAGCCTTACAGGGCGTTGATCAGGTATTGAGCGGACTGAGCTGGCATCAGTGGCACAGACTGACCGATATAGCTGAATCTACCATTGACAATTGGGAAATAAACGGGGAACGGAATACCGGAAAAGATATTTATAACCTGAATAACATTTACAGGCTGAAGATCCCGGCAGGCCATGACACCTGGAATTTAGCAGAAAGACTTGAAGCGCTGCCCGGAATTTACCTTGCAAGGCCGGTTCCCAAGCCAATGGTATTACCGAACCCTCCGAACTACCAATCCCAGCAGGGATACCTGAATCCTGCAACACCTGCTCCTGCCGGGGTAGACGCGTTGTATGCCTGGACGCAGCCAGGTGGCACCGGAACCGGGGTGACCATATGCGACCTGGAATATAGCTGGAATTACAACCATGCCGATGTAACCAAAGCATTAGGATCTCAAATAAATACCAATGTTGCAGATCCATTCGGCGATAACAACCACGGTACTGCAGTGATCGGCGAAATTGTTTCGGATAATAATGGTTGGGGAACCACAGGTATCTGTTATGGATCCAACCTTAAAACCTGTGGTACTTATTATGGCTTACCAACGCCCGTGTGGAATGTGCCGGGAGCGTTGGCTGTGGCGATAGCAAACCTGAATGCGGGAGATATTATTCTGATTGAACAACAATGGGATTATACCGGTGGTGGGGGATATGTTCCGATAGAGTGGTGGACCAACTACTCCCCCAATGCCCAAACCAACAATGCCGTTTATTCGGCTATTGTTACCGCGATAGCCAATGGCATCCATGTGGTTGAAGCCGGGGGGAACGGCAACATCAACACCGGCGCCATGACGTGGTATGGAAATTCAGGGGCTGTGATAGTCGGAGCCGGAGGCGCTTATACCGGTGGAGTATATCCGGAGGGGAATCTCCAGAGGCTTTCATTTTCAAGTTACGGGCCAAGGTTTGATATGCAGGGTTGGGGTGAAAATGTGTTTACCACCGGTTATGGAACCTATTATAACCTGGAAGGCGTGAACTATTATTACAGGGCAGACTTTAACGGTACCTCGAGCGCTTCTCCTATTGTTGCCGGTGCATTTGCCTGTGCCGAAGGATATTACCTTGCCAATATTTCTACGACTCCACCAACACCTGCCTATTTGCTCACTCACATGGTCACCTGGGGAACCGCCCAGATAACACCGCCTGCGGGTAATATCGGGCCGCGGCCCAATCTTGCTGCAGCAATCCCGAATTTTCCCCTGGCCACCATGGATTTTGGAGATGCGCCTGATGGCCCTTACCCTACATTATTGATCTCGAATGGGGCCAGGCATACAAATACCGGGTTGAGGCTTGGAATGCTGATCGATTCCGAAATGGACGGACAACCAAACGGAGCTGCTACCGGGGATGATATTAATCCGCTGGCGGCAGATGATGAAGATGGGGTTACTTTTACAAGTACCATTACTCAGGGACAATTAGCTACTGTACAGGTCATTGCAAATGCGCCCGGGATGTTAAATGCCTGGGTCGATTTCAATATGATCAATGCATGGGGCGATGTAGGCGAATTCGTAATTCAAAATGCAGCCTTAAATCCGGGAATAAACAATCTTTCTTTTATGGTACCAGCGAATGCCATACCCGGACCCTCCTATGCCCGGTTCAGGTTTAATGCAGCAGGCGGAATTCCTTACTTTGGACAAGCGCCTGATGGAGAAGTGGAAGATTATCAAGTGTTTATAGAGGAGGCACCGGAAATTGACTGGGGTGATGCACCCGATTTCCCTTACCCGACCCTTAATATTAATTTTGGCGCCAATCACACGATGGATGGTTTGACCTTTCTGGGGACACAGGTGGATGGTGAGCCTGATGGCCAGCCCGAACCGATGGCCATGGGTGACGACCTCGACATCTTTTATCCACCACCCAACGATGATGAAGATGGCGTTATGTTCCTGAATCCGTTCATTCCAAATCAAATGACAAATATCAATGTCATTGCTTCCGTTCAGGGATTTCTGAATGTCTGGATTGATTACAACGCCAACGGCTCATGGGCCGAGGCGGGTGATTGGGTATTCATGGATGTTATGCTTACTCCGGGTCTTAACGCACTTGCACTACTTGTACCTCCCAATGCAGCCACCGGACCGACATTTGCCAGGTTCAGGTTCAGTACAATGCAGGGACTGGGATTCATGGGTGGGGCTCCAAATGGGGAAGTAGAAGATTATTCCATTATTATTGAACCACCACCCGATGAATACGATTGGGGTGATGCTCCTGATCCCATTTATCCTACACTTTCAGCCAGCCTGGGTGCAAGCCATAAAATTGTTGCGGGATTTTTCCTTGGGATGCTTGTTGACGCTGAACCTGATGGTCAACCCGATCCGAATGCATTAGGGGATGATAATAATCCGGCCGGATCTGATGATGAAGACGGTGTATGGTGGCCGTGTAATTTTGTCCCGGGTCATACCAATACCGTTAAAATCACTGCCAGTGCACCAGGACTCCTAAACGCCTGGTTTGATTTCAATTCCGACGGTGACTGGGCAGATACAGGTGAACAGGTCTTCACGGATTTGCCAATACCGGCGGGCGTCACTGATCTGAACGTGACGGTCCCAACCACAGCAACTGTTGGTGTTACATTTACACGTTTCAGGTTCAGCACACAGTCAGGCCTGAGTTATACAGGCCCGGCTCAGGATGGTGAAGTGGAGGATCATCTCATCATGATAAACCCTGAAGAACAGATGGATTATGGCGATGTACCTGATCCGACCTATCCTACCCTGGCAATCTCGAACGGCGCCCGCCATGTGAATGATCCGATTATCCCGATATTCCTGGGCAACATGATTGACTGGGAATTAGATGGTCAACCCAGTGCCAATGCAGACGGTGATGACCTGAATCCCGCTGGCGGAATTGATGACGAAGATGGAGTTATCTTGAATACTCCCTGGATTCCGGGAATGCCTGCCATGATAACGGTGACTGCCTCGATAGGAGGTGGCGCCTTCCAGGGATGGGTTGATTTCAACAATGACGGGGATTTTATGGATCCTTTGGAACAGATATTCAACAATACGGTCCTTGTAGCCGGCCCCCAACCCCTGAATTTCAACGTACCGCCAAATGCTTTGCTGGGAAACACTTATTCACGGTTCCGCTACAGCACCATGCCCAACCTGATGCCATACGGATGCGCACCAAATGGAGAGGTGGAAGACTATAAAGTTTTAATTGGTCAACCCAATGAATATGACTGGGGAGATTTGCCTGATCCGGCCTATCCTACCTTATCAGTAAACAACGGACCTAATCACATCACTGGCGCTCTCTTCCTCGGAAACCTCATAGACAGTGAAAACGACGGACAGCCTCATTTGTCTGCTCTGGGCGATGATATGAACAACCTGGACGATGAAGATGGTGTAGCGTTTACCGGCAACATGATCCCCGGACAGGTTGCAAATGTTACAGTCACTGCCTCACAGGGAGGAGGACTCCTGCAAGGCTGGATGGACATGAATGCAGATGGCGACTTCAATGATCCAGGCGAACAGATCTTTACCAACCAGGTGCTGGCGGCAGGAGATAATCTCCTTACTTTCGCTGTTAATCCGCTTGCAAAATTGGGTGGCACTTTTGCCAGGTTCAGGCTCAGCACATTCCAGAATCTTGGATATACCGGAGGAGCCCCCGATGGAGAGGTGGAAGACTACAAGGTGTATATCGTTAATCCGGGAGAAGGGAAAATGCATTGGGATCAGCTTCCCGATCTTGAACCAACGGGAATGGATGTAGATATTACCTGGGTTCCCACGGCTGATGATTTCCTGTGCACTGAAACCGGTCCTGTCAACAGGATCAGAATGTGGGTATCATTTGCCGACGACCTGCTTCCACTGGTATTAAATGACGATACCGTAAGATTGCAATTCTATACAGATATACCAGCGGGTATGGATACTCCCTGGAGCATGCCGGGAACCCTTTTATGGTCAAAGACCTGGTACGCAGGTGAATATGTAGCAAACATCATTTCCACTAATGCACCGGAATGGTGGTATGACCCGGCGACCCAGTGGTGGGAGCCTAACAACCATCAGATCGTCGTACAGTTTGACTTCGACCTTGGATCTCAACCATTTTACCAGACCATGGGCCAAATATACTGGCTTGAAGCGAAATATCTGTACAGTGATCCACCTGTCCTGAATAATACCCTTGGTTGGAAGACCACGAAATATACACTGAGGTTTAACGATGACGCCGTATGGTGGAATGATAGCAATCCCAACTTCCCATATGGATGGGTAGCCCATGTTTACCCGGGTGATCCAAATCCTCACCCATACGCCGGACAGAGCTTTGATATGTCATTCATTATCAATCCGCCGATAGAAATGCTCGATTATGGCGATTGTCCTGAAATCGGTACATCGTTCCCGACCCGGCTTATAAACAACGGAGCAAGGCATCAACCTGACGGGATCACCTATCTTGGTCCCCTCATCGATTCAGAAGCTGATGGATTTCCCACGCTTAATGCCGACGGAGATGATATGAACATCACCGACGACGAAGACGGAGTTGTCTTCATGTGGCCACTGGCTGCAGGCAATCCATGCAAACTGAAGGTGAACGCATCAGTTGGTAACGCTTTGTTCAACGGCTGGATCGATTTCAACGGTAATGGTTCCTGGGCTGAACCCAATGAACATGTGTTCACTGATCTCAATCTCCTGGCAGGTGATAATTATCTGACATTCATCACACCCCAGACAGCTGATACCGGAATTACTTACGCAAGGTTCCGTTTCAGCCATCAGCCGGCTCTTTCCTACACAGGTGCCGCCACCGATGGTGAAGTGGAAGATTATGCGGTCCAGCTAATTGAATATAGTGACCTGAAATGGCAGCAACTTCCTGATACTCTTTTACCTGGGTTACATGTTAACGAAACAAACATCCTTGCGGATGACTGGATCTGCAACGGCGGAGTTGTCACAGATATCCACTGGTGGGGTAATTATGAAATGCTGGGAGGTCTCGAAAGAAGAGGACAGGGAATCAACCATTTCCTGGTACATATTTATTCTGATGCGAATTGCCTGCCCAATTCCATAGTAAGAAGCTATGTCGTACCATTCTCCCCTGCCATCGAAATTTACACAGGTCAGACCAATAATGAAGGTTCACCCATTTACAAATATGATTACATGTTGCCTGTACCATTCATCCAGGTCAAAAATACGACCTATTGGCTGACGATCCAGGCTATATCCAACAATCCGAACAATCCACCGTTCTGGAGGTGGCAGGAAGCTAACCGCTGGTTATTCCCGATCCATTGCGGCGCAGCCCAGAACACAGGGCCAGGGTGGCAGACCATTACATGGCCATTCCCTCCTCTGATCAAATACACCGATTTTGCTTTCAGGATCACTTCCTGGGTATTGGATACCCTATACCTGCAAAACATGGATGTGACCAGCGGACAGGATAATTGCTATGATGCCAACATGGTGATAGTTGTTGCGGGTAGCGGAACCACTTTCACCGTGCAGAGCGGCGGACGGGCGACGATGATCGCTGGGCAAAAGATCAGTTATTTGCCAACGACACAGGTTTTCCCGGGAGGCTACATGCATGGCTATATCACCACAACAGGCCAGTACTGCAGCTCCCTGAAGACTACCATCGTGTCAAGCACCATCAATGATGAAGCCATGGATCCGGAAATTCCTGAACTGGTAACCACAGGCTCGTTCTTCAGGATCTATCCGAATCCTACGACCGGTACCCTTACGCTGGAAGTCAGCGAAACGGGTGAGATCAGTGTTGAAATTTACGGCATGTTCGGGAAAAAGGTGCTGGCAGAGAAGGTGTATGGTCAGAACAAATATGAGTTCTCTCTCGCTCTGCAACCATCAGGGGTATACATCATGCGTGTAATATCTGGTAATGAGGCGGGAACGGTGAAGGTGATCAAGAGATAGGAGGCGGGACATAGTACGTGGGACGTTTCCACGTCCCACGTACTACGTTCTAACGTTTCACGTCCTTAAATACGATGCTCCGTTCATATCCAGAATGCAACCGGTCATGTATTCCGAACCATCTCCCGCAAGCATAAGGATGGCCCGGGCGATCTCGTCAGGCTGCGCCACCCTGTTCATTGGGCTCTGATTTTCAATTTCCTTGCGTTTATCCGCGGAAAGATACGATGCCGTCATATCGGTTTCCACGTATCCGGGAGCAATCGATAAAATATGAATGTTGTGTTTTGCCAGTGCCCTGGCCATGCTCTGCCCGACGGAGTTCAATCCCGCTTTGCTGGCACCATATGCCCAGGCATTGGGTTCCCCCCTGAAAGCGCCGCGGGAGGTCACATTCACGATCTTACCTCCCCCGGTTTTCATCATTTCACGGGCAACCAGGTTTGAAAGCAGGGCCGGTCCTGTGAGGTTCACCTGTATTGTTCGTTCCCAGTATTCCATGAAAGTTTCGGTAGAAATACCGGTCATATCCAGTTCTTCAAAAATCCCGGCATTGTTGACAAGGATGTCGATCCTGCCATACCATCCGGTAACCTGAGTTACCATGTTCCGGATATCGCCGGAGATGCCCATGTCAGCCTGCACCATCCGGTGACCTGTACCCGGCAGAGTGTATAATACCTGTTCAGCTTCATCATGGTTTTTATGATAATGCACGATCACCGTTGCATCTGAGCCGGCAAACGCCTGTGCGGCAGCCTTACCGATGCCTCGGGAAGCGCCGGTAACCAGGACGATCTTTCCATCAAAAGAAATATTCATCAGGATAATAATTATTAAAATTTCGCTACCTCATTACAGGTACCCCGCCAGGATTACTTTCAACTCTCCATACTCCGTCGCCACCGGAAATTCGGGATAGTCATCAATGACATTCTGTGGCGGCCGGAAAAGAATGCCAACGTCAGCCTGTTTGAGCATGCTGACGTCATTGTACGAATCGCCCATGGCGATCACCTGGTACTTGAGGCTTTGCAAGGCTTCCACTGTCCTGCGTTTTGGGTCCGGCTGCCGGAGCTTGTAATCAATGATCCGGTTTGTATCATCCATCACCAGGGTATGACAAAAAAGTGTGGGGCGGCCAAGCTGCTTCATGAGCGGGTCAGCGAACTGGATGAAGGTGTCGGAAACGACGATCAACTGTGTACGCTTTTTGACCCAATCGATAAATTCAATGGCGCCGGGCAGCGGACTGATCTGAGCGATCACATTTTGGATATCATTCAGTTTCAACCCATGCTGATCGAGGATCTTCATGCGGCTGCGCATCAGCAGGTTGTAATCGGGTTCATCGCGGGTCGTGCGGCGCAGTTCGGCGATGCCGGTTTTGTCGGCCACATTGATCCATACTTCAGGAACGAAAACACCTTCGAGGTCGGAACAGATTATATACATGAGTTTTGATATTTGATATTTGCATTTTGAGTTTGAATAAAGAGCCTGCTCAGAAAAGTAATAAAAATCTTAGTACATGACAATTTTTTAACTAATTGAATATCAAAGATTAATGTTAATAACTTTGTTTATAAGTATTCTAAATAAATGTATTTAAGGTCTTGATAATCATTATCTTAGGTTAATATTTC
>Ga0172368_10002963_pt1 | contig 21081 bp, 18 predicted proteins | sample Lak11m_FD_114540 | JGI IMG/M metagenome (GOLD analysis project Ga0172368, IMG submission 114540) | Freshwater microbial communities from Kabuno Bay, South-Kivu, Congo - kab_022012_11m | ecosystem: Environmental > Aquatic > Freshwater > Lake | place: Democratic Republic of the Congo: South-Kivu...
CCGGCCGGATCTCGAGATTCTCGAGGGGCCGCGGCCCATGTCCTTCGACGCGGAAGGCAATCTCTCTCCCCTCGCCGTCCTCGGCCCCGCCCGGAAAGGGGACATCTGATTCTATTGCATCAAGCCGTCCGGCGGAGCAGTGTTTTTATCCATCCAATCAGCGGCGGGACCGCCAGGACGATTGCCCCGACCAGCAGGATCGTCCCCGAAATGGGACGGCTCAGGAAGACCGACAGATCTCCCCGGCTGATCATCATCGCCTCCCGGAAACTTCTCTCCATCATCGGGCCCAGGACCAAAGCCAGGACCAGCGGGGCCAGGTCGTACTTAAGCCGCCGCAGGAGATAGCCGAGAAGGCCGAAGCCGATCATGAGCCAGATATCGAGCAGCGAATTGTTGACCGAGTAGACCCCCACCAGGCAAAGCAGCAGGACGATCGGCATCAGGAGGTACAGAGGGGTCCGGATAATGCTTGCAAAAACGCCCACCAGAGGCAGATTGAAGACCAGGAGCATGAAGTTGCCGATGTACATGCTGGCGATCACGCCCCAGAAGAGATCCGGTTTTTCGGTCATCAGCAGGGGGCCGGGATTGATCCCGTTGATCAGCAGCACCGCCATCACGACCGCCATTGCGGGCGTGAAGGGGATCCCCAGCGCCATCAGGGGGACGTAGGCGCCTCCGACGGCGGAGTTGTTGGCCGCCTCCGGTCCCGCCACGCCTTCGATCGCGCCCTTGCCGAACTCGCCGCTCTTGTCGAGCTTGCTCTCCGTGGAATAGGAGACCATTGAGGCGATGACCGGGGAGGGACCGGGAACAAGGCCGACGAAAAAGCCGATGAAGGACCCCCGGATGATGGGCCAGAACGAGCGCTTCCACTCCACCAGCGTCGGCCAGAGCTCCCGGAAGCGGACCTTTTTAAGTTGCATGTTTCGCAGCGGTTCTTCGGCGGTGACAAGCACTTCGGAAATGCCGAAAAGCCCCATGGCGACGGGGAGGAAATCGATCCCCTGGGCCAGGAGGGGCTGCTTGAAGGTATAGCGCATATAACCGGCCACGGTCTCCATGCCGACCGTTCCGAGGGCGAGCCCCAGGGCGATCATCAGCAGGGATTTGGGCAGGTCGCCCCCCGTCAGCCGCGACATGATCACCAGCCCCACCAGGGCGACGGCCAGATACTCGGGAGGCCCGAACCTGAGGGCCGCCATTGCCAGCGTGGGGGCCAGGAAGCTCAGGCCGATCAGGCTGATCGTCCCAGCGACGAACGAGCCGACGGCGGCGACCGCAAGAGCGGCCCCGGCGCGGCCCCGGCGGGCCATCTGGTAGCCTTCGATCACCGTGACGACGGAGGCCGCCTCCCCGGGTATGTTGAGCAGAATGGAGGTCGTCGAGCCGCCGTACATCGCCCCGAAGTAAATGCCGGCAAAGAGGATCATCCCGGCCGTCGGATCGAGGCCGTAGGTGAGCGACAGCAGCAGCGCCATCGTCCCCAGGGGGCCGAGCCCCGGCAGGATGCCGATGATCGTCCCGATCACCGCCCCCGCAAATCCGAACAGGAGATTAATGGGGGTCAGGGCCACCGAAAAGCCGTGAATGAGTCCGCTAAAGAGATCCATGCGATTTTCCTTCTATCCAATAACCTCTTCAAGAATCCCCATCGGCAGGGGAACCTTGAGCCAGAGGACGAACGAAACGTAGGAGACGGCCACGATGACGGCCGCCATTGCCAAGGCGGGAAGCCACCGTCGGTAGCCGAAGATGCGGATCGCAACCACGAGGAAGGCGCAGATGGAGATCAGAAAACCGAGCGGCTTGAGTACTAGGGCGTAACCGAGCATGAGCGCCATCAACTGGAAGGTTTTTTTTACGTTGCGGTCGCCGGGGGCGGCCGAATCCTGACTCGAAAGGGAGGAAGACGCTGGTCTTTCGCCTGTCTTCCGGGGCAGGACTTCCTGGAGAATGCATCCCAGCGCCGTAACGATCAGAAACGCGCCTATCACCAAGGGAAAAAAGCCGGGTCCCGGATAGGAAAGGCTGCCCCGCGGCATGTACAGGGCCATGCCTTCATAGACCAGACCGACCGCAAGGATCAATCCTGCAAAGACTATCGAACCGAGCTTCACGTGAGCACCTCAACCGCCGGCGATACGGGCAAACCCGCTCCCCAGAGAAGCATACCTGGATGCGGTCTTCCCCGCGTGATTTTCCCAAGAGGGAATAAGGTGACTTCAGGACCGCGCCCGCAGGCGGGAAAGACCAGCGCGGTCTTTCCCGCTTGGGCGGAGCTTCTAATTTCGAGACCTTTAAAAATCATGTTCCCTCCGCACGCTGTACATTTTTCGTTCCGAAAAATCTACAATGCGCGCTTCCGGGACATGATTTTCTTTTTGTACAACGGTCTCATTTCGCCTTCGGCGCGGCGGCGTCCGGCGATTTCCCGTATTTGTCCCAGAGAGGTCTGTAGATCGAATCCAGCGACTTGATGTAGGCGGCGTACTCTTCCGGTCCCTGATAATCGGTCGGGAAGGCCGTCTGCAGCGCGTTCGCTTTGAACTCCTGCGTGCTCATCACCTGCTTGACGGCATTGGCGAATATGTCCACTACGGCCTTGGGCGTGTTCCTGGGCATGGAGAATCCCCGCGACGAACCGCTGGCGAAGTTGTATCCCAGCTCCTTGAAGGTGGGGACGTCCGGGATGATCGGTGAGCGCTTGTCGGTCATGATCGCCAGCGCCCGGAGCTTGCCCGCCCGGAGCTGGGGATAGACGATGCCCAGGTTGTTGGAGGTGGCGTCGATGTGGCCGGCCAGTGCCGCCTGCCAGGAAGGACCGTCTCCCGAGAAGGGGACGATGTTGAGTTTGATCTGGGTCGCCCCCTCGAACATGTGCATCGCGAACCAGTCGTCCCCGGGCGCCGAAGAGACGCCCACGCTGAGGGCGCCCGGTTTCTCCTTGGCCGCCTTGATGACGTCGGCCATCGTTTTATAGGGGCTTTCCGCCCGTACCACGAAGACGCCGGGGTCCGTCACCACGTTGGCGACAAAGGTGAAGTCGGAGACTTTATAACCGGCTTCCCGGACGTATGCGTTGATCGGAACCTGGGGGGTGCAGGAGATTACGACCGTGTAGCCGTCGGGTTTGGCCATCGCCAGCTCCATCAGGGCGATATCGCTGCCGGAGCCTGGTTTGTACACCGGGACAAAGGTGGTCTTCAGCGCCTTTTCGAGGTGCGGCCGGACCATGGAGATCATCACGTCGCTCCCGCCGCCGGGGGCAAAACCGATGAGCGTGGTGATGGGTTTGGTGGGATAATCGACCTTGGCCGCTCCCTGGGCAAAGACGTTCGTTGCCAGGGCAACCGTTAGCAACGCCGCGACTGCATATCCGGTTTTCTTAAGCATAAACTCTCCTCCTTCTTGCCGTAAAGTTATAAGGACTGATTCATCTGAAAATTCCTTTCACCCTCCTCCTCCCCTCGATGGAGGGGAAAGGGGGAGGGGTGATTTTCATCATCCCTTGTGACGGACGCCATCATGAGAGTTTCATTGATAATGGGCCCGCTGATCTGTAAGGAAAGATACGAAGGCTGGCCTTCGATGTCAAGGAGATTTTCTCCCGGCTTGTCCCCTTTTCCAACCCTGTCAACTCTCTTTTGCCAGGGCGATCTTCGGCGTGACGCCCGTGTTGACCACGTTCCTGGGCCATTTGCCCTGGGCGAGGCGAACGGCCTCCTCGCCCACGCTGATCCTGAGCCGCCGGGCGGAGGCGTCGCTGTAAAATGCCGAGTGCGGCGTGGCGATGACGTTGTCCAACTTCAACAGGGGATTGTCGTCGTCGATGGGATCCTTCTCGAATACATCGAGGCCGGCGCCGGCGATCTTATCGTCCCGCAGCGCCCTGATGAGGGCGGGCTCGTCGACGACGGCGCCGCGCGCCGTATTGATCAAATAGGCCGTCGGCTTCATCAGGGCGAGTTCCTTTTCGCCGATCAGATGAAAGGTCTCCTGATTCAGGCAGGGATGGAGCGAGACGTAATCCGCCTCCCGCATCACCTCGGCCAGGCCCTTGAGGGTGATGCCCGACTCCGCGGCCAGGTCAGGATCGACGTAGGGGTCGTTTCCAATTACGTTCAGCCCGAAGCAGCGGACCTTGCGGGCGGTCATGCGGCCGATGTTGCCGCAGCCGACGATGCCGAGGGTCTGGCCCCGGATGGCGCCCATGGGCTGCATGATCCGGCGGCTCGCCCCCCAGCCGGCTGTTTTGAACAGATGATTCATCCGCGCCAGCTTCTTGGCGCAGGCCATCAGCATAACGATCGCATGGTTGGAGACCTCCTCGAAGCAGAAGTCGGGGATGTTGACGACCAGGACGTTGTTGTCGGTCGCGGCCTCGACATCGATGTTGTCGTAACCGATGCCGCAGCGGATGACGGCCCGCAGCCGGGGGAGATTCTCGAAAACGCGGCGCGTGAACGGCGCCCTCAGGGTAAATACGACGTCGGCCTCCTGCGTCTTGGCGATGATCTCGGCCTCCCCTGCCGCCGCTATGTCCCTCAACTCGATGCCCGCCTTGCGGATCACCTCGGCTTCCTCCGCCAGGGGCGCGGCGATCGCGGCATTATCGACCCGCGCCGCTACGACACTGCTTTTCTCCAATCTTGTCCTCCTTTGATGTTCGTCTCAATTCCTGGGCACAGGATGGCCAAACCGCTTGCGAAGGGTTTCAATAAAAACGATATCTGCACTGGCAGAAATGATCCCAACTGGAGAATAGCCCCTTTCCCAGGCCAGGTAAAGGGTCGCAAGCAGCAGCGCGGCCGGCTTACGGCCGCAGGGCCACCCGGATGCAGTCCGAATCGCCGCTCATGAACAGCTTCATCCCTTTTTCGGCCTCCTCCAGGGGGAAGACGTGGGTCGTGATCTTCTCGACCCCGTAGCGGCGGGAATTGATGAGCCTCACCGCGTCCGCAACCTCGGCCACCTGGCCCAGGGCGCCCCGCAGGGTCAACTCCTTGAGGACGACCTTTTCCATCAGCAGCGGTATCTGCTGCCCGGCGTGGGGAAGTCCCGGCAGGGACACCCTGCCCAGCGGCCTGGCCAGATCCAGGGCCAGATTCATCCCGGCCGCCGTGCCGGTGCACTCGATGACGACGGAGGCCATCGCGCCCCTCGTTATGTCCCGGAGGGCCGCCGCCGCGTCGATCTCATCGGCGACGAGCGAATGATGAGCGCCGAACTCGGCCGCCAGGGCCAGCCGTTGGCGATCCCTGGCGAGTCCGACCATTATGATCGGCTCGGCGCCCGCTTCCGCCGCGCTGATCACGCTCGCGAGCCCCTGGGCGCCGGGGCCGAGGATGACGATGCTCTCCAGAAACTGCACCCGCCCTTTGGTCCTGACCCAGCGGATGCCGTTGCCGATGACGCTGGCCAGATAGGCCGCCTCCGGAGGCACGTCGGGGCCGATCTTGTGGACCCTGGAACCCCAGGAGACAAAGAGATGCCTGCCGTAGCCGCCGAAGAGATGGGGCGGTTTCGCGCAGGAATCGCTGGTGCCGTAGACGCGCCTGTCCGCGCAGAGCTGGTAATGGCCGGTGGAGCAGAACTCGCACCACCCGCAGGAAATGTAAGGTTCGACCACGATCCGGTCCCCGACGGCCGCTCCGTAGCGCCGGGCTGCCTCCGCTCCGATCTCCTCGACGAACCCCACCATCTCGTGCCCGAGGATCACGGGGTAGGGCGGGTTCCAGACCGATGTCCCCATGTACTTCTTGGGCTCCGAACCGCAGATCCCCACCATCTCGATCCTGAGGAGCAGGTCCCGGGGGCCTGTTTCAGGGAGGGGGAACTCCCAGGTCTCCATTTGCCGGGGTCTGACGACGACCACCGATTGCGTTGTCCCTGGCATCAAAGTACCTCTCTCGCGATCCCTCTGGAATTGACTAAATCCATGTCGGTTGCGGCAGGGCCGCGATATCCGTCGCGACGTCCACCACCGCCGGCCGGCCGGCCGCCAGGGCCTGCTCGAGCGCACTCCGGAGGTCGCCTGGCCGCTCTACCCGCAGCCCCAGGCAGCCCATGCTCTCCGCGATCTTCGCGAGGTTCGTTTCCCTGAACACCCAGAGTTCCCGCCCCTTCGCTGCGGGGTTCCCCCCATAGGAGGCGTCGACGATATTCTTCACCTGCTGGAGCGAACGGTTGTTGTTTACCACTACGACGACGTTGATTCCCATCCGGGCGGCAGTCTCCAGTTCGGAGAGGTAATAGAAGAGCCCGCCGTCGCCCGTGAAGCACACGACCGGCCTGTCGGACAGGGCGCACTTGGCGCCGATCGACGCCGGGAAACCCCAGCCCAGCGTGCCCGCACAGCGGATGTATCTCTGGCCGGGCTTGTTCAGGTCGATCAGGGTGGAACTCCAGATCGCCGCGTGGCCCGTGTCGGAGACTACCACTGCGCCGGGCGGCAGGACCTCGCCGATTTCCCGGCAGAGCCGCTCCGGCCGGATGGGCGTCGCATCCGAGTCGAGCAGGGGGCGCATTTCGGAGCGCCACTCGCCTGCCAGCCGCCGGATGTGCTCCGGCCAGTCCTTTCCGCCCTCCTGCGGACCGACAATCTCGATCAGCCTGCGCAGGGTCGCCCTGGCGTCTCCGCACAGCCCCGCCTTCGCCGGGTAGTTCCGCCCGATCTCGGCCGGATCGATATCGAGCTGCACGACGGCTGTGCCGGGGCGGGGGAGCCGCCAGTTGGCCGTCGTGTGCCCGCCGGCGCGGGAGCCGATGAAGAAGACGAGATCCGCCTCGGCCACGGCCCGGTTGGCACACCGGCGGGAATAGGTGCCGATCACGCCGACGGCGAGCGGATGATTATCGGGGATGGTCCCCTTGCCGCTCAGGGAGGCGGCCACGGGGATGGAGAGTTTTTCGGCGAGTTCAACCACTTCCCGCCAGGCCCGGGAAGCCGCCACCCCGCCCCCCGCCACGATGATAGGCCTTTTCGCCTCCGAGAGGAGCGTGGCGGCTTTTTCTACCATCTCCGGGTCCGCCTCGGGGCGATAGGCCGGGCAGCGGCTGAACTGAGCTTCGAACCGCAACTCGAAGTCGAGCGACTCCTGAGAGGCCGTTTCCCCCTGGCGTCCCGGTATCTCCAGGTGGACCGGACCGGGCGCCCCGGTAGTCGCCGTTCGGAACGCCTGGCGGAGCAGATCCGGCAGGCGGCCGGGGCGATCGACGCGGGCGTTGAACTTGGTGATCGGCCCGAACATGGGGAAGTCCTCGACCACCTGATAGAGGTGCCTGTACCGGGAGTCGGGATGGGGGCCGCCGCTGATTGCTATCACCGGCGAGGAGGCGAGATAGGCGTCCCTGATCCCCGCCGCCAGATTGGCGGAACCTACCGCCTGGGCCAGGCAGACGCCCGGCCTGCCCGAAGCCCTGGCATAGCCGTCGGCCATATAGCCGGCGGCCGTCTCGCCGTGGGTCACCACCCTTGTTACCCCCGTGTCGTCCATCGCCGCCATTGCGTCCGGCAGTATCGCGGGCACGAAGAACACGTGGGTGACCCCGTATCCCCGCATGGCCTCGGCAAAAAAGCGTGATCCTGTCATAACCGGCACGGCCGTTGCCTCCGTTTACCGCAAAAATCCCGTCTTCGTCAGGATCTTGCGGAGTTCTTCCCGGTCCGCCTCCTTGAGGGGCATAAGCGGCGGGCGGGGATCGCCGCCGTAAAGATCGATCATCTCCATGGCGGCCTTGAGACCGGGAATCCCCCATCGGGCGGTCACCGCGTTGTTGCTGTCGATGAGGTTCATCTGCAGGTCCCGGGCTTCCTGGAGCTTTCCGGCCTCGAAGAGTTTCTGCACGCGGGCGCATTCGTTCGGGAAGATGTTGGCCAGGGCCAGGGTGCCCCCCGTGGCGCCGAGGACGAGGCTGGCGAGCAGAAAGCTCGCCGATCCCGCGAAGACGGAGAAATCCGCCGGCGAGTTCCGGATGGTGTCGGCGATCTGGACGATGTTGCCGCCGCTGTCCTTGACGCCGATGATGTTCGGGTGCTTCGCCAGTTCGGCGGTGAGCTTGGCCGGGATGTTGATCCCCGTGTTGCGCGGCATGTTGTAGAGGATGACCGGCAGCGGCGAGGCGTCGGCCACGTCGGTGAAGAAGCGGGCCAGGACCTGGTCGGTCATCTCGCCCTTGTAGTAGTTGGGCGTCACGACGAGGACCGCATCGGTACCCGCTTCCGCCGCCTTTTCGTTGAGGCGGATCGTTTCCGCCGTCGATTCGGCGCCGGTCCCCGCGACGACGGGTTTCTTCCCCTTCGCCCGGGCGCAGACGAACCGCATCAGCTCTTCCTTCTCCTGCGGGTCCAGCAGGACGAACTCCCCGTTGGAGCCCATGACCACGATCCCCGTCATATCCGATCCCAGCCAGAACTCCAGGTTCTTTTCCAGCCTGTCGTAGGCGATCCTGCCGCCCGCAAACGGGGTGGCGATCGGCGCGTAGATACCGTAAAGTTTGAACATAAAATGTGCCTCCTTGCTTTTTGGATTTGTTTTATATGGGTTGACGCGGGACGGCAGTTTATCCCCTATCCGCCGCTATATTGTCAAGACCTTTTCCCGACAATCCCCAGGACCACGTCAAAGTCAGGTGAAATACTTTAAATATCAACACCCGGCGCCCTTTCCGACCAGTCAGCGGGAGAGGCCCCGGAAGGCCTCGGGCCGGAGGATTGCCGTCCAGCCGCCTGTCAGGGTCGCGGTGTAGGAAAGGGCCGCCAGAACCATCACCCAGAAAAACCCCAGTTCCACGGCGATCGCCGCGGCGAGGACCGCGCCGACGACGGACAGGCAGCCGTTGATCCCTATGGCCCAGGGGATCTCCTGCTCGGCCCTTCCCGCCAGCAGGCGGATGCCCAGGGGGAAGGGCGCGCCCATGACCAGGGCGGCGGGGGCGATGAGGATCAGGGAGCAGGCGAGCTTGACGGCCGGCGGCAGCCCGATGGTCGCCCGGAGGACCGGCGTCAGGAAAAGGGCGTACAGGAGGATCAGAAGGGCTGTCAGCGCGAGGACGGCGAGCGCCTGCGCCCTTTTCGTTATCCGCCGCGCCGAGAGGAGGCTGCCGATCCCCGAGCAGACCAGCATCCCGCTGATCACCGCGGCCGCCGCCTCCACGGCGTTGCCGAAATACAGGATGAAGCGCTGGATCAGGACGATCTCCACGAACATGTAGCCGAGGCCGAGGCCGCCGAAATACAGGAAGGTGCCTATCCGGCATCCGCCCTCGCGGCGGAGGAAGCGCAGGGGCAGCAGGATCAGGAGCGCGGCGGCAACCGAGACCTGGAGCAGCGTGAGCAGGACGAGCAGGTAGCCTGCTTCGAGAAAGGGAAAGGCCCCACTACCGTACAACGCTATCATTTCCGGTAGGCGCGACAGGCGGAGGAACTGGGAGAAGTAGGGGCGGTCATCGGCGGCAGGGCGGACGTTGAAAGCATAATCGGCGTAAAAGCCCTCCCGCTCCGCGGAGAGAACCCTGTCCAGATAGAGAAAGAAACGCCCGTCCTGCAGGCTGTTGAACCGCATCCGCTCCTCTTCGCGCAGATCGGGGAGGAGGGCGGGATCGAAGAGGAGGGCTTCGCTGAAGCGCCTGATGTTGCCGGTGTCGGCGGCGGTCAGGGGCGATTTCTTCGCCAGGAACGTGATCGTCCCCCAGCCGCGGACGGCGGCCAGGTGGGCGCGGAGATCCGCGATCCCCTCTTCCCCAAGGACCTCTGCCAGCGTGGCTGCGATCTTCAGGGGATGGCGGAGCGGGTAGTCCATCCAGGCGGTGACGCAGACGGCCCCCCCGGGGGCCAGCTTCCACCAGATCTGCCGGAGGGCCTCCCTGGTCAGAAGGTACTGTTCGCGGACCGCCTGCAGGCCGGAAGCGCCGCCGAAGACATCCACGGCGGGCAGGAGGATCAGATCGTACAGTGAGCGATCCATAAAGAGAAAGGTCCGGGAAGAGAGGTTGTGAACCGAGACGGCGGGATCGGTGAGGAGGTTCCCTGTCTCGCCGGCCAGCTCTCCCCGGAGGAAGGCAAGGATCACGGGATGGGGCTCCACCGCCGCGACCTGTCGGGCGCCGCGGCTCAAGGCCTGGGAAATGAGGCTGCCCGTGCCCGCATCGAGGAGCAGGACGCGGCCGGAGGCGCCCAGGGCATAGGGGAGGGCGCCAGTGGCATAGTCCAGGAAGGTCTCCGTTGTTCCTTCCGGCCGGGGGACGACCGCCCCGAACCACTCGCCGTTGTTGAAGACGGCCTTTCTCGCCGGGACCAGCCCCTGATAAACGAGGCTCAGGCCAGGCGCGTACCGGAGCGCCGGCGACGAGAAAACCTGCATCAGGCCGTAAGGGCTGGCGCGCTCGTGGGTTATCCGGGCGTCCGGCAGATGAAGGGCCCTGCTCAGGCCCTTGAATTCGGACAGGACAAGCGCCGGGGGGCGGATCAGGGAGAAAAGGACGGCCAGGCCGCAAAGGACGGCGGCGGCGCAGAGCGCCGTCCGCCATTTTGGGCCGTTATTACTCCGGCAACCATAAATGCCGATACCGTCATTTTCGTGAAAGCGTGAATCCAGAACAGGAGTGGGTGCCGGATCAAGTCCGGCATGACGACCTTTGATATGTTTATTTGCCGGAGCGATATGCCGCCCGGCCGCGCTTTCTTCCGGGGGCGGCGGCGCAGCCGTCCCGTTGCCCGGGACCCCGCCGAAAGCGGCCGGCCGCAGGCCTTCGGGGAGGACCAGCACTGCCGCGGCGATGGCCGCCAGGGCGACGAGACCGGGGAGGAGGGGCGGGGGGAAGAGCCACAGCAGGCCGGTCATGGCCAGCGCCCCTGCGCCGGAGCCAAGCATGTTCCAGAAGTAGAGCCTGCCGATTTCGCGCGCGGCGTGCACGAAGATCATGCCGATGGCCAGCGCCGCCAGGAAGAAGGGGAGGAAATAGAGGCCGCAGGTGGCAAGGAGCTTGAAGAACTGGGAGAGGCCGGTGAACAAAAGCAGGGAATCGAAACGCGCCCACGAACCCTGCGCAACGGCGGGCATCGCGGCCATCGCACCCCCCGCGAGGAGCAGGACAAGCGGCAGCAGGGCGTCAATGCGCTCCATCAGCCAGGTCCTCGCGAGCGAGAGGCAGGCGCCGGCGGCGCCGAAACCCAGGAGAGCGACGGCGATGACCATAGAGGCGAAATGATGCCACTGGACCAGGGAGAGGATCTGCACGAGCGCCAGTTGATAGGCGAGCGCGGCAGCCGAGATCAGGGCGAGGGCAAGGTGGAGTCGAAGCCTGGAGAGATTCACGGCCATCAGGGGCCTCTTCGGAAAGGGACGAACCGGACCGGCATGAGCTGGGTGGTCGTGATCCGCCCCCCCCTTTTCTCCACGAGCGTCAGGGTCTGGACGAAGAAAGGCGATCCGACGGGGATGATCATCCGGCCGCCGTCCTTGAGTTGCTTGAGCAGGGGCGGGGGGATGTGCTCGGCGGCGGCGGTGACGACGACGGCGTCGAAGGGCGCCTGCTCCGGCCAGCCGTCGTAGCCGTCGGCGACCTTCACCTCGACGTTTTGGTAGCCCAGTTTTTGGAGGCGCTCCCGGGCGGCGCCGCCCAGTTCGGGAATGATCTCGATCGTGCAAACCTTCCGAACGATTTCGGCGAGGACGGCCGCCTGATAGCCGGAACCGGCGCCGATCTCCAGGACCCGGTGATCGCTTTTGGGGCGGATGATTTCCGTCATGTAGGCCACGATGTAGGGCTGGGAGATCGTCTGTCCGTAACCGATGGGGAGCGGCCTGTCATCGTAGGCGTCGGCGAGATAGGCCTCCGGGACGAAAAGATGGCGCTTTACCGCCGTCATGGCGCTAAGGACGGCCGGGTCGGCCACGCCCCGCGCCGCGATCTGGGAGGCGACCATGGCCTCGCGCCGGGCGGTGAACTTTGCTTCGTCGGGGGCGGCGGCGATCAGAAGCAGGGCGGCCCCGAGGATAAGAAAGGGGGGGTTCATGGCTCCTTCCGCACATCTCATGCGTTGTTGGCTATGAATTCGTGGATCGCCGGGTGGGTGCACACCTCGTAGTATTTTCGGGACGCCCTGCCCGTCACCTCCATGGTTTCGGGATCGATCTCCAGAACGTCGGCTTCCCGGACGATCAGGCGCTGGTATTTGCCGGTCAGCGTCGGCACCGTGCCCGTATAGAGCCGGACCTTTTCGTTGTCGCCGGTCGTATAGTCAACGCCTTTGAGGCTGATCTCCCTGCCGAGCTTGGCGAAACCCTTCGGGTCGAGCTCGATCCCGTTGACATTGTACCGCAGGGAAAGATCGTCCGCCGTGGCGCCGATCTCCTTTTCCGCGGCGTTCTGAAACACGAACAGGTTAAACAGCCGCTGCCGGTCCCGGAAGCGCCGGCGCAGCGCCTTGTTGCAGCCGGAAAGCCGGTCGGCCAGATTGATCGCCGGGGAGATGATGATCCGGGAGGCGCCGTCGAACAGGAACGTCGGGGGGCCTTCATTGTAGCAGACGCCGATCCCGAATTCGAGAATCGGCAGGTCGTGCTTGACGCTCTTGGCGTTGTATTGCCGGACGATGTTGAGCATCCTGGCCGCGAGGCCGCAGGCGCGCGCGACTCCGTACCATCCCTGCGGGGTGTCTTCGTGTTCGAAGATCGACAGGATGATTGCATCCCCCTCGATGAATTCCTTGGCCCCGCCGTATTCACAGAGGAGTTCGGAGATCGGGTCGAAGAAATTGAGGCTGAAGTAGGAGGCCGGGTTGAGCCCCCGGGTCCTCATCAGGTGGGTGATGTCCATCGAGCCGCGAATGTCCGCCTTGATGATGACGTGGTCGAGGATGGGCTTTTCTTCCTTGACCCGTTCGTCGGGGAGCAGGAATTCGTACAGCGACCTGTTTTCCCTCGACAGGATCAGGATCTTTTCGTCCTTTACGAGGTTGACGGCGTCCAGCGCCCCTTTGAGAAGCCGGCAATTGTTCAGGTCCCGGTGATAGCGGGAAAAATCCTTGAGGAAACACGCCAGGTGTCGTTTCTTTTGTTTGCGGGAACTCTTTTTTATCCGGCGGATCGTTTCCTCGAGGGGGGCGAGAGAAGACGATTTCCGGGCTTTCAATTGCCGGGCCGTGTTCTTTCTCGAGGCTGGATTGATGAGGTACTCCCGCACCTGGCGCGGCCGCATGGGAGGGCAGTAGTTGCCGTAAACGGAGCGCATTTCATAGGCCGCCGCCACCCGTGTTATAAGTTGCGCATTCTTGAATTTTTGATAGCAGAAGGCCAGCATCTTCTCCTGGATCTTCAGCCGCGCTTCCAGTTCGCGCAGCAGGGTGTCGGACCCCTGTTTCTGCCTCTGCCTGTCATACCGTTCCCCGGTGTCAAAGCAGTCGAACATGAACTCGATATTGTCGATTTCCATGATCCAGGGATCCAGCTCTCTCCCCTCGGCGGGGGAAACTCCTTCTCCCCGCTTTTGGCAGTTTGAAGCGGCAGCATCCCCTTTGCCGGGGCTCTGCCGGCCGAGCTCCGTTTCGCCCAGCAGGTCATAGAGAGCGGATTTGAGATTCTGGTAATTGTCCGGGTCTTCCGAACGCTGGCCGAAGAGCGCATAGGTTTCGACCAGAAAAAAATCGTCCAGGGGGTTGTCCGCAAGGAGCATCGGGTTGAGGAAAAAATGGTCGGGGAGGATGTCCCCGGGAGGAAAGATCGACTCGCGTGTGCTTCGCAGGCCGGCGGCGTTGAGCTCGGCAACAACCTGAAACAGCTCCAGCCCCGCGTGCAGGAGGATCTGATTCCGACTCTGCCTGATTTCGGTCAGCCGCTCCTTGAGCTTGAAGCCCTCGGACGGGTCGGCGCCTGGGGATAATTCGTAGGTTCTGACGAGATCTTCGATATTTGCTATCAGTTTTTCATATTGGATCCTGATTTCCCCGAGAAACAGCTTTACCAGGGAGGCCTGCCCCAGGAAATCTATCTGCACCTCCGCTTCGGACTTGGCCCTGTTTGTCCCGTCCAGGAGCGCATTGGCGCAAAGATCCCGCAAGGCCTTCTTTTCGTTTTCGCATGTCTCTTTACGGTAATCGTCGAAGAGGTTCTCGGTCCGGCTGTGTTTGATCAGCAGCAGGGAGGCCGCCTGTTTGAGGGTGTTCTGGACTTGCGGGCTGATGAGGACGTCGGTGTGGATGTTGTCCACCCCCGGCGCCAGCCTGTTCAGGGAGAAAACGACCGGATAGCGCTTGAGCGGAAGCGGTGCGAGGCCGGGCGGCCTGGAAAAGAATCCAAGAAAGCTCAACATGGCGTCATCGTCCTTGTTTGAGTCGTTTTCCCCTTTTCCCTCCGCTGGCTGCACTTTCGGAACCGGCGGCGGGGACCATTCTAATGGAGTGATTCCAATAAATCAAGCCATACCCCCCATCTACCGTCATTTCTTGTTCCCCGCCTGATAGTGAATGGCCAGCCAGATGGTCTCCCGTTCAGGATCCGTCCATTCGACACGATGCCGCCGGCGTTTGTCGATATGGATATAATCGCCTGATTCCAGTGCGATTGATTCAGCGTCATTTTCAAAACGCAGAACAGCTCTTCCCTTTAGAAGAATTACCCATTCGTTGTCGTCCTGATCATACCAGAAGCCTTTCGGTGAACAGTGACCCTTGGAAACAATTCTTTCAACGCGGAAGCCGGGTGTCCTGAGAAGTGTTTCAATAAATTCATCCTTCAGGTTCCCGGGTATATCGGCGAAAAGGTTTTCCATGAGATTCGGTGTAATTCAAGGCTTTCTGCCGGCGGGACCCGATTGCTGTTTGCAGTTTCTGACAAGGACAATCGACGGGCTCAGACCGATCCGGGTCCCGACATCGCCGAGCATCTTTTGAAACTCCTCGCGGCGGACGCGGATATTCTTTCCCCCTTTGGGAGGATAGGGGTCGTTGAAGGTTACATGATCATCACCGGCCTCCGTCACCACGACCCAATGAGGGATGTCCAACTGATGCACCACCCCCATGTGCACCAATGCCACCGGTATGAACCCGTCGCTGAAAGAGCCGGCCACCCGCTCGGCCGTCAATCGTCCATATTCCACAGTCAGGCCGCGGCTCAGCGCGCGCTTCCTGTTCTCGCCGATCCCGAAAACGGCCAAACTTGCCTCTTCCGACGTAAAGTCATATTCCCGCAGCCTGTTCTTCCATAAATCAGTGTCGATCATCCTCCTGTGTTGTGTCAACAGGCGGACCTCATGGCCGGCACCCAGCAACGGGACGCTCATGCCGAAAGGGTCCGCTCCTCTTACCCCGATCATGTTGCATTGACGCCATACCTCAAACTCCAGGGTGCGGCTCAGCTTGAGACACGGATTGAAAAATTTGAAAATCATCAGCACGCAGGCCGGGCCGCAGGTGAATTCGGCGCTTTGGGCGTAGTAGGGGATTTTGAGCCTCATGGGAATGCCCTCTCTTGTGGATCTATAATCGGCCGGCGGCTACTCTCCGGCAGCCCCGCCGGGGAGCCGCAATCGATTGGCGAGTAGTATATCCTCCCCCATAAATGCAAGCAAAATAATTAAGGAAGAATCGGCGTCCCCTCGGGAATCAGTCCCGCTTTATGATTGACATAAAACGGCCCATAAATCATAATCGTATCAAACCGGCAGCGGTTCATTGAGGAGATGCTCTCGCGGCGCATGCCTCCCCCGCTTTGCCTGAAAAGCGGATCAAGACGAGGATAACTATCGACCCCGAGGTTATGGGGGGAGTGTTATACCCTCCTGTGTTCCATGTGAATTTACAGATCCCCGTTTAGGGCCGATGGTAAAAGGTGTGATCCGGAAAAAGCAAAGACGGGAGGCAATGAAAGGCAACCGGAGGCAAAGAAAGTTTCAGTGCGATCGGGAAACTGATCTTTCATTGTGGCGTTTCGTATGGTAAATAGCTTCTAATATTTCAAAACGATCAAGCGAGGATAAATGGCGACAACGGATATTGCTTGTACCGCAGAAAACAGCTTAATCCTGTCTTATCCCAAGAAACAGAGCATTGCCTTCTCGAACCAGATGTTCGACTTGTATCACCAGGCCAAGACCACGACCGCGGATGAAATCTGCTTCGACCTCACCAGGACGGAATCCTTCACCCCTTTCGGCATCGTTATGCTTACTGCTACGATAGCGGAATGTCTGAGTAGATGGAAAAGGTGCAGGTACTGCGCCCCCCAGAGGCCAAAGGCGCAGAAATTCTTTCGAGAAGTCGGGTTCAATAACTACTTCAAATTGCTGGATGGCGCCCATGTCGAGCCGCACAACATCAGGACCGGCGACATCCAACTGGTCCGATTGACGGGGCTTAACACGGTAATTGCGGATACCATTAGCGATATCATCGATTACCATCTTCGGATATCCGAGGGTTTGAAAGGCTCCCTGAGGTTGAGCATTTCAGAGGCCATCACGAATGTCATCGACCACAGCGGCGCGAATGACTACTATGTATGCTGCTGGAATTACCCGGCCTTGAAGCAGATCCGGTTGTGCATCGCTGATTTGGGAATGGGCATACGCGCCTCCTTGACAAAAAGAAGCGAATATTCGTATATTAGGCACGACCATCAGGCGATCTTGAAGGCCATCGAAAACGGGGTTTCATCACGGGCCGAAAAAGCGGGGCTCGGATTGGACCATATCAGTCGATTCCTGAGGGTGAACAAGGGCCAGCTCTGCATCATTTCGTGCCGCGGAAAAGTCTTCTGGAAGTTTGATCAAGGGAAAATCATGGAGCAGCAGATGAAAACGCCCTTTCACGGGACCATTATCAAAATGATCATCAACTCGGATCGCGAAAGTCTATACTTCTTGTCAAACGAAACGGAATATTTGTTTTAGGAGCGCCACAATGGGAATGACCATCAATTTGAAAGAGAAATGCGGAAAACGGACGATTTCAAGGCAGGATGGCCGCGTCGTATCCGATCTCATTTCCGACGGATTGAAGATGCATGAAAGCATCACGATCGACTTCGACAACATCATGATTGCCTCTGTTTCCTTCTTCGACGAGGCCTTCGGAAAATTGGCCTTCCAGTATCCCAAGGAAGATCTTAAAAAGAAGCTGATCTTCGAGAAGATCGACAAGTACGATCGCGCTTTGCTGAACGACATTCTTCTGTCCCGCTACCGTCAGCAGGAGAAGGCGGCAAAAGATGGTCAGAAAGCCAACTGAGATCACTGCATAGAGATCTCCTGCTCAGGAAATTGTCCTGTGACGTCGATCTCCGGATCGAGCCGCATTCCTTTGCCCGCACCGACTTCGACGAAACAGACTCCTATATCAAAGAAATCATCGAAACAGGTGAGTGCATCGTTTGATTGCCACACTGCAACTTGCACCACCCCTCGCCCGATTCACATAAGCGCTGACGCCAGCGCGCTGCCATAGCAACTCATGAGGATGGCATCTGGATGACGGATCGCCATATTGTGCGCATTCAACCGGCAGAACAGCACCGGAAACGGCAAGTTTCCTCTCGACAACAGGTGATACCTATAGTATTTACCTCAAATCAACCGGAGATCTTGCCATGCCAAAGGTGACGGCCTCGTAAAAAGTCACGCGGCGATTCTGACGGTGTAGAGTCAAGGGGTATTTTTCACCGAAAATCAGGCGCAGCGACATGGTATATGGATCGATTGAAGCCGAGGAAGTCTCCGTAAGTCTGGACTGCGATAACGGCGCCGGGAATGGGCTCCTTTTCAGGAACCGCTTCCCGGAGAAAGACCTTCAGGGATTCCCAGGCGCACCGGATCAGATCGGCCGGCAGTTTTCTGTCATAGAGAAAATACCGGCGCAGGATCTTCGGGATGCCGAAGACAAAATGCCGGTGAGGGACCTTCTTCAGTACCTCCAGACAGAGCCGCTCCCCGAATTCCACTACGCGCTTCTGATGACAGGAGGGGCAAAAGTGGCGGCGCTTGCAGGAAAATGCCAGCAAATATCTGAGAGCATTTTGTGTCCGCGCTTGTGTCCGGCTGGATATAGCGAGGATTGCTTTTCGTGACGATTCTATATTATTGGCGTCCCCACGGGGAGTCGAACCCCGGTTACCGGCGTGAAAGGCCGGTGTCCTAGGCCACTAGACGATGGGGACGTCTGGAGCGGATAAAGAAAATGCGCCGTGTGCCGGGGCGGCATTCCCGCGAGAAGGGGCAGCTTATATAATGGCGACCGGGAGATGTCAAGCAACAATTCCTTGCTCCTTGCTAATCAGTCGAAGACGACCGGCTCGCGCAGGATCGCCTCGCGGGCCTTCCAGGCCAGCGCGGCGAGCTCGGGGTGGGTTTCCTTCAGGGAGGCGAGCTGTCGGAGATTGTCGGCGGTCCGCATGACGAGCATGGCCATATCCCCTTCGGCGATCCCGGTCTTCCGGATGATCAGGCCCCAGTCGCCGCCCGCCGCCCATTCGTAAATCGCCGCCGCCGGCCACAGGAAGAGGGGGGCGGCCGGAAAACCCTCCGCATCCATCCTTTTGACGAGGTCGGAGAGGGTTTTCACCACCCGGTCGTAGGCGCTCTTCAGGCGGCGGGGGAGGGCCTGCCTGTCCACGGCCAGATCCTGGTCGCCGTCGTAAACGAAAGGCGCGATGACGGCCGCCAGGAGCCTTTCATCGTCGCGGGCCAGGGCGCCCCGGCGGATGGACTCCGCGACGAGCAGCGGCTGATCCAGTCGGAGCTTGGCGGCCCAGACGCCGTTTTCCGTCAGGCGGTCGTTGTCATCCACGAACCCCTCCTGTTTCAGAAAGCGAAGGCGCCGCTGAAAATCCGTCCAGAGATCGGCCCTTTCGCCGGCCCGGCCTTCCGGCGCCGTCCCGCGGCGCCTCTGCCAGCTTGCCAGGGAGTTGGCGAAGATCTCCCGGATGTCCTCCGGCGTCTGCGAAAGCAGGAGGTTGAGGATCATCGAAAAGTCGCTCCTGATCCGGCTCATGATCGGCTCCGGTTTTGTCGGCAGGAGCTTTCGGATGTGGACGAGGTCCATGAACCTGCCCGGCATGACGAGCATGAACCCCACACGGTCCTGGCCCCGCCGGCCGGCCCTGCCCGTCATCTGGTGGAATTCCGTGCCGGTAAGGGGCGCGAAATCGTGACCGTTGAAGATATCCGAGTTCATCAGGCAGATCGTCCGGGCGGGAAAGTTGACCCCCGCGGCGACGGTGGAGGTCGCGAAGATCGCCCGCAGTTGCCCCTTCTTCATCAGCGTTTCCACCAGGAACTTCCAGGCGGGAAGCTGCCCGCCGTGATGGGCGGCCGTGCGGGACGCCCGGAGATCGGCAAGATGCCTGTGGTTGCGCAGATAGGGGAAGCGCTCCAGGAGCGCTTCCAGTACGCTCTGAAACATCTCGTCGTCCGCCGCGCCCTCCGGCGGCGCGCAGCGGCCGAGGGCCGCGTCGCACTCGGAGCGGGATTTGAGGAAAAAGATCGCCGGTAAAAGATGAAAGCGGCCCAGGACCTCGAGCATCTCTCCGAACGGGGGAATCCCCCGCGCCCAGCGGCCGTGCTGCCGCCGCTCGATGAAGTCGACGATCCCCCCGTACAGCCGGTTCTTTTCCACCAGGGGCAACAGGCGGCCCGACGGGTGCATAAACAGGGGATAGAGGGGCACGGGCCTCTTTTCTTCCCGGATCACCCGGCAGGGCTTCCCCCGGACGGAGGAGAGCCACGCGGCGATCTCCTCGCCGTTGCCGATGGTCGCCGATAGCAAAAGCAGGCCGATCCGGGCGGGGAGATAGATCATGATCTCCTCCCAGACGACGCCCCGGTCCCGGTCCCCGAGGAAGTGGGCCTCGTCAAGGATGACCAGATCGCAGTCGAGGTTCTCCCCGCTGTGCATGGCGTCGTAGAGCTGGTTCCGGAGGATCTCGGTGGTCCCGACGACGATCGGGGCGTCGGTGTTTTCCTTCGTGTCGCCGGTGACGATCCCGACGTTGGCCTCGTCGAAGCGCAGGCCGAATTCGACCCATTTGGCGTTGGTGAGGGCCTTGAGCGGCGATGCGTACCAGCAGCGGCCGCCCTTGAGGAAGACGGACCGGATGGCCTCCTCGGCGATCCAGGTCTTTCCCGAACCGGTCGGGGCCGTGACGAGGCAATCGGCCTCCCGGATGGCCGCGAGGGCCTCTAACTGAAAGGGATCCGGCCGGAACGCCGCGGCGGCGGGCTTGCCGATCCTCGCGAAGACGGTTTTGAGCGCCGGGTCCGCCTCGGGCTTCATCCGGACGCGGGGGCGGGGCCGCCTCTCGCCGGCAAAGCGGCGGGGCTCGCTCCGCTGCGGCCGGTGCGTGCGTTTTCCGGGCGGTCTTTTACGGGGCGATGGTTTACGGTTCATGGATTTTCGGGATGTCCGGCTCTCGCCTCGGGCGGCCTTCGAGGCCCTCGCAAAAAGTCAATTTTCCACTCCCCCACCCTAATCCTCCCCCGTCAAGGGGGAGGGAAGTTGGGATTATTTTACGAGGTCGTCGCTTTTAAACCGTCGCGAACTCCGCGACGAGGATCGTGTGGTCCGAGGGCCTTTCCGCCCGGCGCGGCGCCATGTCGATGTCGCAGCGGAGCGATTTTCCGGCGAGGGCTTCCGTGGCCAGAATGTGATCGATCCGCCAGCCGAGCCCCCTGTCCACCGACGCCGGCACCCGGTAATCGAAAAAGGTGTAACTTCCCGCCTCACCCGGATGGTGTTTTCTAAAGATATCGACGAAGCCCCACGCCCGGACGGCGGCGTAAGCCTCCCACACCTCCGGGGTGAAGCAGACGTGGCCGAGGAGCCGTTTGGGATCGTGGACGTCCATCGGTTCCGGGGCGACGTTGAGATCGCCGCACCAGACAAGCGGCTGCGCCGGCGACCAGTTGCGGGCGAAGAAGGCCCGCAGCCGCTCGTACCAGGCGAGCTTGTAGGCAAAATGGACGGTGTCCCGCTCCCGCCCCTGGGGGACGTAGGTGTTGACCACGGCGATCCCGGAGAAGACCGCGGCGAGCAGGCGGTCCTCGTCGGCGGGTCGTCCGTCGGGAAGGCCGCACAGAACATCC
>Ga0172368_10002965_pt1 | contig 21067 bp, 15 predicted proteins | sample Lak11m_FD_114540 | JGI IMG/M metagenome (GOLD analysis project Ga0172368, IMG submission 114540) | Freshwater microbial communities from Kabuno Bay, South-Kivu, Congo - kab_022012_11m | ecosystem: Environmental > Aquatic > Freshwater > Lake | place: Democratic Republic of the Congo: South-Kivu...
AAAGTAGCCTTAAAAGATATGATTGAAATAAGCATTACGAATACTAATACCTTAGCCAAATACAGAAAGATTAATAGTTACTACGATAAGTTAATAACCACGCATTTATAAACTAAAGCCTATTTAATCATTACAACTGTTGAATTTTTATACATATCAAGTATGGAATTTTTACACAACAATTTTGTATATATCTGTATTACTGATTGTTACACTTATATATTATTTGGCATTGTTTTAGAAAAACAGAAAACAGAAATTTAAAAATTAACCATTTAAAACTTAAAGCCATGGTAATAATAATAGTAGTAGCATTTGTAGCGCTGTGTATCGCTGTTGATGCAGTAGTTTATTATACAAGACAAAAAAGTCTTGAAAATCAGCCTTCGGTTTCGGAGTCAACAAGAGCTTTTAGTGAAGACATCATAAATATTCCTGAAGGCATTTACTTTGACAAGGCTCACACATGGGCTTTTATGGAAAAAAACGGTGATGTAAAAATAGGTATTGACGATTTTCTTCTGCACGTTACAGGAACTCTAAACCGATTAAAAATGAAGATGCCGGGAGATATTGTACAAAAAGGTGAACCCGTATTATCTTTAATCAGAGATGGTAAACAATTAGTTATCAACGCACCGGTTTCCGGCACCATTAAATCTCAAAACAAACAAATTCTTGAGGATTATTCTCTGATAAATAATTCTCCTTATCAGGATGGCTGGATTTATTTGATAGAACCTTCAAACTGGGAAAGAGATGCGCATTTTTTAATGATGGCAAAAAAATACAAGCATTTTCTGAATGAAGAATTTACAAGATTAAAAGATTTTCTGGCTTTCATCTCATTTAACAGTAATAAAGAAAATGCTCTTGTTACTTTGCAGGATGGTGGTGAGATTAAAGACCATGTGCTCTCCGAATTTGGTCCCGAGGTTTGGGAAGAATTTCAATTGAAATTTCTTAATGCTTTAAAATAAAAGATCAATATCTTCAAAATACGCGAAAACCTAAATGTTTTATTGACTTTTGCGTGATTTTCAGAAAAGTTTTTGCTATATTCGTAGCTCATTAAATTGAAAAGGACTAATGACTTTGAAAAGCAACAGCAACTCTAAAGAAAATTTACTTAAAAGATTTTTTAAAGGCCAGTATTCAATTTATGGTCGTGTTGTTTACATCATAACCATTTTAGGCGTATTTCTTTTTGTATCATTTGCTCTGATTTTCAGGTCTGTTAATGAAAAATACATCCAAAGCATCATTATGCAGCAGGGCACAAATGCTGCTCTTCTCGTTGAATCAGCCTTGTATCATTCCATGCTCGAAAACAACAGAAGTGCTTTACAAAACACCCTTGATATTATCAACAAAATGTCAGGAATAGATGAAGTAAACCTTTATAACAACAATGATAATCTTGCCTACTCATCATTCTCCCCGAATACTGTCGGACACAGCAATCCCAATTGCAAAGAATGCCATGAAAGCATCAGCTCAATGTTTCCCGAAAAAGACAATTATTACAAGGTACTTGAGATTAACAATGAATGTGAAATGAACCAGAACGACAACAATCACCGGCATGTGCTCATCAACTCCCCTATCAAGAATGAAATGTCGTGTTATACCAGTTCTTGCCATGCCCACCAGCAAAGCGAAAAAATTCTTGGTTCATTAGTCATTAAAATCCCTCTCGAAAATCTCGACAAGACCATGCAGAAATCATCAAGAGATTTTTTTATTTTGGCTACAATTACCACAATCTTGCTCCTTTTAGTTCTCGTTTTTTTTACCAGAAAAAAAATTAAAAACCCACTCAACGCCCTCATTAATGCCAGTTATGCAGTCTCTAAAGGCGAAAGAAACACCCGCCTCGAAGTAAAAGCAAACCAATTGGATGACATGAGAATGGTTTCTCTGGCTTTTAATGACATGCTTGATAATTTGCAGGCTGCCAATAACGAACTACTCAATTGGTCTCAGCAACTCGAATACAAAGTCAGAAAAAAAACAGAAGAATTAGGGCAGGCACACAATGAACTCATTAACATAGAGAGAATTGCTTCATTGGGCAAATTATCTCTTTCCGTTGCTCACGAAATAAACAACCCCCTATCTGGAATTCTTATTTACACCAAATTGGTTCACAAACAACTCTTGAGTCATGATTTAGACCCTGTTAAAAAAGAATCTGTTTTGAAACATTTAAAAATGATTGAAAATGAAACCAAGCGTTGTGGTGATATTGTGAAAGGCTTGCTCGACTTTTCCAGAAAAGATCAAAATTCCTTTGAAGACAAGCACCTAATTGAAGTATTACAAGAAACCAGCGATTTAATGAATCATTCAATGAAAATCGCTAAAATTTATTTTATCACAAGTTTTTCAGCTACTTCCGACCTTGTTTTTTGCAATCCCAATCAAATAAAACAAGCTTGCATAGCTGTTTTGGTAAATGCCATCGAATCTGTATCCGAAAATGGTGAAATACTTTTCAGTTCTTATAACCCTGATGCTGACCATATTACTATTGAAATTACTGATAATGGCTCCGGTATAGCCGAAGACGATATTCCTCATATCTTCGAACCATTCTTCTCTACAAAACAAAACGCCAGTGGCACCGGATTGGGCTTGGCTATTGTTCATGGAATAGTACAAAGCCACAATGGTAAAATAACTGCAAAATCAGAAAACAGGAATGGTGCAACAATTTCAATTGTATTACCCCTGAAAAAAGAAACCTAAAAATTTTATTAAAATGAATAAAAAAACATCAATATTAATTGTTGACGATGAAGATTCAGTAAGAGATTCTCTTTTCAGTTGGTTCGTTGAAGACGGCTACAATGTTGAATGCGCAGAAGATGCAAAAGCTGCTTTATTAAAGCTTGAAAACTACACTTTTGATATTATTCTGGCGGATATTAAAATGCCCGGTATGGATGGCCTTGAAATGCTCAGAAGAATAAAATCACTGAAAAAAGATGCCATTGTTATTGTCATGACAGCCTTTGCAACTGTAGATACCGCAGTGCAAGCTTTGAAAGACGGTGCTTTTGATTATATTACAAAACCTTTCGACCCCGACGATTTGTCTCATCTTATTAGAAATGCAAGTAAACAAATTTCACTTACTCAGGAAAATGAAGAACTTAAAGAAAGGGTTATATCCTTAGAAAATGTAGAAAATATTATTGGCAATAGTGAAGCGATAAAAAAAGTGCTGCAGGAAGTTGAAAATGTCTCCCAGTCTAATGCTTCAGTTATTATTACCGGAGAAAGCGGCACAGGCAAAGAACTTATTGCCCGGGCCATTCATTTTAACTCACCCCGAAAATTTTTCCCCCTTGTTAGTGTTCATTGTGGTGCACTTACCGAAAGTCTTCTTGAAAGCGAATTGTTTGGACACGAAAAAGGCGCCTTTACAGGGGCTATGTACAACAGGAAAGGCAGGTTTGAAATGGCCGACAGTGGCTCTATTTTTCTTGATGAAATTGCTACTATTTCTCAAAAGATGCAAGTCGAACTGCTGCGTGTTCTTGAGTCGAAATCTTTTATACGTGTTGGCGGCAACAAAGAAATTCATTCCGATTTCCGCGTTATTTGTGCCACTAACAGAAACCTCAAACAAATGGTCGAAGAGGGTACTTTCAGAGAGGATCTTTATTACAGGTTAAATGTTGTCAATATTCATGTCCCCCCACTTCGCGAAAGAAAAGAAGACATCCCGCTACTCGCTGAATATTTTATAAAAAAATATTGTGTTTCTATGAACAAACCTCTAATCCCTATTGATAAATCAACTTTAAAATATTTATCGGACTTGAATTTCCCCGGAAACATACGCGAACTCGAAAATATGATTGAACGTGCCATAGTCGTTGGCAACGGAGAGAAAATCACTTTAAAAGATTTCCATTTTGAAAAAAACATCATCAACTACTCTGTTGAAAGTCTTGAAGAACAGGAAAAATTTCATGTGTCTCAAATTCTGAACAAATATGATTGGAATATTTCCCGCGCTGCCAAAGCCCTTAAAGTTGACAGAGTAACCCTTTACAACAAAATAAAAAAATACAATTTAAAACCTTCAAATTAAGTGTGTTAAGGATTAATAAACGTTGAATGAATCTGCAAAACATTACATTAATTTACTTTGATTATTTTGAGCTGGGTTTTTTAAATACGATTGCCGGCAAAATTCATCAGGTTTTTCCCTTAAAAATTCATTTAAAAGAAGGGCATATTGATTTGAGCGACTTTTACGACTTAAACCGGCGTCAGTACAATGCCAACAACCTTATACAATATGTCGACAGTCATTTTGCAACGGATAATGCCAAAACAATTGGTTTATTCAATGTGGATTTGTACATACCTATCTTCACATATATTTTCGGTCAGGCTTTTCTGGGCGGCAGAACAGGTATAGCTTCTCTTTCCCGCCTTAATAATGAAAGTTATGGGATGAATCCTAATATTAACATCCTTAAGGAACGTTTCAGTAAAGAAATAATTCACGAACTGGGACATAATTTCGGACTTATACACTGCCATGTTCCTGATTGTGTGATGAGATCCAGCACTTATGTTGAAGATATTGATCAAAAAGGCGCAGACCTGTGTCCATCATGCCATAAAACTTTCATGCAATTACTTATTCAAAATAACTTTTAATTTTTGAATGTCCTTAGTATCCTTTCCTTGAATGTTTACGAAGTATGTACCATTTGCAAACTGACTGATATCGTAAGTTTTCACGCAGGGATTTGAAATATCAACTTTATCTTCATAAATTTTTGCTCCAAAAGCATTAAAAACCTGAATAGTGCCATTTAATGTTTGCTTGTAGTCAATATTTATAATGCCCTTTGAAGGGTTGGGATAAATAGCTGTAAATTCCCTTTTGTCATTCTCTTGAATTCCTACATTTAAGGGCGTCCATGTCAACGACATATCTGTAAAATTGGTAGTATTAGCCGGTGTTAATGACACAGGATTGGGACCTTTTGTAAATTGCACTGATGTAGTAGCAGTTCCTGATGTGCCATGATTCCAAGTACACTCAACCCATACCCTGTAATCTCCGTCAGGCACCAAGTTCGCAGGCACATCTGTGCCATTCCATGTTATAGTGATTGGCGCATAAGTCGATAAAGAAGCACCTGTAATAGCATCTGTGGTATTAAGATTTGACTTGGCTTTCCAAACCAGAAGATGATTTGTTGTGCCATGATTGTCAGCTCTTTTAAGTTTTGTTTTTACAAATCCCGTTGATGCATCTTCAATCCAAATTGCCACATAATGAAAAGTACCATCGTAACCTGAATGTGAAACAGGATTTACTGTAAAAGAAAATGTGCCACTCGTCTGAGAAAATAATTTTCCTGATGTTGAGATTGCTAATATCAAAGCAATGCCGGTCAACAAATTAAAATATATACGCTTCATATCTTTAAATTTTTAAGGTTAATTTTTTATTTACAAATTTACAACATCAACTATGGAAATAAAAGTTAAATATTCATAAATCTATATGCTTATATATTTTATGATTTAAAAACTTTTTTGGGAAAATTTAAGTTCAATTATTTTGAGCCTTGTTTAAAAGGACAGAAAAGTTGTAAAAAATAAATGCTATTTGATTATTTTAGCATCTTCCATTATGACTTCATAAAAATAATTATACCCAAGATCTTTATCCAAAGCGATTTTTCCTTCAAAAACGACAACATCTCCTACTTTAACCGTTTGGTCTGTGGTTACTGTCAGGTCAAATTTTCCATTTGATTCAGTACCGTCCTGTAAATGCACCCAGTTTTTTTCCATAATTTCAGGACTGAATTTGGTTACATGACCTTTTACTTTAATGGTTTTTCCTGAGTAGGTGTCTCTTTTGGCATACAAGTCTGCTATTCTTACGCCTCCAGCAAGCGGTTCAATTTTTAACTCCATTTTTTCAATGAGAGGCTTGCCGGGGGTTAATGAATCTGATGAAGACATGTTAGCATGTGCAGGCACTGCTGCAATCTCAACCTTAACAAATTCTGAAGACTTACTTAAACTATCTAAAAATAAAACTTCCTGAAAGGTTCTGTTCAGCTCTTTACTTTTAAAATCTTTCATAGGGTAGCCTCCTTTATAATACAAGGTATCACCTACAGCAGCTTCCATAAAAGGAACAGCAGCCCAAACAGTAACACCTTCTTTCACCTCGGGATTTCCTACTTCACTCAAATTAAAATAGGTATATTGACTTGTAGGGATAACTTCTTTCACTGTTACAGTGTGAATGCCTAATTTTAATAATTCTGCCTGTTTTGTGTTTTTATTTGAATTACAGGCTGCTAAAGCAATTATGACAAAAATTAAAAGTCTTGTGTACTTTTTCATATTATTGTTTTTTTAATTAATATTTATACAAAATTACATTTATAATTTTACTAGTGTAAAGGTATTGATTTATTTTTTTTTAAATCTTCTATCTATACTGACTTATGACGATATATATCACAAATTAAATGACATTAATCACCTCGTGTAAACAGTGTATTTTTATTGATATCTTTTAAATTTGCTGTCTAAGTTCTTGTATTATGTTTTGGGATATATATCTTAAAAATTGATTCGGGAACTTTTTGAATTACTATAACACCAATTAGTAAAAGCAAATAATAAACAGGAAAAAATCATCTTTTTTATTTGTATTTTTGCATTAGTTATTTAGTAATTCGTTAAAAAAATATTTTTATGAAAAGGTTTTTCAACTTCTTTTTAACATCAAAAGCAACCGTTTTCTTGCTTATAATTCTGGCTGTTGCCCTTGCCGTTGCAACTTTTGTAGAGGATAAATATGACACACTCACAGCAATGAATCTTGTTTATAAGGCCAAGTGGTTTGAACTTTTATTTATCTTACTGGCTATAAATCTTATTGGTCATATTAAAACATACAAATTACTGTCAGTAAAAAAAATCGGAGGTTTAATTTTTCATCTGGCATTTATAGTAATGATTATAGGGGCAGGCATTACAAGGTATTTTGGTTTTGAAGGCAGCATCCATATCCGCAAAGGGCAGGCATCCAATATCGTTTACAGCAACGATCCCTATTTAATCATTTCATATTCTGGAAATAAAGACACGCTAAACTATGATTTTCCCATTACTATCAGCGCAGAAGCAGACAATGATTTTCAGATAAGCCTGCCAAAAGATGATAATGAAAAAATTAATATAAAATACCGGCAATTGGTTACTAATGCTGTTTCTACAATAGAAGAAAATGTAAAAGGTGGCACTGACATGATAGAGCTCATTTCAAATTCAGGCTCTGGTGTTAAAAGCACTTTTATTAACAAAGGGGATTGTAAAAAATTTGGCAATATATCACTATCTTTTAATAACGACAAAAATACTGAGGCTGTAAAAATCATTGACAAGGAAGGCCAGTTAAATATTGTTTCGTCTTATGATATTATTCAAACTTCCATGCTTGAGAATAAAAGTGATACTATTAAAAAAGATTCTTTAACTGCATTCAAAGAGAACCATGTTTATAATATCAATGGTGAAGAGTTTGGCTTCTCCAAGTTTTATAAAAGTGCTGCAAAAAAACTTATTCAGTCAAAAACACCTAACACAGGTGTTGATGCAGTTATATTGGATGTAAGCATAAAGGGTAAAAATTATGAAGCTGACGTGTTTAACAATTCTGACTTTGTTGCCGAAATGGAAGATTTTAACTTTGATGGCACTAAAATAAAATTCGGCTTTGGTTGCAAACAGCATGAGCTGCCTTTTTCATTGTATCTCAAAGATTTTATTTTTGAAAAATATCCGGGTTCTGACAGGCCTTCGTCTTACAGAAGTGAAGTGGTACTTATTGATGAGCGTAACAATTTAAAAGAAGATCACAGCATTTATATGAACCATGTTCTTGACTATAACAAGTACAGGTTTTTTCAATCCTCTTACGATACAGATGAGCAGGGCACTGTATTATCAGTCAATCACGACTTCTGGGGAACATTCGTTACTTATTCAGGATATGTTCTTTTAATTTTAGGTTTTGTCATCACACTTATCAACAAAAATTCTCGTTTTCTGACCTTAAGAAAATTTATCACAAACACCAGAAACAAAAGAAAATCTCTCATTCTGACAATTATTCTTTTGTTTGGGGTTAATGTCCTATTATCCGCACAAAATTTTTCAAATAAAGTTGTTGACCCTGAACATGCCATGAAATTTGGCCGTTTGATTACTCAGACTTACGATGGTCGTTTTGCGCCTGTTCAGACTTTAGCCATTGACCTGATGCACAAAATTTCCAAAAAAGAAAACTTCAACATTGAGGGCAAGGGCAAAATGAATGCTATGCAAGTGTTTATTGACATGATAGTTTTACCTCAATACTGGCAAAGTCAAAAAATTATTTATGTGCCTCAACAGGGCATAAGGGACATTATTGGCGTTAATACTAATTACGCTTCTTTCAACGACTTTTTTGATGAAAACGCTGAATATAAACTTGAAAAATACATCAGTGCATCGTTCAGAAAAAGCGAACAGGAGAAAAATAAATTTGATAAAGAAATACTAAAGGTTGATGAACGATTAAATATTTTTTACATGATAATAGATGGAAGTATTGTAAAAATATTTCCTGAAATCGGTTCTAAAAACAACAAATGGATAAGCTGGAATGATCCGGGGGCATTAATCCCATTAACCGGCGCTATAACTGTAATTAATGAAGATTTGCAACAGAAGAATCTCAATTATGCCAGCATCATGCGGGTGTATTTGTTAGAAGTATTGAATTCATTGGAAACAGGTAATTATTCTCGTCCTGATAAAATAACAGCTTACATTTCAGATATCCAGAAAAATTATACTGACCCCAATTTGCTTCCTTCAGAAGCAAAGATAAGTGCTGAAATTTTTTACAACAACGCCAATATTTTTAATTTACTCAAGAATATTTATGCAAGCTTTAGTCTCATCCTTTTAGTTTTTGCGTTTTTAGAAAACATAAACGCCAAGAAAAACAAAATTGTAGCTTTCATATTGAATGCGTCAACCCTCATTTTAATATGCGCCTTTTTATTTCATACAATGGGGATGGGCTTGCGCTGGTACATTACAGGACATGCCCCATGGGCCAACGGATATGAAGCGCTGATACTGGTTGCATGGGGTTCTTTATTTGCTGGTTTTCTATTTGCTAAACATTCAAAACTTACCATGGCTGCAACCACATTACTGGCATTTTTTGTACTTATGACGGCAGGTCACAGCAGTTATGACCCACAGCTTACCAATCTTCAGCCGGTTTTAAAATCATTTTGGCTTATCATACATGTGGCTACTCTCACCATAAGCTATGGGTTTCTGGGATTAGGTTTCATATTAGGACTGATGAACCTTATCATGTATTTATTTAAAACCGAAAAGAATTATAAACGCCTCGATTTACTTATTGCAGAAAACACCTTTATCATTGAAATGAACCTTATTATTGGTCTCGTTTTAGCAACCATTGGCACCTTCCTTGGCGCTGTGTGGGCTAATGAATCGTGGGGAAGGTACTGGGGCTGGGATGCAAAAGAAACATGGGCACTTATCATAGTTATTACTTATACCCTTATTCTTCACATGAGGTTTATCCCTCAGTTAAAAGAAAAATTTGCCTTTAATGTAGCCGCTGTATTAGGCTTTGGCAGTGTGCTAATGACTTTTATCGGTGTCAACTACTATTTATCAAAAGGCATGCACAGTTACGGTGCCGGTGATACACCTGTATTTCCATTATGGGCTTGGGGTACAATTATTGCAGTTATTTTACTTATACTTTTTGCCGGAATTAAAAATAAAAACAAAAAGTTAAATTTGAATTGAACCTAATTATTAATCTTAAAAAAACAAAAAATGAAAAAAATTTCTTTAGTGCTAGCATGTATGTTAATATTTGCAAGCAGTGTTTTGTTTTCTCAAAACAAGTATGTGGGTGCAGCTAAATGCAAGATGTGCCACATGACAAAGGGCAAACAATATCCTACTTGGAGTGAATCTAAACATGCAAAGGCTTTCGAAACATTAAAAAGCGAAGCTGCTTTGAAAATTGGTAAAGAAAAAGGTGTTGCAAGTCCTTCTACCGATGCCAAATGTTTAAAATGTCATGCTACTGCTTCTTCTATTGATGCATCATTAAATGGTGGCATTAAAAACGAAGAAGGTGTTTCATGCGAAACATGCCATGGACCCGGCAGTACCTACAAAACTGTACCTTTAATGAAAAACAGAGCTGAGGCTATTAAAAATGGGTTGATTATTCCTGATGAAAAATTGTGCTTAAAATGTCACAATGATGAAATGCATACTAAACCGGCTTTTAACTATGCTACCTATCATGCTAAAATTTCTCATAAAAATCCATAGAGTATGAGCATTTTTTCAGGATTCATTTTTTAAAATATTTCCCGCATTTCACCCAATAATAAATGCGGGAATATTTTTTATTATCAAACTTTAAATAAAAATGATATGAAATTACCAAATTCGTATTACAATTACATTTCTTATCTGGGGACTATCATTGCTTTAATTGCCTGGATAACATTGCTCTTTTTTGTTGTTCAGATTTATTTTTTCAATATAAACAATGTGTATTTCGATTTGTACACATTTATAGTTACGCCTGCTTTTCTGGTGTTGGGGCATTTGCTCATTCCTTATGGGATGTACCGAAAAAGAAAGAAACTTAAAAAGGGCATTCTGGTTTCTGATGAAAAATTACTTGTTATTAATCTGCGTGATTCTAAAACAAGAAATGCTTTACTTATCTTCTCAGTGGTTTCTGTATTCTTTGTTATATCAACTGTAATTGGCAGTTATAAGGCTTTTCACTATACCGAATCGGTAGAATTTTGCGGCAAGTTGTGTCATAAAGTAATGCAACCCGAATATACCGCTTATCAGAATTCTCCACATGCCCGCGTAAGTTGTGCAGAGTGCCATGTAGGTGAGGGTGCGGATTTTTATGTTAAATCGAAAATGTCGGGCTTGCGTCAGGTATTTAAATACATGCTTGGAACCTACCCAAGACCTATACCTACACCTATTGAAAACTTGCGTCCAGCAAGAGAAACCTGTGAAAAATGCCACTGGCCACAAAAATTTTACACCAATGCGTTGCGCGAAGAAAAATACTATTTGGCTGATTCTGCAAATACAGAGTGGAATATTATTTTAAACATGAAAATAGGAGCCAGTAATAAAGCCCTGGGGTTAAATGGAGGTATCCACTGGCATATAAATCCAGATCATCAAATAGAATATAAATCGAATGCAAAGAGAGACACTATTTTTTGGGTTAAAATTATTGACAAAAAAACAGGTGAAGAAACCATTTATAATGATACTGAGCTTTCGACAGACTCAAACAATCTTCTTAACACAGAAGCCCGCAGTATGGACTGTATGGACTGCCATAACCGCCCTTCGCATGAATACCGCTCGCCCTCTAAATATGTAAACAATTTGATGGCATCTCAGAACAAAATTTCGGGTATCCCTTGGTTTAAAGCGGCTTCGATGGAAGCGCTCAAACAGATCTATTCAACTTCGGATTCGGCCAAATCGGAAATTAAAAGAATAATACTCAATTACTATAAGGAAAAGTATCCTGAATTCAATAAAAAATATGGGAAGGAAATTGCGCAAGCAATAGAAGAAACATATAATGTTTACGCTAAAAATGCCTTTCCTGAGATGAAGGTAACTTACAAAGCTTATCCCCGCCATATAGGTCATCTTGAGTCAAATGGTTGTTTCAGATGTCACAACGACAGATTTGAATCTAAATCTGGTAAAATCATTTCCAAAGATTGCAACCTGTGTCATACCATTGTTGCACAAGGAAAAACCGGCAGTATGAAATATGTAGGCATAGACTCTACTTTAGAATTTATTCATCCGGTTGAAATTGATGAGGCCTGGAAGGTGATGAATTGCATGGATTGTCATTTGGAATTATATTAGTTTATCTTATACAGATAAATAAAATATCTGAAACAAGTAAATTGACTGCTTCTAAAAGGGGCAGTCTTTTTTTTATATTTAGTATTAAGTCTGGTGTCTTTCTGAACGTTTCGATATCTATCCGAAGAAGAATAAATATATATGAAAATAAAATATTTCATACGATTTTGGAACGCAGCCAATGATAGAATAATGCAAACACCTGATAATTTTTCAATTAGGTTTTGTCAAGGAATTTGCTTGATTACTTTGGCTTAGCTCAGCTCTACTTGTGGCAAATTCACTCGCCAAAACCATTTAAACTCATTTATTTGACCACGGGTTATGCTTCGCTTCACCCGTGGTTATTTATATTTTTCCCCTTCAGGGAAAACCCTTTCATGGCTGCATTGTAATCAAAATTTTTGAGCGGGGACTCAGAATGACACATTTTGAACTTTTGAAGCAGCCTCAATTAAAATAGAAAAAGCTAAATAGACAAACAAAAAAAAAGACCGTTTCTCGGAAGAGAAACAGCCTTTCTTTCAATTATTAATTAAAACTAAAACCCTGCAGCAGTTAACGCTTCAATAGTATTGGTTAAAAGGGCAGTAACATATTGGGTGTTATGAATACCCAAACTATATTCTCTTAAGCACATCTGGAAATTAATCATAGCTCCCATTTGAACGTTTAATAATTTGGGGAACTTTGGTTTTCCTGAATTTGTAGAACCTGAGCCGTAAGGATCTCTCCAGTAACCTGAAGGATTGGTAGATGAACTGTAAATATCCAAATAGCCATCATAAGCATTAGTTGTTAAAGTTGACCATAAGTTAGAAGTTGCATCTGTATTTTTATGAAGAATATCATTACCACCACCGCAAGCATTGATTTTTGCAGCCAACTGGTCGAGTAATAATTTCACAGCAGCTCTTGGTGTAGTCCATTTAGAAGTAGAAGTAGCACTTACAGGACTTGAAGCATGACAACCAGAAACATTACATCCGTTGAAATTGCCTTTTGCAAAGAAGGTGTGACCACCATTTTTGCCAGTCATTGGAGCCATGTGGCAATCCTGACAAGAAGCAAGTGTGGTGTGAGGAGAATTAGTGTATGGTAATGAACCAGCATACTCGATACCACCGACACCTGCATATATTGCACCTACTGGACCGTAGTGTACATGCATTCTGTACGAAGGTTTAATATAAATATTATTGGGGTTAGAAGAAGCTGTACCGGCACTATCGAAGAAAATACCCAAAGGATTTGTTTTTAAAGAGTCGTAGTTAAGAAGTCTGCCAGAAGGGTCAGCACTGCAAGTTAAAGGACGTGGCTGGTGACATTTTACACAAAGATTACTCTTACCACCATCTTGAGTAAGGTTAATGGTTTTAGCACCACCGTACATTGTCATAGGAACTGCGGCTACAGAAGTTAAAGAAGAAATATCAGTATAGCCATAGGTTGTATGCAAACTGCTGTGGCAAGTAAAACAACCCAGTTCGCCATAATTATGACCATTTGTTGCTGAATAACCATTTACCCATTTAGAGGTTCCAGCATCAAAAGTGAAAGTAGCAGGAGTATTGTTGGCACATACATATTTGAAACCTTCCTGTGTATGGCAAACACTGCAACTGTTATTACCTGATTCTTCAAAAGCTGCTTCACCATATTCATGTTTAGAGAACTGAAATTCAACTGCAACTCTATCCACAACATCAGCTGCATGACAAAGTTTACAGGTTTCATTAGCATCTACGCCATTGGTTCCGTTGGTTCCGTTGGTTCCGTTAGTACCATCTGCACCATTTAAACCAGCAGGACCTTCTTTTGTACATCCCGAAAGGGATATAACAACAGATCCAATTAAAATTACACTTGTTAATAGTGTAGGTAAAAATAATCTTTTCATTTTTTTTGGTTTTATTAATAATTTGATTAAAAATTAATACTGTTAAATTTGAGACAAATATATTACTAAAAGGTTTTGTCGAGGTAAATAACCCTATGACATTTTCTAAGGGAATAATAGACAATAATCAAAAGAACATTGACATATATCAACAAAATGCCATATATTAATATTTTGTTTATCTACATAAAATTGTCAATAACACACATCTAATAAACAAAAAGACCTTACAACAGTTATCTAAGTACAATTTTTAAAAACTGATTTAATCAGGCAGAATATCGTAAAATAAAAATTTCTTTGATTTAACTTAAAAACAGGTACTAAAAACTCATTAAATTATCCCATGATACTGATTCGGGACAATCTTGCCAGGTCATTTAATATGATACTATTTCCATCCACAGTGATGGTTTTTTCATCTTTAAATTCTTTAATAATTCTTATGGCACTTTCTTTAGACATAGCCGTCAGATCGGCCAAATCTTGCCTTTTAATATGAATTGTTCTGTCGCCTTCAGAAAAAATGTTATTGTATAAATACAATAAAGCTGTTGCAATACGCCCATGCATTCCTTTTTGCGTCAGATCAATTAATTTCATATAATGTTTTTGAGTTATAACATTAATATGTTTAAGCAATTCAAAAGAAAAATCCAAATTTTCTTTCAGAACAGCAGCAAAAGAGTTCACATCGATAAAACAAGCAGAAGTCTCTGTCATGGCTGTGGCCGTAAAATGATGTTTAAAGTCGGTTAAAAAACCGGGGCCACCAAGCAAAGAAACAGGACGAGAAAAAGCCAATATTAAGTTGTTACGGTTTGCTCCTTCTATGTATGATTTTACAAGACCTTCAGTAATCACAATAATATGAGTCATAACAGTACCTTGCTTAAAAATAGTTTCACCCGGGCGAAACTTTACTTCACAACGATTCTGATTAAACTTTAGAAGTTGCTCTTCAGTCAAGATGTCGAACATAGGTAGCCTGTTTATACAATTGACGCAACTTTTTGGATTTTTTATTCCCTCCATTTTATGATATATTAATAAAGTATTTTTATTACAAATGGTTAATTAAGCAACCTATTCTTAATACAAAGATAAATAATTATTATGTTTTAATTAAAAAAATATACCTTTATATATATTTTGGAATTTTAATTAAATTTCATGCACAAGTAAAAATTGAAAATATCCACATCTATCAGTTGTTTTTTTATTTATTTTTAAAACTGTTTGATATTAGGTGTATAAGGTGGTTTAAATGACTGATATATGTCAATTTTTCGATGATTCTTGTTTTAGACTATTAATATAACATTCTGATTTTATGTCATTTATGGCAATATTAAAAACTTCAGCTCTCATCAACTATATTAAAGCACTATTTAATCATCGTTTTTTTGTATATTTTTGTCATTATTAACAAATTTTTGATTTTGCATTGTTTAACTAAAAAAGAAAATAAAATGAAAACTAAAATTCTATTATTTATTGCTTTGTGTGTTGTATTTGTTGCAAGTTGCACAAAAGATACGATAGAGCCAAACCCAAAACCTGTTGTTGTAAATGTGGCATTTTCCACTACAGTGTATCCCCTTTTTTCACAATATAACTGCAACGGTTGCCATGGTGGGTTTGGTGGATTAACATTATCTGGTACGCCATCAGAGGTAAGAACAAGTTTATTGAGTTCAAGTACGCCAGCAGTAGTTCCGGGAAACTCAGAAACAAGTAAGCTTTATAGTTATTTTAATGGCACATCGCACAACAACAGAACATTAACAGCGGTTGAAGTTGCTGCAATAAAAGGTTGGATTGATGCAGGCGCTAAAAACGATTAATTATTGTTATTTGTCAATTACAATTAAATATTTAAAAAATCTTAAAATAAAAAACATATGATAACTTTAAAAATAACAAAGCTTATAATGCAATTGAACCGTATTGCTTTAATATTATTAATTACAATTTTCACTTCGTTTGTATCTTTTGGTCAGGATACAATAAGTAAGAAAACACCTTTGGAACCGGTAACAGAGACTTATAATTCAGGAACTTTTCTTGAAAACCAAACATGTATTACCAATCCGGCTAAAACATTTGAACTCATAATAAATCACAGATTTGGCAAAATGAGTGATGGCAGTAAGGAATTATGGGGTATATATTCACCATCAAATATCAGAATGGGATTAAACTATGGCATTACTGATTATCTGACAGTTGGATTGGGAACTACCAAGTTCAACAAACAGCAGGATGCCAATTTAAAATTAAGACTTATAAGACAAAGCACCAATGGAACTATTCCAGTGTCGGTCAGTTACTATGGTAACATTGTAATGGATGCGCGTGACACAAAGAGTTTCGATTATGTAAATTTTAAAGAATTGCATAGGTTTTCAACATTCAGTGAATTAATGATATCGCGCAAATTTTGTAAGTTTTTCAATTTGCAGCTTGCGCCCATGTACACACATTACAATGTAGTTGAAACAGCAAATGACTCCATAGCTGATCCAGTAAGAAAAAATGACAATTTTGGTCTTTCAGTAATTGGAAAATTAAATGTGACATCGGTTTGGTCTTTCTTCTTTGAATATGATAAAAACTTCACAAAAATCTTGAAAGAGACAGCCCAATTTAAAAATCCGAGACCCAATGTGGCATGTGGTTTTGAAGCATTTACAGGAACACATTCGTTTCAACTGTTCGTTTCTACAGCAGCAGACTTGTCGAACCAGAGAAATATGGTATATAACACAAGTCCTTTCTTTAAAACCGGATCTATACCAAGTGGCATAGCCATAGGGTTCAATATTACCAGAATGTTTTATTAGAATTTCCAATTTAAAAAGATGATTTTCAGAGAATTAAAAAGATTTCATTCAGTAAAATTTACTTCATTTGTTGTATTGTTTTCTTTATTTTTTTTTGCAGGAAAAATAAATGCACAAAGTAATGAAGATTGTCTGGCATGCCATTCGGACAAAACATTAACAAAAATACGAGATAAAAAAACCGTTTCATTGTTTGTTGATGAATCTGTTATAGGCAAATCAAGACATGGGAAGTTACCATGTATCTCATGCCATACCGAAGCCAAGGTGACCGATTTTCCACATCCTGAGAATATGGAAGTAGTTAACTGCGGAAGTTGCCACAAAAAAGCAGAGGTTCAATATGCATTAAGTATTCATGGGCAGGCAATGAAGTTTAAGGCACCTTATGCCCCCGACTGTAAAGAATGTCATGGCACGCATGATGTGTTGTCGAGAACAAATCCAAAATCTACAACATACAAGATGAATGTGCCTGTGTTGTGCGGCAAATGTCATAAGGAAGGGGCGCCAGTAGCGCGACTTTACAACATAAACAAGCATAATATTCTTGAAAACTATAAAGAAAGTATTCATGGTAAAGGCTTGTATGAGAAAGGTCTTATGGTAACTGCCACTTGCAATGACTGTCATGGAAATCATTTAATACTTCCCCATACCAACCCTAAAGCTTCAACCAACAGCACACAAATTGCGGGTACCTGTATGAAATGTCATGCAAATATAGAGCTGGTGCATAAAAAGGTTGTAAAGAGGGAACTTTGGGAGAAAAAAGCAGGCAATGTGCCTGCCTGCAACGATTGTCACTCGCCACACACTATAAAAGTTCAGAAAGCAGAAACAGTAATTTCGAATCAGGTGTGTTTAAATTGTCATTCGTCAGACAAGGCGTTTAAAATTGAGAATTCAAAAAAACATTTTTTAAACGTCAATACCGATGACTTTATAAATTCAGCCCATAAGAATTTCTCCTGCAATAAATGTCATACTGATGTTACTGAATATAGTAATGGAATAAGACCATGTATTCCGGTTAAAAAAGTAGATTGTTCTATATGCCATGAAGCCACTTCAAATGTCTATATTAAAAGTGACCATGGGAAAGCCTATTTTAACAATAAAGAATCTAATGCCCCTTACTGTACCAACTGTCATGGCACGCATAAAGTTCTGAGTCGTTATGCTGATTCATCGGCAACAAACAGGGCCAACATACCCCAGTTGTGCGGAAAGTGTCATACAAAAAACGGCAAGGCGGTTATCAATACGCACTTAAAAGAAATAGATGCTTTCAGTGATTATTCGTCGAGTGTGCATGGGAAAGGTTTGAATGAAAAGGGCTTATTGGGTAGTGCAGTATGCATTGATTGTCATACTTCACACAATATATTAAAAGAAGCCAATCCTAATTCATCGGTGAACCCCCGACACATACCTGAAACATGTGGGCAATGTCATAAAAGCATATACAACAAATACATTGGCAGCGACCATTCTATTTTGAAAAACACAGCGGATAAAAAATTTCCGACATGTGTTAACTGTCATACAGCCCATACAATTACAGAAATTGACAAGGATCAGTTTTTAACAGAAATTACCCTTCAGTGTGGTTCATGTCATGAGGACCTTTCAGAATCTTACATGGAAACCTATCATGGCAAAGCTTATTCGCTTGGATATTTAAAATCAGCAAGGTGTTCTGATTGTCATGGGGCGCATGACATATTAAATGTTTCAAATCCAGAATCGAGTGTAGGACAAAAAAACATAGTAAAAACATGCAAAAAATGTCATGAAAATGCCACAGCTGAATTTACCGGATATCTTACTCATGCAACCCATAACAACAACAAAGTCCTTTATTATACCTTCTGGGCGATGACTTCATTGCTTTTTGCTGTATTTGGATTTTTCGGTTTGCACACGCTTTTGTGGCTTCCCCGTTCAATAATAGAAGCGCGAAAAAAGAAACGTCATGCAAAACCCGAAGGTTCGGTGAAATATTTCAGACGATTTACAAAGAGCCAGCGCATCACACATATTTTTGTAATTATCAGTTTCTTGTCGCTTGCTACTACAGGCATGATGCTTAAATTTGCACACATGGGCTGGGCCATTACACTGGCAAAAATTATAGGTGGTGTTGACAGGGCAGGGAATATTCATCGTTTTGCCGCACTAATTACCTTTGGGTACTTTATTTTCCATATTATATCATTGTTTAAGCTGAAAAAAGAGCAAAAGTTAAGTTTAAAAGACTTTGTATTTGGCCCCAACTCATTGATGTTTAACAAGCACGACATCAAAGATTTTATAGGTACAGTAAAATGGTTTCTGGGATTTGGTGTTCGACCAAAGTACGGCAGGTGGACTTATTGGGAAAAATTTGACTATATGGCCGTTTTTTGGGGAGTGGCAGTTATTGGGTTCTCGGGTTTGGTACTATGGTTTCCTGTATTTTTTACCCATGTTTTTCCGGGCTGGATGATAAATATAGCCCAGATAATTCATAGTGATGAGGCATTGATGGCTGTAGTTTTCATTTTCACTATTCATTTTTTCAACACACATCTGCGTCCTGAAGCTTTCCCAATGGATACAGTCATTTTTACAGGGCATGTTGAACTTGAAGATTATAAAGCTGACAGACCTAAAGAATGGGAAGAAATAGAAAATAAGGGCAATGAGGAAAAGTATATTGTAAAAAAAGAAATTCCCACTTCACGTATGAAAGCAGTTAAGTTTTTTGGGTATCTGTTTCTTTTTACAGGAATTATACTGGTAATACTAATCATTTTCTCACTCATAACAGGAAAATATTAGAAACAAAAAACTTACATTTAGAAATTACTATATTTAAAAACTGAAAAATTCAAAAACAAAAATGAATAAAATATTGAATCGCCTACTCTTATTCATCCTATTTTTCATTTCTTTTGGTTACAGAATTAGTGCACAAGAAATAAACTGCTTAGATTGCCATGTGAATCTTGTAGAAAAATCAGCACATGATAAAGTCATTAAGTGCAGTGATTGTCATAGTGATATACTGACCGATGATCATGCGGAGAAAAAAGCAAAGAGGGTTGATTGTAAAAAGTGTCATGCAGCTCTTCAGGCTCAAATGGAAAATGATGTTCATCGTAAATTAAAGCATCTGCCCGAAGGTAAAGCACCGGATTGTAAAACATGCCATGGTACGCATAAGATAATAAATCCATCAACTGTAGCCAATAAAGAAAAAATGTATTGCAGTAAATGTCATACAAAGAGTATTTTACTGGTGCCCTATCACAATCTGCCAAAGCAAAATGAAAGCTGCAATAATTGCCATTCGAATAAAAATCACAAAGCAGAATTAGAAAAATCAGTACACAGAAATTTGTCCTGTGCCAATTGTCACAGTTATGTCGTAAACAATTTGCAAAATCATCAGAAAGCGCCTAAGGAAGGGGTGGTAGCAGATTGTTATTTGTGTCATAATGCCATAGCAGTTGAACATAAGGAAAGCATACATGGCATATCATTGACAGAGGGTATAAATGAAGCCGCTCAATGCTGGAATTGCCATGGATCGCATGAAATATATCCGGTAAAGGATAAAAAAAGCAGTGTTTATGCCTCCAATTTAGTGGCTACTTGCAGTAAGTGTCACGACAATCCTGAGTTTATAAAAAAATATTCATTGTCTTTAAACCAGCCGGGTAAAATGTACACAACAAGTGTGCATGGTAAATTGGTTCAGGCAGGAAGTAAAAATGCAGCTACTTGTGTTACCTGCCATGGCAAACACAACATTAAGAACAGAGTGCAGCCAGGATCGACTATTAACAGTCTTAATTTGCCCAATACTTGTGAATTGTGTCATAAAAACATAGTTGATGAATACAAACAATCAATACATTGGATAGCTGTTAAAAAGGGTATTCGCAGTGCCCCCACATGCAACGACTGCCACAGCGAACACAATATTCAATCAATTAACACCGCCGATAAGCGCAATGAGGTCAGAAAAATTCAGGACAACACCTGTCTTCAGTGTCACAATAATATATTGCTATCACAGCGCTATGGTGTAGAAAACAATAATGTTTCGCATTATGAAGACAGTTATCATGGTATGGCTGTAAAAAGGGGAGATGAAAGGGGTCAGTTTCAAAAGTTGGGGAGTAAGTACTAAAACGAGTCAAAAAATATAGATTTCGAACATTAAAAATTAGTTTCTTTGTAAAAAAAAGAGACTATCGAAACACTAAGCACAAAATTA
>Ga0172368_10002967_pt1 | contig 21053 bp, 8 predicted proteins | sample Lak11m_FD_114540 | JGI IMG/M metagenome (GOLD analysis project Ga0172368, IMG submission 114540) | Freshwater microbial communities from Kabuno Bay, South-Kivu, Congo - kab_022012_11m | ecosystem: Environmental > Aquatic > Freshwater > Lake | place: Democratic Republic of the Congo: South-Kivu...
CGCTGCCCACCGAAGCGCAGTGGGAGAAAGCTGCCCGCGGACCTGATGGGCGGATTTATCCGTGGGGCAACGCCTGGGATGATACGAAATGCCGTAACGCATCAAAATCTCCGTCTCCCGTCGGTAGTTACACGACAGGGGCCAGCTCATACGGCGCGCAAGATATGGCAGGCAACGCTTGGGAGTGGTGCGCGGATTGGTTTGGTGCGACATATTATAAAACTGTTCCTCGCCGGAATCCCGCCGGCCCGGCGACCGGTAAATACCGTATACTACGTGGCGCGTATGGAGAAGGTGATAACCCATTCGATTTCCGTTGCGCACGCCGGGATTTTACTTCCCCTACGATTCGATTTGCCAACATCGGCTTTCGGTGTGTGCTCGCATCGCCAGGACCGTAAATGCCTTTGACGCTTTTAGCCTTTTTCTCTTGACCAGGCGCGGGGCGATAAAAATCAATCTGCGGTAAGCGTTCGGGTATGGGAGGGCGAGCGTCCCCGCGAGCCCCGCGCGAGGTATATGGGGACGACTTTAGAACTGGTATTTACGTAGGCAAGCCTCGACAGGCATTATTGGCGGGAACGGGCGCGTTATCGGGGCTCGGCAGGAGCCTCGCCCTCCCATGCCTGAACAATTACAATCTGTATAATCTGTGAAATCGGTGGTTTCGAGCGGTCCTAAAGGTTCTGGATATGGTACAGCATTACGCTGACGAGGGTGATATGGCGCTGGTCTGCCGGGCGCGGCAGGGGGATGCGGGGGCGTTCGACTTGCTGGCGCAGCGGCATCGCGCTCTATTGCTTCACCAGGCGCGCGGGTGGCTCGCGGATGCCAACGAAGCCGAGGATGTGGTGCAGGAGACGCTGCAGCGGGCGTGGCAGCGGTTGGATACGTTGCAACAGCCGGCGGCATTTCCGGGCTGGCTCCATGCCATCCTCCTCAACACCGCGCGCATGTGGCGCCGGCGGCGGCGGGAAGCGCCGGCGGCGCTGCTGGAGGAGCGGTGCGCGGATGACGCGGACCCGGCGGAGCTGGCCATCACCCACGGCAAGTGGTCCGACTGGCTGCGGGCGCTGTCGCAATTGCCCCACGAAAATCGCCAGGCACTGCTGCTGTATGCGGTCGAGAAATATTCGTATAAAGAGATCGCCGGGCAACTGCACGTTCCGGTTTCGACCGTCGAAGGGCGCATTCAGCGGGCCAGGCAGCAGCTTCGCCGTTGCCTTGGTATCGAGGATCGGACGCCGGTGGAAGAACATCGTCTGTCCGATGTGGTCTGGTATCCGCTGCCATTTGTGGCGGACGCCACCATGCAGCTCGGTCAGTTGCGCAGCGGCACGGCGAAGGAGCGCGCCGCCGCCGCGGCTTACCTGGGCCACGTCCGCGCCCCTGACGCCGTGGACGCGCTGATCGCGGCGGCGAATGATGCGGCGGATGTCACGGTCCGTTTGCACGCCGTCTTCGCCCTCGGGCGCATTCGCGACCCGCGGAGCATCGAACCGCTGCGGGCGATCATGACGCACAGCGAGCCGTCGCTCGCGGAAGCCGCGCGTGACGCGCTCAAACGCTTCTCGCCGGAACAACTCGGTGAGCCGCTGCGCGAGGAGGTAATGCGGGAGCCTGTCGCGGAGCAAACCCCCGCGCCCGCAGACGCCGCGATTACATCGCCATCTGTCGAAGCGCTCATCGCGACGTTGCAACAGAGAGAATCGGCGGATGCGTGGGAGCGTGACGCCGCCGTGCAGGCGCTGGCGGCAATCGGCGACCCCCGCGCCATCCCGGCGCTGCTGAATTTGCTGGTCGATCTCGCGCTCTCCAACCAGGCGGTCAATTCCGGCTCGGCCGTGTCCGGTGCCATGCTGATCGAGGCGTTGCAGAATTTTCGACCGCAGGTCCACCAGGCGCTGCTGGCGGCGATCACCGCGGAACCGGCGCCGGAACGGCGTCTCGCCGTCATCGAGTTGCTGCCGTATTTCCCGGGGCACGGGTTGGAGAAGGAGCTGATCTGCCTGCTGCCGGGCGAAAATGCCGCCCTGCGGCTGGCTATCGTCAATGCTCTTGGCGCTGAACCGCACGGCGAAGAATTCGAGCTGCTGAAGCCTTTTCTGCCGTGGGGATTCTTCCGGTTTCACCTGTTCCATCGTCCCATGGTACTGCCGGAACGGAGCGCGGCGGCATGGCTGCTGCAGTTCCTTTGCGATCTCGACCCGGCCTTGCGCCTGGCGTCAGTGAAGGCGCTGCGACTCCATGGCGACCGTCGGGCCGTAATTCCCCTCATACACCTCATTGGCAGCGAGCCGGATGCGCTGATTCGCCGCCATGCCCTTTCCGCGCTGGGCGCCATCGGCGATCCGCGCGCGCTGCCGCTGCTGAAGCGCGCCTTGCGCGAGCCGGACGGTGAAATTCGCCTGGCGGCGCTCGACGCCCTGGCGCTCCTGCACGACGACAGCGGGCTGCCCCTGGTTATGCGGGCATTGAGCGATGACCCGTCACCCGCAGTGCGCACGCGAGCGACCATGGTGCTGTGCATGCGTGGCGAAATGCGCGCGGTCGAGCCGTTGTGCGTCGCCTTGCGCAACGATCCCCATGATGTCGTCCGCGAATATGCCGGCATGGCGCTCAGTTTTTTTCAGGATGCGCGCGCTCTACCCGCGTTGATCGCCGGCCTGCGCGATCCGGTCGAGTGGGCCCGCACCGCCGCCGCCCTGGCGCTGGGGCGTATCGGCGACCGCTCCGCGATCGAGGCATTGATGCAAGGGATCGCGGAGCCGGACGAAGCCTTCCTTTATGGCACGCGCTCCCGTTTCCGCACCCGCTGCTGCGGATCTCTTATCGAGCTTGGCGATCCTCGCGGCATCCCTCCCCTGCGCGAACTCATCAAATGCCCGGACAGCAAAACCTATCAAATGGTGGGGGAGGAGATGGTGCATTGCCGCGATCCGCGCGCGGCCGATCTGCTCTTCGAGCTGTCCGAGGAGTGGATGACAATCGACGGGGAACGGCAGCCGGGACGCATCGACGCGATGATTGCGCTCTGCGAGATGGGCGAACCGCGGGCCATCGATATGCTCATGGGGGTGCTCTATCAGGCTGATGGCCGGCAGCAGCAGCGGATCATCGCCGCACTGACCCGCGTGGATGCGGCACGGCTCCTCCCGCGCTTGCGCGCGGCGCTCGATGCCCAATTATCCGTGCCGGCGGGAAAGGCCGATGCGCTGACGACCGCGGAATTGCTCTGGCGCCTCCATAACCAGGCCGGGCTGGCGTCACTGCTGCCGGCGGTCGCCGGCAACCGCATGCGGTTGCGGTATCGGGCATTGCTGTCCTTAGCGGAGACGGTTCCGGAGGAGCCGGTGGCGGTGCGCGAGGCGCTGGCGGGGGCGCTGGCGTCCTGGGACCCGATCACCCGCATCCTCGCCGCCCGCGCGCTGTGCCGCCGCGGCGACGGGCGGGCCATACCGCCGTTAGCGGCGCTCTATAAGGGAAGCCGGCGCACGCTGCCCCATGTGCTGGCGGCAGTGGTGCTGGGCGAGATCGATCACCCCGCCGCGCAAAAGGCGCTGCGCGCGTCGCGGCTCATCCCCGTGTTGCTGGATGTGATGGCGGAACAGGACATCGACGAGCAGGTCTTCGCCCTTGCGATCCTGACCGCCAGCCGCGACCCGCGCGCTGTCGCCGCCCTGGAAGCTACCCTCCGCCACCCGGCCTCCCGCCTGCGCGAAGCCGCCATCGCCGGCAGCGCCCGCGTCGGTGACTCCCGGCTGGCCGAACCGCTCGCTGCCCTGCTGGATGATTCCTCCCCCCGACTTCGCGAACGTACGGCAACCACCCTCAGCCAATTGGGAGAACCATAAGCGATTCAACCGATCGCCCCCCATCTCGCCGTCGAATCCGCCACCCGCGTCCCAGCCTACCGGGGATTGTCCCCGCATCTAACGCCCGATTGCGGAAAATAGCGCCGCCGCAGGGACCAGCCTACCGGGGACTGTCCCCGCATCTAACGCCCGACCGCGGAAAATAGCGCCGCCGCAGGGACTGTCCCCTCTGGTCCATTGCCAGTAAAAATTCTTCATTGCCCCCATTGGTAATCGCCGTTTCCTGCATCTTATACATGAGAAAGGACGGTGAGCCATGCGTTCAGGAATTGTGCTGCTGCTGGCGGCGCTGTTGGCCGGGGTCGGATGGGCGGAGGCGAGCCCGGCGGACGGCAAGACCTACACGCTCTCCTTCACCAATACCCCGGGCACCGAGCGGCAATATACCTGCGGGTTGCATATCGAGGTGCAATACGAGCAACTGATTAACGGATCATGTTCCGGCAATTATTGGGCCGGCGATTCCTGGACCGCGCGGGAGAGCGTGTTGGCCAACGAGAACGGCAAGGCGACGCTGCGGTTCTGGGTGCCCGAGGGCACGCATGGCATGAAAATGCCGGGAAAGACAGTGTTCGTCCCGTTGCCCGACGACATCGAGCCGGCAGCCGAGAAGGCACACCCCTATTCACTAACCTACACGCGCACGGTGTCGGGCATGCCAGGCGAGGTTACGGTGCTGGGCGGGAAGTTGCCGGAAGAGCAGCTTGCCACCCCCTACGGGCCGTTCTACGCGCAGTTATTCCCCTTCGCCTTCGATCTGAAAGTGCCGGGGACGCCGTTGATCGAAGGCGCGCAGTGGAGCGAGACGGTGCCGGTCGCCTTCTTCCCCGCCGCGCAGAACGGCCCGGTCGCCAAACTGACGCGCACTTTCACTTTTATGGGACCGCAGACGCTGGACGGCAAGCAGTATCTGGTCATCACCGCCGACATCGGCAGCGGCGATGTCGTCTACAAGCTGAATGGGAAGGCAGATAAGAAGAAGATTAAGATGAACGGCACCTTCACGCTGAGCGGGAAGAGCACCATCTACTTCGACGCGGAGGCAGGAGAAATTTACCGCGTTACCATTGAAGGCGCCTGCACCTCGCAGGTGACGGTATCGACCACGAATAAAAAGGAAGGCTTTGCCTACGAAAAGACCACGGCGAAGTTCACCGGCAGCATGAGCCGCGTGGCAGTCGGCACGACGGCGAAGTAACGGTCCGGCTATTGAATAGGAGCCGTTGGGGAGTGTCCCGGCCCCTAATAACCAGCGCTCGTTTTCTGTTTAACGCTCGTTATAGTAATCTTCGGGACTGTCCCCCCGTGATTCCGACCGGTTGATGGGAGGCGGGGACAGTCCCGCAGGTTACGTTCACGAGCAGTATGAGGGAAACAGGCACTGGTTATCGAGGGCCGCGCAGTGGCAGGCCTGGTGGGTCTAGCAACAGAAATGGGAGGGCGAGGCTCCCGCCGAGCCCGCGCGAGGGATTCGTGGCCGAATTTTGACCCGGTTTTTTCGTAGGCAAGGTTCGACAGGCATTATTTGATGATAACGGGCACGTGATCGGGGCTCGGCAGGAGCCTCGCCCTCCCATTCTGTACGTTTACCAGGATTATTTTGGAAGGAGTCTGATGATGAAGACAACGTTTCTCCCGGTTGCCTTGCTCATCGCGCTGTTGCTGCCCCTTGCGGTGCATGCGCAGCCGGAAGCGCTGGCGGCCAATGATGAGCTGACCCGGCTGGGATTGCAGCTCAAAGATCCTAACCCACAGGTGCGTTTGCAGGCCATTCAGGAATTGGGCAAGAAATACGACCAGCGCGCGTCGGAATGGCTCACTGCCGCATTGAACGATCCCGACCCGCGCCTGCGCGCCGCGGCGGCGGTCGGATTGGGAAATCAATATTATCTTGCGGCGACGCCGGCGCTGCTGCAATTGCTCGGAGATGCCGACGAGACGGTGCGCGCGCCGGCGGTAAAAGCGCTCGGTATGCATCGCAACTGGCAGGCCGTCGATCCACTGCTGAAAGCGCTGAAGGATCCGGCCCCCGCCGTCCGCGCCGGCGCCGTCACGGGCTTAAGCCGCATCCACGCAGCCTGGGCGCTGGATGCCATGTCCGCGGCGCTGGCAGACCCCTCTCCCCTTGTGCGCAGCGCCGCTGCTCGTGCCTTGAGCGATCTCAGCCAGCCGCAGAACTGGTATACCGGTAACGCCGCCCAGCCGCGCAACCTGACGGATAACGAGACGAAGGCGCTGCAAAACCGTGCCAAAGGCAGCTTGCAGCCGCTGCTGACCGATAAAAACTCGGACGTTCGCGCCAACACCGCCATTGCGCTGGCGAAATTCGATGGCCAGGTCACCCCCGCGCTCCTCGAAGCGCTGAATAATCCTGACCCGGCAATCCGCCGGGATGCGGTGCGCTCGTTTGGCCAGCGGCAGATGCGCGACCCGCAATACGTAGATCGCTTCATCGCCATGCTGAAAAATGAGCAAGACCCGGATGTCTTATATGCCTTGCTCTGGAATATTGGCGTATCTCAGGACCGTCGCGCGGTCGAGCCGTTGCTGGCGGTGCTGGCAAACCCGGAGTCGAGAGTGCGCGCTCAGGCAATCTGGGCACTTGGCTGGATCGGTGATCCGAAGGCCAGCGGGGCGATCCTGCCGTTCCTGCAGGACCCGGATACGCAGATACGAAAAGAAACTGCATTAGCACTTGGAAAATTCGGTGAGAAACAGGCCGTAGATCAATTATTTGCGGCTTTGCGAGATGCAGATGCCGAGGTGCGCCGGTATGCCGTCATGTCGCTCGGTGAGCTGCACGAACGGCGGGCGGTGCAGCCGATCTGCGACCTGCTCCCCACCGCGCAGGGGGAGCTGCTGCGGAGCAGCATCTATGCGCTGGGCAACATCGGCGATCCGGCGGCCATCGAGCCGCTGCTGGCGGAACTCGACAGAGCTCCCGAACTGCAGCCAACGATTCTCGACACGCTGCTCAACTTCAATGATCCGCGCGTGGTGCCGCCGCTGCTGGCAGCGCTAAATAATCCGGATGCCGGCACGCGCCAGACAGTCACCGCTCGTCTCGACCGCCTCATCCCGTTCTGCACACCGGAGCAGCTCAAGGCGCTGTTTAATGACAAGGATGCCGGTGTCCGCCGCAGCACGATCTACGGTCTGCAGCGCGTGTCCGGTCCGTTGCCGATCGGCGACCTGCTCATCGGCGCGTTGCAGGATACGGATACCGGCGTGCGCCGCGCCGCGGTGGATTGCCTGCAGCAGCACCCCGACGAACGGGCCATTCCTCTGCTATTGAAGCTGATCGATACAGACGCGGATACCGAGATGCGAACGACCGCCGTCCGCATGGCTTTCCGCGTGAAGTCCGGCAATATCGACCTGTTCCTGCAACTGGTCGCGCATGCCGATGCCGGAGTGCGGAAGAGCACACTCGACGCGATGGGAGGGGGGACCGATCCCCGCGTCACCGCGGCGGTGCTGCAGGCGATGAAGGATCAGGATGCCGGCGTGCGGGCCGCCGCGACAGGCCGCCTGGTGGGAAGCACCGATCCGGCGGTATCCGAGGCGCTGGTGCAGGCACTGAAGGACAACTCCTCGACGGTGCGCGGCGCTGCCGTGAATGCGCTGGGCAGGCGAAATGACGCGCGTCTCCTGCCGCCGTTGCTGGCGCTGTTGCGCGCGGAACCGGAGGTGCAAGTCCGCGTTGCCGTCATTCGCACCATTTCACCATATACGACACCGGAAGTGGCGGATGCTCTGCTGGCCGCTATAGAGGATCCTGACACGGAGGTGCGGTTTGCCGCGGCGGCGGCGCTGGGCGTGCGCAGTGACCCGCGCGCAGTGGATTTCCTGCTGAAGGTGTTGCGGGAAAATGGTTCGCACGGGATGAGTGCCGCTTCCGCGCTGGGATATTATCGCGATCCACAGGTGATCGCAGCCATTGTTGGCGTGTTGAAAACGACGGTGACAGCGGAGGATCTCGAGTTGTTGTCGCAAATTCCCGATTATCCGCCCGGCAGAATCATTCGAAGCACCAGGTTCACGGTACGGATAGGGGGGCAGCGAAACGGCGCCAACGCGGCAATGGCGCTGCGCCTGATCGGCGCGCCGGCCATCCCGGCGCTGGCGGAATTGCTGCATGACGAGCAGCCGACCGCGCGCACGGCGGCGGCCGCGGTGCTGATGCAGATGCAAGATGGCCGCGCAGCTCCCGCGCTGACCGCCGCGCTGCAGGATGACGACCCGCTCGCGCGCCGGACGGCGCTGCGCGGCCTGCGGGTGCTGGGCGATCTCCGCAGCCTGCCGCTTTTCCAACAATGCCTGGTCGATCCTGACCTTGCCGTGCGGGTGGAGGCGGTGCTGGCGCTGGGCGATCTGCGGGATGCGCGGGCGACGGAACCGCTGCTGCCGTTCCTGTTGGACCCGAATGCCGATCTCCGTTACGCCGCCGCCTGGGCGCTGGGAAATTATGCGGATGCGCGCGCGGTCGAATCCCTGCTGGCGGCAATGACGCAGGCGCCGGATGCCGGGGTGCGCCGGCTGATTGTCACCGCGCTGGGCAATCTCGGCGATCCCCGCGCCGGCGACGCGCTGCTGGCACAGTTGCGGGATGCCGATCCGAATGTCGTCTCCTGCGCCGTCACCGCCCTCGGGCAGCTCAAGGAGCGCCGAGCCGTCAAACCACTGCTGGCGATGATACAACAGCCGGCGCTGGCGCCGGACAGGTCGCGGCGGTCCGTTGCCGAATACAAAGGTCTGCGCTCGCTGGGCTATTCACCGGATTCCATGCTGTTTGAGGTGCCGGCGCCGCGCATTGCCGCCATTGCCGCGCTGGGCGAGATCGGCGATCCCCGGGCGATCGATGCGTTGATCGCCATACAGCAAGAGCCGGACAACGAGATTATCTCCGCGGCAACCCGCGCGCTGGCGAGCATCAAGGACCCACGGGCGGCGGCAACTGTGCTGGAATACATGGCGCCCAAATATCCGCAGGGGTGGGGCGAACTGGAAGTCTTGACCAACGGTGAGATCACGCCCGCCGTCATCGAGTTATTTCTGCAGGCACTGAAGGGCACGGATCGGGGAAAGCGGTTGTATGCGGTGCAGTTCTTCGCGTCGCTAGCCCGGGATCCGCGTGCGGTGCCCGGCAGTCCCCCTCCGGCGTGGTCGGGCAGGAAAGAGTCGCGCGCCGTTGAACCGTTGCTTGCCATGCTGCGGGACCCGGATGCGTCGCTGCATTCGCCCGCGCTGTACGCCCTGCAGGCCATCGCGCAGCCCGTCCCCACCGAGGCGCTGCTGCCGCTGGTGGATGACCCCAAGGTTTCTGTTACGAATGTGTGCCAGACGCTGATGATCTGCAACGGCGAGCAGGCGGCGCTGGCGCTGATCCAATTGCTCCAGCATAAAAATGCGGATGTGCGCATTGCCGCCATCCTGACGCTGGGGCAGTGGAAAGTCGCCGCTGCCGGTGATGCGCTGGCGGCGTTGCTGCAGGATCCCGATCTCCGCATCCGCCAGAAAGCCGCGGAGGGGCTCGGTTTGCTTGGCGAGCCTCGCGCTTATGAACCGTTGGTCGCCCTGCTGAACGCCCCATTGGCTGCCGGTGTCGATGTCGATCGCGAGGTGCGCAAGTCGGCAATAAGCGCATTGGGTCGACTGTATGATTCACATGCGATTCGCGTTCTGGTGGGTTTGATGGGAGATAAAGATCCCGATACCGCGCAATGGGCGTACTGGTCACTTGCCTGGTCTAGATATCCACAGGCCGGCGATGTTTTTGCTACTATGCTGGCCTGGCATGATGCGACTGCTTCCCAGCGCGCGCTGGATATGCTCTTCGGGCGAATCAATTTAAACGATGTGGTCATTCCTGCGCTGCCGGCCTGGTATAATAGTCCGCAAATCACCTCGGCGCTCATTCCCATCCTGCAGGATCCGCGGCCTTATACCACGCTGGTGAACCAGACATACGGCCCCGATCTTCCGCTCTCGCCGGCCTGCAAAGCCGCCTTCATCCTTGGCGAGATCGGCGACGCACAGGCGATAGAGCCGCTGACCGCCGCCCTGGACTACGGCAACAGCACCTTCCGCCTGATCGTCACACAGGCGCTGGGCAAACTGAAAGACCGTTAACCCCCTGGGACCGCCGGCATCTCTGCCGGCACGATCACGCGCTCGTTCTCGAATTTTAACGCCTGTCGAGACCCGTTTCTCGAAAAGCCGATAGAATACCGTCCCCCTGGGACCGCCGGCATCTCTGCCGGCACGATCACGTGCTCGTGCTCGCATTTTAACGCCTGTCGAGTCCCGTTTCTCGAAAAACCGATACAACACAATGCCGTTCATGCAATCCTTCACCTGGCAAAGGTAAGTATCGCCGTGCTATACTATCCTCGGAAGGCGCGTCCATCACATCCGCGCCACTGCGCTGTGCCCGAAGCGCGCCGACAGGATGGAGGTTATACGATGGCTGCTGTGAAGACCACCCCGTTGCTCTGCACGCTCTATCTGCTGTTGTGCTTCTCGCTTCCTGGCTTTACCCAACCCGAAATGATACCGCCGTCCTACAGCGAGAGCGATGGCGAGTTCAACATGATGACTCCACCCGACACCGAGCAGGTGACAGCGCTGCTGGTGCGGTATTTCGCGATTTCCGCGCTGAAAGAAAAGCGTGACCCGCGAGCTATACCCGCCCTTACCGAGGCAACGCACGACCCCGTCGCAAGTATCAGCCTGGCGGCGCACGGCGCGTTGGCGCTGATGGGCAACGCCGAGTCGCTGGAGATCATCCTCACCGCCATCCGGAATACGAATCCATCAATTCGCCTTCGTGCAACCGAGAATCTCAAAGGCCTTCCCGATCCCCGCGTGCTGCCGGCGCTGGCGGACGTCATCGGCGACCAGGCCTCGAATGTTCGCCATACGGCGGCCTGGATATTGCACGACTCGACCGATCTCCGGATTGTGGAGCCATTACTAGCCTGGGTGAAGTCCGAAAATCTCAGTATCAGGCGCTGCGCGATCTACGCGTTTTCCGCGACTCCCGACCCCCGCGCGCTGGATGCCTTAATCGCCACCGTCAGCGATCCGCAAACCGATATGAGTCTCGAAGGCGTTGCAACCACCTGGAACGAGCAGCGTATCCAAGCCGCGCAGAGCCTGGGAAAGATCAAAGACCGCCGTGCCGTTCCCCTATTGATTACCGCTCTCGACTCCACCGATAAAGCATGTAAAGCGCGCCTTCGTGCAGGCGCTGAAAGACATCACCGGACAGGACTTCGGCGAGGAGGCGGCGAAATGGCGGCAATGGTGGGAGACACAGCAGAAATAAGCGGTGGCCGGGAACAATTCCGGCGGCAGCGCGGTCTTATCTGATGACGGAACTCACGTGATAAGAAGGTATCCCGTGCCTTTTCTCATGCCGGCGCGCATCTTCACCTCGTTGTTCTCGTCTGTCTTGCTGCTTATTGGCTTCTGCCTGGCGGGAGGAGCATTGGCGCCGCCGGCGCCGCCGCCCGCGCCGCCGGCCTGGCGTTTTGTCGATGGGAACGGACACCCGGTTACGGCGGTGAGCCGGGTGGAGCTGGTTCCGCTGAAGCTCGATCACGATATTCCCATCGCCAATGAGAATGAACAAGAAGAGTTGTCAGCGCGGTGGCGGGCTTTTCGACAGCCGGACGGCAGCTATACCGCCCCCCGCGCGCCCGCGGGCGCTTACCGCCTGCTGATCGATCTGTACGATCGAGACGTGCCGTCGCCGCCAGAGTTTATCTTCGACCTAACCCCCGGTATGACGATTCATACTGTCACGCTGCCGCCCCCGCTGCTCACCGTGCCGGCCGGCACAGAAATTTCCTGGCTGGCGAAAGATTCGCCGGCGGTCTTTCACCGCCTGGTCGCGGGCGCCTGGACGGAAACCATGCCCGTCTACGGCCCGCCGGATGCGCTGCTGGCGCTGTGGTATCCCGTGCAAGCGGATAAGCTGGCGTTGTGGCAATTCGTGGACGGCGCAATCGTGAAAAAGGAGCTGGCACTGCGGACGGTCTTCCTGCAGCCGACCGATGATGACGGCAAACCGTATCGCGGCGACTTCTCGATCATGCCGTTTTTTCCGACGAACTGGTTGTATCGCACGATGCCGGCGGGCGGCAACCACCTGCTGCTGCGCTCCGATGAGGCGCGCCTGTGCCTGGGGCCGGAAACCAGCTATCGCGCCGACCTGTGGACGGGGCAATATCTGCTGACCGACACGCCGCCAAATGTCAGCGTCTTCGACACCGCCCCGCCGGCCCGGCGCAGTTTGCTGACCGTGCCGGCCACCGGTCCGGCCACGCTGACCGTTCCGCTGCTTCGCCGCGAGGCGCCGGCGGACAAACCGCTCGCCGCGCGGGTGATCTACATTATCTTCCCGCACCTCGACTATAAATCAACGAAGGAGCATGCCACCCGCTTCCTCACGCTCACCTTCGACAGCAGGCCGGGGTTGGACTTCCTGGTAGCTCGCGACGCGGTGGACCTGCGGAGCAGTTGGAGCCGGGAGATCAATATGCCGGATGATGCGAATGTCGCTAAACTCGATATCCCGCCGGATGCCACTCGCCTGTCCATCCGCTGGCTCGGATACGGGGAGATGCGCGATATTCCCATTCTGCCGGCACAGCCCGATAAACCGACCATCCTCATCCTGCCGGATTGGCAGCCGGGCCGCACGGCCTCGCTGGCGGTGCAGGCGCTGAACGGCGCGCTGGAAGTCAACCTGAAACTGCAACTGGTGCGCCGCTATGCCGCTTCTCCCGGCGGGCGCGGTCCTGAATTGCTCATCGATGAATTTTACGATGGCTCGCATTTCGGCCCGCCGGCCGATGAAGTGCTGGATGTGCAGACCGACACCAGCGGCAAGCTGTCCTTGCGGGGTTTGCCGGCCGGCTGGCAATACCTGGCCGTCAAACACGATGGGCAGACCCTGGACGGCTGGGTTCTCGATGTGCCGGAGGGCGGGCTTCCGCCGATGACGCTCCGCCGTATAGCGGCGCCGGTCATCTTCCCGAATGGAAATGGTTCGCAGATGTGGTGGATTCCCGAACAGGGGCAGCCCATGCAGGTGCGCTCCGGGCGGCTGTATAACGTGCCGGCGGGTCCGGGGTGGTTCTGGAGCGCGAATACCGAGCAGCGTTATGTCTTCGCCTCTTATGCACGGCTGATCGCGGGGCAAAAGCTGCAAGCGCTGGCCGACGCCGCGCCGCTGGGGATTATCTTTCCGCTGACCGACAATATTACCCTACCCGGTGGCGTCACGCTGACCGGCCTGGATGACCGCGCCGGGATTGTCATGCAGCTTCCCACGCTCGACTGGCAGGTTTGCCCCGCGCTGCGCATGGTCGCCGGGCAGGTGAACGGCGTGCCGCCGGGCCGCTACCGCGTGACGGTGGAGACGCCCGGCGGGAAGGTGGAAGCGGCAGTGAGCGTGGAGATACAGGGCGCTTGCCTGCGGCTGGCGTTTCCGAAGGAGTGACGGCCATGCAAATTAATATACCTGATAGGCAGACGCGGGACGCCTGCGGTCCCAGGAAATATGAACGGGTACAGATTTTTCGGCTGCTCATGCTGCTCTCCTTCCTGCTGGCCGGGCTGGCGAGCCACGCGCAGGCCACGCGGCAGGTGATGCAGACGGTGTTCACCCCGGAAGGCACGCCGGCGGCCGGGGCGCGCGTCCATGCCAGCTTTTGCCGGCAGAATCTGGTGCAGATCGTGGATACGGTGGCCGACGCCAAAGGTATCGTCACCTGGAAAGCCTTGCCGCCGGGCCGCGTGATCGTCTGGGGCAACAATGTGCCGCCGGGCATCCTGCCGGCAGACGTGACGGCGGTTACGACGCCGCTGCCGCCCTTGCAACTGCCCGAAGAGCATGGCGATGAGGAACAGGCCTGCCAATTCATCATCGGCAATCCGGGCGATGTGCCGGCGACGTTCCGCTGGGTTCATCGCAATCGGGATGACATGCATGATGTAGCGCCATATCAACCCGGGCAGGATGGGGCGCCTTCGCTCCTCGTGCAAAGCTCGGAATGGCGAGAGTATAACGGCGCCGTCCACCCGTTCAGCCTGCTGGTCTATACCGACAGCGAACCGCCGCGTTGGGCGGGAGTGGAGAATATCTACCTGCCGTTTCGCGATGCGCCGGGGCCGATGCGTTATCAGCTGAGCCTGCGGGAAGGCGCCACCGTGCGCGGGCAACTGGTCGCCGCGGGAGGCGCGCCCGTGCCCGACGTCAGCCGGCTGGGCATACTGCCGATCTCCCCGCGTGGATCGTTCCCCTTTCAAGGCAGCGGGCGGATGTTATCGGCGCCGGCGAATCCCGTGCTGATCGAGCGTGAGAACGGCGCCTTCACCTTCTCGGCGCTGCTGCCGGGCGACTACCGCCTGCTGCTCGATCTGTATGATGCTTCGACCACCCCGCCGCCGCAACTGCTGCTGCACCTCGAACCGGGGATCCATGAGGTGACGGTCAAACTCCCGCCGCTGTTGTTGACGCTGCCCGCCGGCACGGAGGTGTGCTGGCTGACGAACAATGCGCCCGCCGATACCCGCCGCCTGCGCGTGGCGGCGTTCGGCGGTGGATTTCCGGTCTACGGTCCTGCCGGGGAGCTGCTCGCCGTCTGGTATCAGCTCTCGCCCAACCGGCTGGAGTTCCGGCAACCGGCATCCGGGGCGGCGCCGCGCGTGTTGACGCTGCGGTCCGTCATGGCGCCGTTCAAAGTGAAAGGCGATTATCCGTTTGGTGAAGATGAATACACCTTACAGGCGCTGCTGCCCCGGCAGCGGCGAGAGTGGGGGTTCTGGAACGGCGACACCCTGTTCGGGCGCGCCGACAGCGCGGTGACGATCATGCCGCGGCTCCCGCGCTTGCTTTGGACCGCCGATTATCTGATCAGCGACATCAACGCGGATATACCGCTGGGTGTGGCAGCGGTGCCGGCGCAGGGAGAGCCGGTCATCACCGATCTGCCTGTGAATGGTAATCGACAAACTTCCTCGATTGTTCCCCCGAAACCCGCCGGCGTGACGGTAAGCGGGACGCTCCTCGACCCGTGGGGTAAACCGCCGGCGAAAACGCCAGTCCGCGTGTGGGATGTCCCGGTTAATTGGAATGATGGAAATGAGAGCAAGCAGACGACCACGGACGCGCAGGGGCATTTCTCCGTCGCCGGCATTGCGCCTGGCTGGCATTTCGTGATGATCGACGGCACGCCCGATGCGCGATGGTGGTCGATTCGCGTGCCGGCCGGCGGGCTGGCGAATGTCATCCTGCGCGCGGTGCCGGAATCGGTCCAGGTGGATTTGCCGGCGACCAGAACGGCCGGCCCGTTCACCACCTGGTGGTTCCCCGATGACGGCGCGCCCATGCCGATCTTCGCGGCCTGCCAGCACATGACACCGGGCGATGGGTGGGTGTGGAGTATCGATCGGGAAGGATTGGGCAATGCCATGCGCTTTACCACGGCGCCGGGCAGGTATTACGCCCTGGACGATCTTCCGGGCGGCGCGCTGGGCATCACCTTTCCCCTCACCGCCGACGCTCTTATGCCGGGCGCGCTGACCCTGACCGGCCAGGGCAAGCGCGATGGCTTCCAACAAACCTTCACCGGGCAATGGTTCCCCTCGACGCTGCTCGGCAAAGTGGTCACCCAGCTCGACGCCGTGCCGCCGGGCGAATATCGCCTGACGATCGAGACCCCGCGCGGAAACGTCGAAGCCCCGGTAACCGTCGGCCCTTACGGCGGCGCGGCAAATCTGACCTTCCCCCTGGGACCATGACCGGCATGTTGCGGGTTAACGCCTGTCAAACTTCCGTTTTAAAATATGAAGACCGCAATGATGGCATTCTACCGATCCTTGCCTGGCGAAGGCAAGGATCGCCATGCTATACTAATAACGATCCGGTATTTTTACCGTTGCATCGTTAACCCGGAATACAGGAAAGGATTTGCCATGTGGCTATTCGCGGGGTTGTCGTTATCGATTTTGCTGCAGATTCCTATCGTGTGGGCAGTCACGGTAGCGACCAATTTTCGATTGCTGGATCCCCGGCCGGAGACGCGGCGCCTGCTGATCGGTTCGGCGATCATCGCATTGGCCGGCGTTTTCGCGTATGAGGTTGCTTCTTGGCTAGGTGGCGGCTTCGTTACGCTGTTACTTGGGGGGATACTCGGTCCACTGATTGGACTGATTCTCGGCGTGGTGTGTTTCTGGTTGGCGGTGAGCCTGCTGCTCGATCACTTTTTCGAGACCCATTACGACCAGTCTTACATGAATACGGGGCAGATTGTCGTCATCTCGCTATTGCTCTGGCTGATTGTCGGGGTTATTTGGCCCGGGTAGTACTCTGAACGGTTAGTGGAATTGTAAATGCGACAGGAGGTAAACGACATGTGCAAAGTGTTGCTGCTCGTATTGTTTGCCGGCCTGCTTGCCGTGCCGGTCTTGGCGCAACCGGAATTGATGCCGCCGGCGATTGAGGAGATCACCGACACTCCGACCCTGATGAAAATCCTGCAGGAGGGGGACGATGCCAAGCGCGCTCAGGCGGCACAGCGCCTTGCCGAATACGGTGACGCGCGGGCGGTGCTGCCGTTGATTCAGGCCTTGCGTGATCGTGCTCCGGAGGTGCGCGCGGCGGCCGCCGGCACACTGGGAGGGAAACGCGATGAACGTGCTGTCGAGCCATTGCTCGGCGCACTGCAGGATGAAAACATGCAGGTAGCCGCCGCGGCCCTCACGGCATTGAGCCACTTTCAGGATCCTCGCGCGGCGGAAGCGTTGCTGGTCGCTACCAAGGATGCCGGTTCGCCGCTGCGCGCCACGGCGCTGGCCGCATTTCCCAACTATTTTTCCGCCGCGATAGACCGGGATCACACGGTCGCCGAAGCCATAGCCTCGGTGCTCATAGCCGCGGCCGCGGACCCGAAGGGCGGTATCCGGCTGGCGGCAATCAAAAGCCTGGGAGGGATCAAGGGCTATTTTCAGGAGAACACACCGCTAATCGATACACTGATTGCCGCGGTGAAAGATACCGACCCGGCGGTCCGCCGTGCCGCAATCACCGGATTGACCGGCTGCCATGATTCGCGCCTGCCGGCGACGTTGGTCGCCGCGCTGCACGACGACAATAGTGATGTGGCGAAAGAAGCGGCCTTTCGTCTGCGCGTGCTGGGGGATGATAACGAGGAGATGCGCACGGCCATCAAGACGGCGCTCCTCCCTCTGCTGGCAGATCCCGCCGCCGTTACTCGTAAGGCCGTGCTGAACATCCTCGGCGATCCGCCCGACCCCGATCTGGCCGATGCTTTTCTCCCCCTGCTGAAAGACCCGAATGATGAGGTGCGGTCCGAGGCGGCGCGGGTGCTGTACCTGATGAAAGATGCGCGCACGCTGGACGGCTTTCTCACCGCTGCCGGCGATCCCAACGTCCGCGTCCGCGAGATGGCGGCATCGGCGCTGGGCGCCATCGGTGATCCCAAAGGGGTGGATACGCTGCTGTCCCTTGCGAAAGACGGGGACGGCACAATACGCAGCCAGGCATTCCGCGCTTTGGGAGGATTTGACGACCCGCGTGTCTTCGCCGTGTTGAGCGGTGGCCTGCACGACCGGGACCGGCAAGCCCGCTCGGGCGCCGCCGCGGCGTTGAGCGCCATGGTGGATCCCCGTGCCGTCGATACCTTGCTGGCGGCCCTGCGAGACCCCGACGCGGGGATTCGCGCAATGGTTGCCGGTATACTCGGTGGGATGAAAAATGATGATCTCCGCATCAACGAGGCGCTGCTTCCCCTGCTCAACCAGGGAGGTGAAGTCGCGCAGCAAGCGGCGCTCGCGCTGGTACAGCGGCATGATACGCGCGGGGTGAAGATGCTGATCCTCGCGCTGGCGCGTAACGCAGCCGATCCCCGTGAAATGCGCGATGAAGGCTACCAGCAGCTCATGCTGCTGCGGCGCATCGGGCAGGCGACCGTCGAAGCGCTGGCGGTCGGGTTGCGCGATCCTGACCCGCAAATGCGCCGCGCCTCCCTCCATGTACTGATGTTCTTTCCGGATGCCCGTGCCGTGCCCGACTTGCTGCCGCTGTTGCATGATGGGGATGCCGATGTTCGGCGGAAAGCCGTCTCTATTCTTGGCCGGGTGGGCGATGCGCGTGCCGTCGAGCCGCTGGCCGCCATGGTGAAAGCCGACCCGATCCCCGCCGTGCGCGCCGAGGCGGTCTGGGCGCTGGGTATCATCGGGGATAATCGGGCGGCGCCGGCGCTAATTGCCGCATTAGCCGATAAAAATCCTGAGCTGCGGCTGGCCGCGGCGCAGGCGGTCGGCCCGCTGCATGATCATGCCATCGTTGAGGCGCTGCTGCCGCTGCTGAAGGACCCCGACCCGCGCATTCCACCGGTCGCGGCATCCTCGCTTGCGTCCTCCGGGAGCGTCAAGGCGCTGCCGTCGATCTTCGCCTATCTGCGAGCACGCTCGAAACTGGGAAGCGGCTACCTGGCATTGCAGGGACTCAATGATCCTGCCGCCCTGGAGTTGCTGCTGCCGGCTGTCCGCGACGCGCACCCGCTGGTCCGGCGGTGCGCCATCAGCGGCGTGAAGTGCTTCCCGGATGATCCCCGGGCGCAACGGGTATTGACCGCTGCGCGGGAAGATCAGGATCTGCTGATACGCACCATCGTCTGGAATGTGAATGGAAAGCCGGCGGATGAAAAGACGCTGGATGATCTGCTTGCGCAGTTGAAAGACCCCTCACCGCAGAAGCACAGATCGGCTATCTGGCAGTTGGGCAATACGCACAATCCGCGGGCGCTTGCGCCGCTGCTCGCGCTGGTCACGGATAAAGACCGGGGAATCCGAGAAATTGCCGTCAGGGCGCTCGGGACGTTGGGCGATCCGCGTGCCGGTGAACGTCTGATGCCGTTGCTGGATGAGAAAGATACGCCGGTGCGGCGCGCGGCGATTATCGCGTTGGCGCAGTTGAAGGCGCCGGGGCTCGCGGACCGCCTGCCGCCACTGCTGCCGGCGCTCAAAGATCCTGTTTACAGCGAAATCACCGCCCTGGGCATGCTGAAAGAGCCGCGCGCCGTCGAGCCGCTCATTGCCCTCCTGCAGCCGACCGGACCGATAAGCTTCGAGTCTCAACTCTGCCGGGCGGTGGCGTCGGCGCTGGGCGAGATCGGCGATCCCCGCGCCGTGCCGGCACTCATCGAGTTGCTGCGGGACGATAACCAGTATCGCAACAACGCGCTCTCCGCCGTGCTCCCGCTGGGAAAATTGCACGATGCCCGCGCAGTGGAACCCCTCATCGAAGCGCTGCGCAATCCGCCGGCCAATCTCTACTTTACAATAGCCTTCGATCAACATTGCCCCATTCCGAATACCAATCGCATGCAGGTTGTGCAGGCGCTGGCGGAAATTAGCGATCCCCGGGCCGTCGAGCCGCTGATCGCCGCCCTGGGCTGGGGCGTCATGGCGGAGCGCGCCGCCACCGCTGCTGCCCTGGGCAAGCTGAACGATCCTCATGCCATCAAACCGCTCATTGATGAACTCCCCAACCTTTCCGGCGGCGCCTGTACTGCTGCCGCAAAAGCCTTGAAAATTCTTACCACCCAGGACTTCGGCGAGGATGTCGGCAAGTGGCGGGCCTGGTGGGAGGCGAATGGAAAGCCTTAAACTCAGGAGGTGACCACGATGTGGAGACGATTTGTGCTCGTGCTGATCGCCGGTCTGCTGGCGCCGGCGGCGTTCGCGCAGCCGGAGCTGGCGCCGGTGCCGATTGCGCAGGAAATTGACACCACGCGGTTGCTGGTGGTTGCCAAAGGCGGCAAGCCGGCGGACAGGGTGCAGGCGATTGAGCGATTAGGCCGGCTCTATTTCCGCGATGCCGTGCCCGATTTGCTCCCCATGCTGACCGAGCCCACGGCCGATATTCGTTCGGCGGCGGCTACGGCGCTCGGACGCCTGTGTGGATGGCAGCCAGAGAAGACCGATGACCGTGCGATGCTTCCCCTGACCAAACTGCTGAAAGATGACGCGGCGCCGGTCCGTGCCGCCGCCGCTTGGGCATTGGGGACGATCCGTGTTCCGGCGGCGGCTGATGACCTGGCCGCGGTAATGACGAAAGATAAGGATGCCGCCGTGCGCCGGGCCGCCATCATCGCCCTCACTACAATGGACGATGTGCGGGCATATGAGCCGCTACGTGAAGTGCTGAAGACTGCAGATAAGCAGGTCATGCTGGACATTGCCTGGGTATTGTCAGAGAAAAACACCCCACAAATCCTCGATATCCAGCTTGCCATGCTGGCGGCCGGCGATTCAGCGGTGCGTGGCATTCTGCTGGAGCACTTCAGCTTCAGCCGATATCCGGGCATCGTACCGGCGGTGTGCGGGGTGATGACCGACCCCTCGGCGGATGTACGCCGGAAGGCGGTGGAATGCCTGCGCATGCAGGGTGATGTGCAAGCGGTGCCCACCTTAATTGCCGCGCTGAATGACGTCGACCCGGAGGTGGCACACCTGGCCGGACAGACCTTTTCCTGGCAGGGGAATTTCCTGCTGCAGGACAAGGCGATTCCCGATTTATTGGCAGCGATGAAGTCGCCAAAGGACTCGGTCCGCGCTGCCGCGCTGGAAGGTCTCTACGGCAGTAAGGATCCCCGCATCTCGACTGCCGTCATCCCGCTGATGAGCGATAAGGACGCCGGCGTCCGTGCCGCCGCCGCCCGCACGCTGGGCGGTCTTGAGGATCCCCGTGCCCTCGATCCGCTGATTGCCCTGCTGACGAGCCCCGATGCGAAACAGCGTGCCTCCGCCTCGGAAGCCCTGGGTGCGCTAAAGCGCAAGGAAGCGGTCGCGCCGCTGCTGCCGTTATTGAAAGACCCGGACTTTCTGGTCCGCCAGGCCGTCGCCCAGGCGTTGATGAAAATCCACGATCCGTCTGCTGTGGATGCCTTGCTTGCCGCGCTTGGGGATAAAGATGAGGCAACGCGCATCTACGTCGTACAGGCATTAGGCGCCTGCCGGGATGTAAAGGCGGCGCCGGTCCTGCTGGCGCTGCTGCAGACCGAGAAATCCGATGATATCCTCTACGCGGTGGTCCTCGCATTCCGTGATATTCGCGATCCGCGCTGTGTGGACTTGATC
>Ga0172368_10002970_pt1 | contig 21013 bp, 20 predicted proteins | sample Lak11m_FD_114540 | JGI IMG/M metagenome (GOLD analysis project Ga0172368, IMG submission 114540) | Freshwater microbial communities from Kabuno Bay, South-Kivu, Congo - kab_022012_11m | ecosystem: Environmental > Aquatic > Freshwater > Lake | place: Democratic Republic of the Congo: South-Kivu...
AAGAAACTGCCTGATCGCAACGAGATGAATATCGCCGTCCAAGGATACACGTTATGAAACCTTTGAAGATCATCGAACAATTGGCGGAATGCTTCCATAAGCTTCCGGGAGTAGGCCATAAATCGGCCGAGCGGATGGCTTATGCCGTCATGGACATGCCCAAAGAGGACGTCGAGCAATTCATCGATGCGCTCGCCGAACTGAAAGAAACAATCCACCCATGTCCCGTGTGCGGCATTTATACAGACGCGGAGAAATGTCAAATATGCCTCGACGGCAGCCGCAGCCACGACACCATCGTCGTCGTCAGTTATCCAAAAGACGTGCTCGCGTTTGAAAAAATCGAAGACAGCCATTTCGTGTATCACGTCCTCGGCGGCGTTTTGTCGGCTGTAAAAGGCATCGGCGTCGAGGATTTGGCCATCGACAGTCTTTTCGAACGAATCGATAAGGAAAATGTAAAAGAAGTCATCTTGGCGACCAACCCGACCATCGAAGGGGAGACGACGGCCTTATTCATTTCCAAATTGCTTGAGCACCAGCAAGTCAAAGTGACGCGTCTGGCTTATGGTTTGCCAATGGGCGGCCATCTCGATTACGCCGATAGCCTCACGTTGGCCCGCAGCATCGCCAACCGGACCAAATGGAAGGGAGAATAGCATGTTCATAACCATCGAAGGACCCGAAGGCAGTGGCAAGACGAGCGTCATGAACGCCATCGTCGCCAAGCTTCTTTCGGAAGGATATCCCATCGTCCGTACGAGAGAACCGGGCGGCACCCCGATCGCCGAACAGATCCGCAACGTCATTCTCGACAAAGAAAACATCTTGCTAGATGCCCGCGCGGAGGCGCTTTTATACGCCGCCAGCCGCAGGCAGCATTTGGTTGAAAAAGTGTGGCCGGCACTCAAAGATGGCAAAATCGTCATCTGCGACCGCTATTTGGACAGTTCGCTCGCCTATCAAGGCGGTGCCCGCGGCCTCGGAATCAAAAACGTGCTTAAAATCAATCTATTCGCCACCGAAGGCTTTTTGCCTAATTTGACGCTGTTATTCGACGTCGATCCGAAACAGGGTTTAGCCCGCATCAACAAAACGGCCAACCGCGAAATCAACCGTCTCGATCTCGAAAAGATGACCTTCCACCGCAAAGTCCGCCGCACTTTCCTGAAGTTGGCGCAAAAAGAACCATCGCGCTTTGTCATCATCGATGCCTCAAAACCGTTTGAAGAAGTCGTGGCGACCACCGAGGCGATCATCCGGCGGGCGCTAGCGTAAGCATGGACATATTCGCCTATCTATCCGCCCAGCAGCCGACGCTCGTCAGGCAGTTCGCAAACGCGTTCAAAGACGGGCATTTGTCACATAGTTATCTATTAAGCGGCGACCAAGGCAGCCCGCTATTGGAAATTGCCAAATACCTTGCCAAGTCGTTAGTGTGCGCCCATCCATCGCCACTGGCCGACAACACATGCTGGTCGTGCCTACGCATCGACGATGGCAATTACGCCGACATCCAGATTTTCGACGGACAAACGGAAACCATCAAAAAAGAAGCGATACAAGCGCTCGAAAGCAATTTTGAACAAACGCCGGTGGAAACCGCCGGCAAGCTTATCTATATCATTCACCTCGTCGAAAACGTGACACCCGAAGCCGTCAATTCGCTTTTGAAGTTTCTTGAGGAACCGCACCAGGAGGTTTATGCCTTCCTGACGACCGAAAATGAAGAAAAAGTACTGCCGACGATTATTTCAAGGACGCAGCGCCTGCGCGTGCTTCCGATCGACCGAAGCCGCGTCATCGCCGAAGCCGTCGCTAACGGTATTTTGCCCGAAGACGCCGAGTTGCTGTCGTTTTTCCACCACGATTGGCACGAAATGAGCCCGATTGTCGTAGACGAGGATTACCGCATCGTCAAGGATACGTTTGTTTCTTTCTTTGAAAAACTGCCGACGGCGCCCGACGAAGCAAGGCTGATAATCATTTCCGGTTTGGTGGAACGTTCGTTTCAAAAAGAACAGTTGCGGTTTACCATCGACGTGTTCGGCTTGTTTCTGGCCGATTTATTGGCCATTCAAAACGGAACCGCCCCGAAACTGACCGCTTATGATAAAATGTTAAAGCCGTTGGCAAAGCGATTCCATCATCTTGAAGGTGCGCTATTGGAAGTGCTGTTGTGCCGCGGTCAAGTTGATCTTAATGTCAATGGAGCGTTATTGCTCGACCACATATTCAACCAATTGCTGAGGGAGTATCACCATGACGGAGCCTTATAACAACCAAAATGCCGACCACAACGGCTTTTATGTCGGAGTCCGCTTCAACGAAGGCGGCAAAGCCTACTATTTCGAGACCAAAGACGGCACGCTCGACATCGGGGCTCCGGTCATCGTGGAAACGATCCGGGGCATCGAACTCGGCCAAGTGGCCGTCAAACCGGTCCCTTTATCAAAGTATTCGAGTTCGCTCGTGCTGAAGCCGATTTTGCGCGTGGCGACTCCGAGCGACGTCGAAACGTTTGAAGCCAACCGCGAGCAAAGCCGCTACGCGTATAAATACTGCAGCGAACAAATCGCCTCCATGGGTTTGGCGATGAATCTGGTCTCGGCCGAATTCACGCTCGACCGCAGCAAACTCATCTTCTCCTACGTCGCCGAAGAACGCGTCGACTTCCGGGAATTGCTAAAAGTTTTGGCCGGTCATTTCCGGACGAGAATCGATTTGCGCCAAATCGGCAGTCGCGACAAGGCCAAAATGGTCGGCGGTATCGGCATCTGCGGCCTTCCGCTATGCTGCGCCACCTTTCTGAACGAATTCGACAACATTTCGATCAACCGGGCGAAAAACCAGCTCTTGACGCTGAACATCCCGAAGCTTTCCGGCCACTGCGGCAAACTGATCTGCTGCCTCAAATACGAAGACGACGCCTATACCGAACTTAAAGCGGACTTTCCCAAAGTCGGCCAACGTGTTTCCTACCAAGGCGAAACCTACCGCATCACTTCGATGAACATCCTGACGCGCATCATCAAACTCGAAAACCCCAACGGCGTTCATTTCCTCGGTCTTGACGAAGTCAACCAACTGCCGAAGATCGCCTCCGAAAACAAGCCAAAATGAAACGTAATGCCAGTTTCGGCCCCATAGAAGCTTTGCTATACCTCGTGGCTACCCCCATCGGCAATCTCGAGGAAGTTTCTCCGCGGACATTGAAGACGCTGGCTTATGTCGATTACATTGCCACCGAAGACACGCGTGTAAGCGGCAAACTTCTAGCCCATTTCGGCATCGAGAAACCGCTGATCCCCTGCCATGAGCATAACGAAGCGGCCGCCAGCGCCCAAATCATCGACTTATTGACCAAGGGCCAGCGCGTCGCCTATATGTCCGACGCCGGCTATCCAGCCATTTCCGATCCCGGGGCGCGCCTTGTCGCCATGGCCCTTGAAGCCGACATCAAAATCACCGTCATCTCTGGTCCGAGCGCGATGCTTAACGCCATCGTGGCGTCCGGATTGGACAGCGACCATTTCTACTTCCATGGTTTCTTGCCTTCGAAGCCGACTTCCCGCAAAGACGAGCTGCTCGCTTTGCAGCCAAGAAAAGAAACGCTCGTCTTCTATGAATCACCCCACCGCATCATCGCTTCGCTTAAGGCTATGCGCGATTATCTGGGAAACCGGAAGGCGTGCCTGGCCCGCGAATTGACGAAAAAATTCGAAGAATATATCTACGGCACCTTGAGCGAACTAGCCGAACTCGACGAGAAGACGCTTAAAGGCGAGATGGTCGTCATCGTCGGGGGCAACCGCGACGAGTTGGAGGCCAAGGTCGGCGACGATGAGATCGTCAACTTCATCAACTCGCAGACGAACCTCGGCATTTCGACCAAAGACGCGATCAAGCAGGCGAGCCAAGTGCTCAAAGTTAACAAAAACTATATTTATAAACTAATCCATCGGAACTAAGCCGATGGATTTTCTTTACTATCTTCGATTACGGGTTTCTTTTTGCGTTTGCTGTCGATGAAACACACGGCTGCCCACGAGCCGCCGAACAAGACGAATCCGGCTAATGACACCAGAAGTCCTTCAGGCAAATACGGCGTCATGTAACTGACCATGTATGACGTCGGTCCGTCTTCCGATAGAAAGCCGACGAAACCGCCTTGGGCTTTATACACTTTCGGATGGCTGACCGTGCCATCGTTTTTGGTCGCCGTGACCGCCCAGCCCGGGTCATAAGGCGTCGTCAAGACGATGAAACGCCTCGTAGCGTAATCGGTCGTAAACCACTGCTTGTTGGCCGTGTGGTGGAAATCCTGTAGCGGATAATCGGCCAAGGCTTGCCGACGCGATAGGAAATCGGCGTACGGTTCGGTGTATAGCGAAGGATAATACATACCGTAAGTGGTAACAAACTTCGGGATGATGACGATGCGGCTGACCGGTTCGTTGGCGTAATACCCGCGCATGAACTTGAATGAGGTCTGGACGAAGGAATGGGCGTCGCGGACGATGATCTCGTTAGCGCGGTTAAATAAATAAACGGTAGCGTAATGCGACAGCCGCAGCTGCAGTGCATAGAAGAAGCCGTCGGTCTCCGTGCCGAAATACGCTTTTGTGCGCGGCTCGACGTAGATGGCCGACCGATGACCGAGATAACCGACGACCATGCCGTTGTCGTTGATGTCCTTGGTGGTGCAATCGTCGATGTCGTCGTCGCGCGTGGCGTCGAAGTACTGTTCGGGGCAGGTGACGACGGTGACTTTGGTCGGTTCCGAGGCCATATTGCGGCTCGGTAACGATCCCAGCGCCAATTCCGGCGCTTCGGTAATCACTTCATCGGCGTCGTCGTTACGAAGAATCGCCCCTTTGAGATACGCCTCTTCGTTACGAAGCACTTCGTTGGTGACGTTGGTGAAGAGGTCGGACCGCAGACTGGTTTCCGAATAATTGGTCTGGATGATGTTGTCGTAGCTGAAGCCGCCTTCGATGTAGTTGGTATTCATGTAGACGGTGTGCAGATCGGTGGTGTATTCGTCCATGCGTACGAATCCAAGCGGGACGTTTTGGTATAAGTAGCGTAAACTGCCATCCTCTTCTTCGACCGAGGTGTACGAATCGTAGATGTTGCGGACGATGTAGTACTTGACATTGAGGAATAAGTCGAGATTGTATCGTTTCTCGTGATAACCGAGCGACCAGCCTTCATGGTTGTAGTTCATATGCGACCACTCGTTGAATTCCATCGTGTAGAAGTTGTATAGCGAATGGAACGTCGTCAACCCGTTATAGCCGAGCCGCATCGCGATGTTGCTCGACTCGCCGGCGTTGGTGTTGTAGATACGATAGAAAGTCGGATCGTCGGCCTGGATCTTTTTGACGATCGCCCGTTCGTCATTGACGGTGGTCAAGCCGTTATCGTAATCGTTGACGTAAAAGTTCATCCCGTGCATCATCATCGTCATCCCGCCCATCACGATGGCTTCCATCGACACGAACCAGGTCACGTATTTGACAAACATGTCGCGCCGGGCATGAATGCGGGTGATGACATAGGCGGCCACGATGACGATAAGCTGATAGATGCCGACATAGAACCGCTCTTCAAGATCGGTAAAACCATATTCGCCTTGATAGGTACTGGCTTCATAGAAGGTGAACACGGCCAAGCCGAAAATGGCGATGAACGAGACATCGTAATACCACCTTCGGAAATGCTGGCGTTGGTCGAAGTTGAGCGCGATGTAGGCAATCATGGCCACGACGACGAAGATTTGCCAGCGCCCGTAATCGATCGTGAAGCCGTGGAACAGGTTATAGAAAAACGGCGTGAACAACGCGAATAGGAAAAAGGCGACCGGGATCAAATGGAAGTATTTCTTGCGCCGAAGCGAATAAATCAGCGACGGGATCAACAGCAGCATGATCGGCGAATAGATGAATAGGCTCGAGATCGTGTTGTCGTAGGAACTCGTTCTAAGCAAAGTCGAACTGCGGTTACTGACGCTGGGAAACAGAAACGTGATCAGCGGGAACAATTTATCATATGGTGTCTCTTCGCCCCAGCGGTTGCGCCATATGAGAATGTAATCGATCAGTTTCGACCATTCTTTGGCATCGTAATATTCCTTAAGCTGGAGAAAGTAGTAGGCGTTACCGACCCGGTCGCTTGTCGTGGCGACGACGATCGAAGGCCAGAAAACAAGTGCTGCCATCATGATGCCGACGGCAAACGAGGCGACGCCGAGGAAGGCGATCGTAATGCGGTCGCCCCATTTCTTGTCGGGTGCCAACTGGAAATAACGATACAAGGCGTATAGCACCCCGGCCATCGCGCTTGAAACAAGGAAGAAGTAATTGGTGATGCCCATCAAAAACAAGGCGAACATCAATAGCCACGGACGCTTCTCCTTCAACAGCTTTTCGATGCCGAACAAGATCAGCGGGAACACCAGCGCCACTTCGATGAAGTGGTTGAACCATAGATAATAAGTGATCCAGCCGCAATAGGCATAAACAAGACCGAACAAACGGCTCGTCTTTTCCCTCACGCCAAGATATTTAAGATAGGCGCGCATGACAAGGCCGGCGCCGACCATTTTGCCGATCATCAGCATCGCCAAACCCTGCGGGACCAGCGCCCGCGGGAATAGCAAGATCGGCAGGAAGAACGGATTCATGTAGTAATAAAATGAGTTGCTGCCGATGTTGTTGGTTCCTAGATACGTCGAACTGTCCCACAAGACGAATTCGCCCGTTTTCAGAAAATGCCACCAATCATCGTAGCCGTTATAGTAAAACGGAATCTGCTGCATCACGTAATCGCCGCTGAGGGGAATCGTGAATAGATTGCTGACCAGCGCAATGCCGTAAAACAGCACGCCGATCAGGATGAGGTAAAGAACATACCGGAGCATGCTTCCTTCGTCTTTGAGATTCTTGACGAAGCGAATCCAAAAAGCGGCGGCCATTCTCTTGATGTAGGTCACCAGTTTAATCAAATTATCGCGAAATCGGGTGTATGTTTTTTCCATCGGGCGGATACAGCACTTTATTATATATGGATTTCTATCTTTTCGGTTTCATAAACGTACCGGCCGCCTTCGCTATGTGCGGCTGCTCCGGTGCGTTTTTGAATAACGCGGTGAACGTCGTGGGGATCGGCGCTTTGAATTCATAGGTCTTGCCGCTTGTCGGATGGCGGAGTTTCAGGGCATAGGCATGCAGTCCCAGCCGCTTGATCGGATTGAGCAAAGCGTCGTATTTATCGTCGCCGACGACGGGATGGCCGATATGGCGCAACTGAACGCGGATTTGGTTTTTCCTTCCCGAATCGATTTTGACGTCGAGAAGGGAATAGTGGGCGTTATGCTTCATGACGCGGTAGTTCGTTATCGCCAGCTGTCCGTCGCCTTCGCGGCTCGACACGTACATCAAATGCGTCGTCGTCTCTTTTAGGTAATGCTTTAGGGTGCCCGATTCTTCTTTGGGCACGCCGGCGACGATGGCGTAATAGCCGCGCAGCTCGACAAGATCGTTCCATTTGTCCTGCCATGCTTCGCGCAAAGCGTCGCTTTTGGCAAATAGAAGCACGCCGGAGGTATCTTGGTCCAACCGGTGAACGACGAACGCCCGGGCTTTGGGATCGGTTTGCCGCAAATAGTCGGTCACTTGGCGGAATGCCGTCATTTCCTTTTCTTTGTCGGAAGCGATCGAAAGAAGTCCTTGCGGTTTGTTGATGGCAATCATATCCTCGTCTTCGTAAATAATGGCGATGTTGGGTTTCCCACCGTGTTCGAGACGATGTTTGCCGATCATGACGACGTCGCCCGGATAGACTAAGAAATCGAACTGGGCCACGGGGGCGCCGTCGACGGCGATTTGCCGTCTTTTCAATAAGGCTTTGACGTTATTGCGCGACATGCCAAGATTCTCCGATAAAAGAAAATCCAATAACCCCATTTGCGTTTTGACGCGCGCTTGGTGCGAATAGATGTCCTTGGCTTCGGGCTTTCTTATGCGTGATTGGTGGGGACGTTTTTCCTTGGTTTCCGGTTTGGCAATGCGCGCGAGGCGGGCGTTGATGTCCGCGGGTTTCGCTTTGCTGACGCGCGGTTTCTTGTTATCGATCATGCTTGATGAACCTTCCGTAAAGTTTGAGCGTGCGCCGCGGCATCCGTTTAAGCGGATACGATTCGCGGCATTCGGAATCGGCATACCAGCCATCGAACTCGTGTCCTTCTTTTGTCGGAACGGCCAAGGCCGAGATGTCTTCTAGAGCCCGATAGCGGACTTTGGCAATCATCTCACCGTCGACGATGAGCCAGATCGACCAGCGGTATGAAAGATAATATACGATGCTGAACATGAGCAAAAAGACGATCGAGACGACGATCGCCAGCCACGGCGTTTCCCCGTAGATATCAAGCCAGACCGAGGCTGTTTCATGACGGTCGGTTTCGACGATCGTTCCCTCATCGTAGACGGGTGTCCGATAAACGAGGCGATAGCCGCGCTGGCCGTTCATGGTCGGATTGTAGGTGGCCGCGGTGGCGCCCGGAATGTCGCGCCATTTGCCGTCTTCGGTCATTTTGATTTGCCACCGATAAGCGATATCGGTCAATAACGGCCCATAAAGATCAAGCGACAAGACGACATCGCCACTTTTGAATGTGGTTCCCTCGATCGACTGGGTAAGTTGCGCCTTTCCGTCGACATCGATTAGATAGTCCCATCTTGCGAATAGCGTCATCGACGTGACGATGGTGTCCGAATAGTCGAACAAAGTGCCAAAGTCGCTGTCGATGTACCAGCCGTCGAGCCGGACGTTTGGGCGTTGGACGTAAGTCGGGGCGACGATTTGGCCCGGATCGGCCAATATCTGGTCTACGATTACCTGGTCGTCGTTGACGATGTCAAACGAAACCGTGATCGCTTCGGCCAAAACATGCGTGGGATGATTTAAAAAGTCGACTTGGGATATGGTGGCCAAGCCTAATAGAAGCAGGATGGAGAAAAGTTTCTTATCAGCCTTCACTGTTGAACCGGTGCACGGTCAGCGACACGGTCAAGTTGCCGTTACGCGTGCGAATGTCGTCGATAAGTTGCTTTTGCGATGTCGATTTTTTCAACACGATATAGTAGGTGATTTCGAACATGGTGCCGAAATCGGTCGTCCGGACCCGGTTGATTTGATATGACAGGCAACCGTCTTGGAGCAAATCGTCAAACAGATTTTCATAATTGAGGCTTTCGGGGACGATGATCTTCAATACCATGTTGCGATCACTCGTCTGGCCGAATTTCATGATATACATCACGAACAAGACGACCATCATGATCAACGTGAACAGTGCCGCATATGTGATGTAGCCGGTCCCGCAGATGACGCCGATGACGACCGTCAACAGCACGAAAGCGATATCCTCGGTCTCCTTTTGCTGCGTCCGGAACCGCGTCAGGGCGAATAAGCCGCCGACGGCAATGCCTCCGGCCAAGTTGGCCGACAGCATTAAGATAAGCATCGACACGACCGGAGGGACAATCACTAGCGTCCAGGGAAAATCGGAGGTAAACCCTTGTTCGCGCTTGATGCGCATGTAAAACACGGCCAAGACGAGGCCGAGCAGCACCGACACCAGGGTGGCGATGAGCGAAACAACGATAATGCTGCTGATATGGAGTTGGATTTGATCAAACATCTTCGGCAATCTCCTTTCGAATTCGGCTTTCGAATTCCTTGCCATATTTGGAATAACTCGTTAAATATACGCCTTTATGGCTTAACGCCTGCGCAAACCATAGCGGCATCGCCTTGCCGACCTTGACTTCCATCACGACGTAGCCTTCTTCTAATAATGGTTGGCCTGAGGGACCTTTCGTGAAGTCGAAGCAGTCGCGGCGCGTCAGGATATCATCATCGATCGTCAGGCGGAACTGCGGATCTTCCCGATCGGTGAACGCCAAACGCGAGTAACTCATGAAAACCGTCGGGACGACATGGTATATCTTAACCAGATACGCCACTTCGCTCAAGATTTGATTCGAATAATAGTCGCTCTTGCGGTCAATCGGTTGCCGGGCGAGCACTTTAGCGGCTTCCTCGTCGGTCACCATGACCCGCCGCTTGGTTCCGATGCCATTGTATTTCCGCTTGATTTCGATGAAGACCTCATTGTTTTGAACATCGAAGCGGCCATATTTCCGAAGCCGTATTTTTTCTTTAAACGGCGGACGGTCGATCGAGAGGCGGATCATGTCGTCGTTCTTGGTGTCGTAATAGATGTTGCGGACGATGTATGGTTTGCCATTGGGGCAATACTCATCATAAGCCATCCGCTGTTTAAGAAGCGGCAATAGTTCGTCGCGCTGCCTTATCGTCAGCAGGAACTTCTTCTCATAGCGCCGGAAAACATTGACTACTTCGCTCATAAGGATTGGTTATAGGCGATGAAGGCATCGTTGGCGGTTTTATTGAAGTCGCCGTTAGGAGAATCGGCGAAGTCGACCATGAAAATCGGCATCTTGACGAGCCAGGCGGCGAAATCGGCTTCGTGAACCAGTTTATCGTTGGAATTGTTGGCCATGTCGAGTAAGGACCAGCCGAATACCGTGTCCCAGATTTCGCTGCTACTGAGAGCGCCGGTTTTCTGGGCTTGGTTGACGCGGAGAATGTCCTCATAGATGACGGTATCGGTCAGATATTGGACCTCGTCCCGGATTCCTTCAAGTAAAGTCGTGGTATTCGAGGTGTTGTGCCACAAGCTGCGGATGTTGATGATGGCCGTGTCGCCGTTGCCGCGGTTGTAATGGTATGGCAGCGATACGCTCGAAGCCGTTTTGGCCAAAATGACGAGTCCGGCTTTGGTGCCGGAATCGGTCACGATGTCATAAGTCAGATCGCGCAGTTGGCTTGCCGTCGGATCGTAGTGGATGAAATCGAGCAAGTTGGCTCCGCCCACTTCGTATGTGCCAAGAAAGGCGAACAAAGCGTCCCAAGTGGAGTCGCCGAGATAGACGTGCTGCATGTCGAAGATGATGAATTCGCCCGGGTTGGCGCTTAAGAAGGGAATTATTTCATCAAGATAGGCAGCCAATTTGTCGGAGATAAGCGCGTGCTTGGTATACCATTCGTCTAGATGATAGCTGAGACGGACATCGAAGTAACGGACGCCGGCTTTCAATAAATCTTCGGCGCCGCTTTTTTGGGCTTTGGACAAGCGGACGAAGACGCCGTCGGCGAACTTGCCGAGTGTCTCGTTACGAACGATGGAATCGGCGGCTTCGCCCGGATCGATGGCGGAGTCGGCCGTTATCATATGGCTGAAGGCGTCGTGGGCGCCGAGCATGGCGATGTCGACGATGCGGGTCGAGCCGGACGTGACCCCGTCGCGGAGCACTTCCGAATAGTCGTCGCTGCTGGCTCCAAACGCAAAGCTGAACGTGCCCTTGGCGAACATGACGATGGGAGCGATAATCAACAACAATATGATAATGGGGCGGATAATGCGTCTGCGGATGAATCTCATAAACGGGACCACCTTCTATATTTATATACATATCATAATGCGTTTTCGTTGGTTGATAAACCAAATGCGGAGTCGGAGACGTGTTTAATCGGGTAAATGTTTCGTTTTTTTTCCCTCTTCGCGTTATTATTTAGGCGTGCGACGCGCCAAAGAGCCGTCGGAGGAATCAACCATGAGCCATGCCTTCGAATTGAAGAATGTCAGTTTCCGCTATGATAAGAAACGTCCTTACGTCATCGAAAACATGAACCTGGCTATCAAGCAGGGAACCATTTTCGGACTGCTGGGACCAAGCGGAGCCGGCAAGTCGACGACCCAAAAAATCATGAGCAAACTGCTCAATGACTATGAAGGGGAAATTCGCTATTTCGGCAAAGACCTCAAATCATTTGGCAAATCATTTTTCGAAGACATCGGAGTCGGTTTCGAGATGCCGGTCCACTTTAACAAACTGACGGCGATGGAAAACCTCGCCTTCTTCGCCAATCTGTACCGTCGCCACATCGATTATGAGCAGCTCTTGGTCCGCGTCGGTCTCGGCGAAGCCAAAAACCAGCAAGTCGGCCAATACTCCAAAGGCATGAAAGCCCGGCTGAATTTCGTCAGGGCTCTATTAAACGATCCCCAAGTCATTTTCCTAGATGAACCGACTAACGGGCTCGATCCGTCGAACGCCCGCATCGTCAAAGACATCATCCTCGAAGAAAAGGCCAAAGGAAAGACAATCTTCATCTCGACGCACCTGATGGGCGACGTCGAAGAATTGTGCGACGAGGTGGCCTTCATCGCCAAAGGCAAAGTGCTGGAAACCTCGAGCCCTAAGTTACTGAAACTGAAGTATGGCAAACGCGAACTCCAGGTCGAATATCTCGATGGGGAAAAACCGCATCAGGAAACGTACCCGCTTGACGGCATCGGAACGAACGCCAATTTCCTCGACATTGCCAAAAACAAGAAAATCGTCACCATCCACAGCTTGGAGACGACGATGGAAAACATCTTCATCGACGTTGTCGGAAGCCATAAAGAATCATGAAAACGGTTTGGTTATTGCTAAAAGGCGAAATCAACCGCCTGTTCAAATATAAAATACTTTGGTTCGGCATCGCCGTATCGATGATTTGGGTGCTGGTGCTTGCCTTATCGAACAAGGCGGAAGCGACGGCGTTGATGCCGCTCCTATTGGTGACCGACACCGGCTTGATGTCTATCATCTTATTGGCGTCCAGTTTCTATTATGAGAAGCAGGAAGGGTCGATCAAGACGCTCTTCGTCGCTCCGATCAGTTTGACGCAGTTATTGACCGCCAAGGTCATATCCAGCCTCTTATCAGGCATCATTTCGATGGTGCTGATCGGTTTAGGCATGCTCATCGTCCACGGCGTGTTCATCAACTACGCCCTGGCGCTGATCTACGTCATCTTATCGACGCTGGCTCACGTTGCCCTCGGGTTCGTCTTGGTGTTCTACAGCCCCGACTTCATGTCGTTCTTGATGAAGTACATGGGGTTGGCGATCTTCCTGATGGTGCCGATGCTATTGGTATTGACCGATGTCATCCCGGCCGATTTGGAGATATTGGCGCTTCTTTCGCCGACATACGCCACCAAATTCCTCGTCGAAAGCCTGTTTGTCGCCAAAGACTGGTGGGTAATTCTATTCGGAGTGTTCGACATGGTCATCATCCCAGGACTGCTTTATCCGCTTGTCATTTACCCCAAATTCAAACAGTATGCGGTCAAAGGATAATTATGAAAAAATACCTGCGGCTATTAACTTACGAGTTCAAGACGATCGTCCGCGATCCGCTGAACTTGTTCATGCTCATCTATCCTTTGTTTATGCTGGGATTAATCGGATGGCTATTGCCCGTTTCGTTACTAAAGGGCGGTCTAACCCAGACCAGCCCGGCTTACGCCATCACGATGATGATCACCTTTGTGGTCATCGTGGCCATCGGCGGATTCGTCGGCGGTGCCCTTTTGGGTTTTTCGTTGCTGGAGAATAAAGACGAACGGACCATCAACTCGATCGCCGTCACTCCGATTTCCATATCCGGCTACGTTATCTTCAAATCGATTTATATTTATGTGTTGTCGGTGCTCGGAAATCTGTTTCTCATCTTCGGCATCAAATGGTGGGCTTCCGGTGCATATTCGTTCACCTTCGGGTCGTTGACGTTCGGATTCGACAATCTCGATTATGGCGAAATCATCGTCTTCTCGTTTGTGAGTTCGCTTCTTGTTCCGGCCATCGGCACCTTGATCGCCTCAATTGCCAAAAACAAAATCGAAGGCTTTGCCTTTATGAAAAGCGGCGGCATCATCTTCATGATTCCGGCCTTGGTTCTCCTCAATGCCTTTGCTGACTGGAAACAGTACATATTAGGCTTAGCCCCCAATTTCTGGCCGGTCAAAGCCTTGCTTAACGCGGCAATGAACACGCAAGGCGCTGATGATTTGCCGTTTTGGGCTTATATGACGATTGGCGGCATCTACATGGCCGCTTTAGCCGTCTTTTCGATTATTGCTTTCTCAAGAAAACACCAAACGATAGGAGGATAGGTTATGTTAACGTCATCGTTCGTGATGCCATGGCGGGGCTGGGTCCTCATCGCCGTCGGCGTCGTGGCCATCGGCGCGCTGAAACTGTTGGTTTTCAACAAAATAAGCGCCAAGAAAAAGGCCAAGGAACAAAGTCTCAGCAAAAAAGACGAAGACTGATCATTTTGTTGGTTATTTGATTGAATACAAAAGCATCCACGTTTTGGCGTGAATGCTTTTTTCTTCATCCTCGTTCGTATTGGGGAATGATGAGTTCCGGTTTGTATTTCTTGGCGGCTTCAAGAACTAAAAACGGCCGTAATAATAACGGGCGTCCGAAATAGATTAGATCGGCTTTGCCTTCTTCCAAGGCTTTTTCGGCATCATCGATTGAAGTGATAAGACCTCCGCCGAAGGTGACTAGACCCGTTGTCTTGACGGCTTCCGCCAGCGGCAGCTGGTAACCGGGAAAGGCCGGAGGAACGTTAGGGATAACCCCGCCGGAGCTGACGTTAACGCCGTCTATATTGTCTTTGATGAACGAGATGACTTTCAAGGTGTCTTCGATGTGATGGCCGGATTGATCGTATTCTTCGGCCGATAGGCGCACCCACAGTGGCCCCATCCATTCTTTCCGTACGGCTTCGACGATGCGAATCAATAGACGGGTTCTATTCTCAATCGTGCCGCCGTATTCGTCGGTTCGTTTATTAGTTAATGGAGATAGGAATTGATTAATCAGGTAGCCATGCGCCCCATGAATCTCGATGCCGTCGTAACCGACTGTTTTGGCGCGGCGAGCGGCGTGGGAAAAGGCCATGATGACTTGCTCGATTTCTTCAAGCGACAAAGCATGCGGCACGACATATTTTTCGTTGAACGGGACATCGGTGCTCGAGACGATCGGCGCTCCTGTCGCCCGGCTTTTACGGCCCGCATGACCGATCTGGACGGCGATTTTGGCTCCGGCATCATGGACCATCGCCACTAGTTTTGTCAAGCCGTCGATATGACAATCGCACCATAGCCCCAGATCATGGTCGGTAATGCGTCCGCGTGGTTCGACCGCGGTCGCTTCCTGGATAATCAGTCCAACCCCGCCATAGGCGCGCGTCGGATAGTGGACGAGATGAAACAGCTGCACATGTCCTTCGGTGTCCGCCGAATACATGCACATCGGGGCCATCACGACGCGGTTTTTAAGCGTCATTCCGGCAATAGTCAACGGTGTGAAAATCTTCATGGGTACTCCTAAACTATATCAATGCCCAAGACGGCACTGCAGTTATATAAGGTAAACGACTGAGTGGTAATATTCAACGATCCGGCGAAGTGGCGTATGTATAGCGCGTAGTTGAGCATCGCGGTACCGCTTTCGTAAGTCAGGCTCGCGAGGTCGAAATCGCCGTATGTGAGCGGGAGCGTTTCGTAAAGATGAACGGCGACATCATACAACGATATCGTCAGCATGAAATCGGTATGGTCGAAGGTATAATCGGAATTGGTGTCGAACACGCGGCTGATGGTCAAATCGCCCAAGGTGACCACGTCTTCAGGAAGATGACCGAGTAAATATAGGTAATCATGGGCAGGCAAGGCATTGATGTCGACCGTGTCTCCTTCGATGCCCCAGCTGACTTCGATGTGTTCATCGGCGACGTAGTAATTGTATTCAAAACCGAACACCGTTTCGAATTGACTCAAAGTGAATCCGTCCGGCAAGTAGTCAAGTCGTTCAAGACCGATGGTGACAGCTTCGTTGATCACCGCCAATATTTCATTCTGCTCTTGATTGGTCAAATCGGTTCTCGGAACGATTTGGCCGTCTTGAAGCATGTCGTACTTTTCCAAAACGACCCGCAACTCGTGGTTGTATTGGTAATAGGCAATGTTGACGACGTTGATGAACGGCATCATCGAAATGAGAAACAGCGTGTCGACGCTGATTAGGAAAAACGTTTGGCCGAAGCCAATGCCGAAGATGTCTTTCTTGAAAATGCGGATTATGAGAAGTGCCAAAAGCCAAATGCCCAAATACATGTAGGCGGCGTTACCGGCATTAAAGCCGTCGGCGATAATCAAGCGAATCGTTTCGACAAAGTAGCCGATGGTGATCGCCGTCATCAAATATGGCCAATAGCGGCTGAAGAACTGGATGTGCGTCGTGTCTTCCACGAACGGATCGAGCGCCACCAAGGTTGCGATGCCGGCACAACCGACGCCGATCGTGGCAATCAAGAAGACGTCGGGATAATAATTCTGATTAATCGTGGAAGTGACTAGATAGACAAGCAGAATCAGCGAAAAGACGATAACGACCGGAAGCACGATGAACGAGAACACCGTCTTCCAGATTTTGTTATAATCGGCAATCGTCAGCTCGGTATCCTGTTTAGGCATGAATCCAAGGAATATCGGTATCGCCGCGAAACCGACGACGATCACAAACATGTTGATATAGATGTAGTTACCTAAATTGGCGCTGAACAAAGCTTCGATGCTGGCGAAGATGGCGACGAGGGAACCATAAAGAACGCCGGTATAAAACATCGTCGCGAACATCTTGCTGGCCAAGTACATTATGAATATGGAGAACTGCCCGCGATGCGGGAAGTAAGGGACGCACAATGCCAAAAACGCGGTCATGCCCAGGATGCTGAAATAGCGGAGCATATCGACGAAGTTCGACGGTTCGAATCTGATATAGAAGTAGTAACCGACCATGGCTCCCACGGCGGCAACCATCAGCCCGTAGCGCCACCAAGGACGCAGTCTAAACCGTTCGGTCACCAGCGTTATCAATACGAATATCGGGAGCAAAAGCCAAAGCGTCCTTAACACCGGGTCAAGCGACGCTTGGAGGTGCCATTCGTTTTTGACGATGGTCATGATGACGATGATGACGCTTAACGCAAGCGTTTCGGTGAAACGGAAAAAGCTGTTGACCAACGGGTCATAAATAGACGCCTTGAGGAAATGGACGAACTTGTTCATAGGACGCTCCTTCCCTTTACATTAGCATAAAAAAAGCGAGGTTTGTAACCTCGCTTCAAATTGAAGGGTTCAATGATGCTGGTTTTGGGCATCGTGCAGGCAGTCGTCGATCATCAGCACGAGGGCAATCAGCATGTCGGTTCGCGTCTCGTCATGGATCGTGATTTCGTAAGTGTCGCCCCATGACAGCCATTTCTTATGGACTTCAAGAAGCAGGGTACCGCCGAGTTTAACCGTGAAGTCGTAACCCCAGGTATTTCCTTCCATGGTGAGGTCGCCATATTCGGAGGTGATCGCGAACTCTTGGCGAAGCAACGTAAATTTCTTTTTGATCAAGGCCGCTTCATGGCCATCTGGTTTGAATAGGCGATAGACCGGCAGGAACGAGAACACTTGGCGCTTGATCGTATACAGCAGATTCTTTTCGGGAGTTTTGAAAAACTCCATTGTCCGCGTGAAGCTGAACATCTTGCCCTCGCAGTAATAGGCGAGTTCTTCTTTTTCGTCAAACACTTTGTAGCGGTCGCGCAAAGCGAACACTTTTTGCTTCAAATAATAATGTTTCATACACTCCTCCAAAAATCATGATAAAGCAGGAATGGCATTTTGTAAGTACCGCGAGGGGCGGAAAATGAAAAAAGCCAACCGATTAGGCTGGCTTTTGCATCGAGACGGCGATAGCTTAACTTGGTTGCATGGCCCCGAATAGGACCAGCCAAGCAAGTATCGATTTGGCCACGAGCGATAAAACGATGTAGACTCGTTCCCCGTAAAGATAATCTTTCCATTTGCCCACTTTGAGGTATTGGAGAATCATGTTGATCGGGAAAGTGTTAAAAGCGATGAAGTAGGTGGCGATGATCGCCCAGACGAACCACGGAACTTGATCGTAGTTTCCGGTGCCGAACATGTAAATCAAGATGACGGCCCAAGGAGCAAGACCGGCGATCGTACCGTAGACGAACGGTCCCCAAGCCAGTTTGCCTTCTTTGGCTTTGCCGGCGTTAAGTTGTTCCATCAATAAGCCGAACAGGTTCATCGAGGCGTTGACGACGAAGATAAGAAGGAGCGAACCAATGTCCTTGACGCCGAACAAGGTGGCGATTAAGGAAATCATGATCGAGCTGCTGAGGGCGTATTCGAACCAGCGGAATTTGTTGATGCCCTTGGTCAAATCGCGTTCGTAGATGGCGTAAGTCGGATTAGGCAAGGAGATAATGGCGTGGGCGGCGGCCGAGATCAATAGGAAGGATGCCACGAGGACGCCAAACGGCAGGGCGAACAGCACCTTCGAATCGACGACAAGCGCTTGCGTCGGCACGTCGTAACGGATGAAGAACTGCACGATGTCCGGTTGGAATTCAGATATCTGCTGGATGACGGTGGCCGCCAAAAACAGCATGGCGATACCTTGAAGCAGGTGGATGAACCCCATGATGACATTGAAGCGGCGTAGGCGATCCATTACGGTTTCGCCTTTCAGAAAAGACCAGTATTTTTTCATTTTTTTCACCTCTATTTAAATTAATTAATATTATACGAATGAGTATTATTGTTTTCAAATTAGATGCTCTTGAAAAAAGAAAGTTGCCTCACCGGTATTGTGTGAAGGCATGCCTGGTGGTAATATCGAAATATAATTCGTACGTTTGAACGAATAATCAACAATGGGACGCCCGATCGGAAGCGCAAGCAAAGCGAAAATCTTGAGTTCGGTGGAACGTTTGATCGCCACTTCCGGCATCAACGCCGTTTCGCTGCGCGATATCGCCAAAGAAGCCAAACTGAGCCTAGGAACCGTCAGTTACCATTTCGCCAGCAAAGACGACGTCATCTTCGCCGTGATGACACGCCATATCGACGATATGAAGCAGGAGTATCGGGCGTGGCTTGACCGTCACCAGACGGATTTGACGCCTGATCGTTTCCTTGAAGTCATCTTTTATAAAGGCGTTAAACTATTCAATCGTTCCCGCATGCACTTGTTCATCATCAATCAATGCATGAGCAACAACGATGCCCTGCGTCAGAAGTTCATCGAGAAATACAAAGAATGGCATGAAGAGCTGCTCCAAGGAGTCAAACTGGCGTTTCCCAATTCAGAGCATAAAAACGAACTGGCGACGATCTTATTGACCGTCATTGACGGATTGGTCGTCCAGGAAGCTATGCAAATGTCGTTTGCCCATGAAGACGATTTAATCAGCATCGTGAAGAAAATCGGGAGTTAACAATGTTCGACCCTTCAAAATTCGAAAAAGCGACCAAATCGTTGACCGAGAGGTTCCCGAATATCGCCGTCAGCCTCAAGGACGACTGCCTTGTCCTCGACGGCGTTTTTGACGTTTATGAAGATATCGTCGAAGCCGGATTCATGGCCGCGAAATACGATAGCGGCGGCGTCATCAACCGCATCAAGCTCCTCAATCATCAAGAGACCCCGATGCGGATCTCGCCGATCATCGACGCGAAATACGATGGTACCCGCTGCGACGTTTTGATTATCGGCGCCGGCATCATCGGGACCAGCATCGCCCGTGAACTTAGCCGTTATGATTTGAATACGGTGCTCGTCGAAAAGGAAACCGACGTCGCTTTGCACGCCAGCAGCCGCAACGACGGCGTCATCCATGTCGGCATCGACCTTAAAGTCGATACATTGAAGCATCATTATCTCCGTAAATCGGTTGGCATGTACCGTCAGTTGGCCGATGAACTCGACATCCCGTTCATGCAAAAAGGACAACTGATCGTTTTCTCCAAGAAATGGATCCGTCCCTTGATGTTAATCTTCAAACGAATGTCGAAGAAACGCGAGATCATCGGCGTTGAAATATGGAATCGGGAAAAGTTATTGCAGGAAGAACCAAACATCAGCCAAGAAGCGGAATTCGCCATCTTCTTCGCTGAAGGCGGCATCATCTGTCCGTACGAGACGGTGATTGCCCTGGCCGATAACGCGATTGAAAACGGCGTCACCGTGTGCCTGGAAACCGCGGTCACCGGCATGAAAGTCATTGACGGAACGATACAAGAAGTGAACACCAACCGCGGCACGATTTATCCGCGCATCGTCATCAACGCCGCCGGAACGTTTTCCGATCGGGTTGCCGCGATGGCGGAAGATCAATTCTTCACGATCCATCCGCGTAAGGGCGTCGAAGCCATTCTTGACAAGAAAGCCGCCGTCAGAAGCTCGACGCGTTCTGTTTCGATGTACCGCGGCAGCAGCGACCGCCGCAAAGACCATTCCAAAGGCGGCGGCGTCATTCCCACGGTCGACGGCAATGTATTGATCGGGCCGACGGCGGTGGAAACAATCGAACGGGAAGACTTCTCGACCGACGCCGACAGCATCGCCCAACTTTTCGAACGGCACCGCGACACGTTGCCGAATATTCACCCCTCGGACGTGATTACCTATTTTGCCGGCATCCGGGCGGCCACCTACGAAGAGGATTTCATTATCCGCAAAGGAAAATGGACTCATAACATCATCCATGCGGCCGGCATTCAATCGCCTGGGCTCACCGCCGCTCCCTCAATTGCCAAAGACATCGTCGCCTTAGTCGAAGAAGTTTACCAAAGTCCGCTACCGCTAAACATCGATTTCGACCCGAAGCGGAAAGCGACGCCGAGGCTGAACCAGCTTAGCGAAGACGAGCGGCAGAAATATATCTCGGCCAACCCCGATTTCGGCCAAATCGTTTGCCGCTGCGAGGAAATATCCAAAGGGGAAATCATCGCCGCGCTGAACCGGCCGCTATCGGTTCCCACCCTTGACGGAATCAAAAGGCGTGTCCGCGCCGGCATGGGCCGCTGCCAAGGCGGATTCTGCGGTCCTTTGGTGACTCAAATAATACACGAGCAAACAAAATTGCCTTACGACCAGATATTCAAAAAGGGTCATGGCCAAGTACTGATCCGCCCGACCAAAGGT
>Ga0172368_10002972_pt1 | contig 21000 bp, 13 predicted proteins | sample Lak11m_FD_114540 | JGI IMG/M metagenome (GOLD analysis project Ga0172368, IMG submission 114540) | Freshwater microbial communities from Kabuno Bay, South-Kivu, Congo - kab_022012_11m | ecosystem: Environmental > Aquatic > Freshwater > Lake | place: Democratic Republic of the Congo: South-Kivu...
GCAGCAGGCCAGCGCGCCGGTCCTGTCCGTCGGCCAGACCAACTACGTCAACAACCCCGCGTCCGACACGCAGGCGGCCGGCATCCGGCTGCACAACCAGCGCGGCAACAACGACAAGTTCGTGGAGCTGAAGGCGGTCGTGCGCGCCGGGCAGTACATGCCCTCGTTCCTGCTGGCCACGAATCCCGTGTGGACGAGCACCCCGGCCAACCGCCTCATCGTCACCGAGAGCGGCGACGTCGGCATCGGCACCACGGCCCCGGGCGCGCGGCTCGACGTGGCGGGCAACAGCGCCATCCGCATTCCCTCAGGTACGACGGCGGAACGCCCGTCCAGCCCGGTGAACGGAATGATCCGCATCAACACGACCACCGGGCGGCTCGAGTACTACAACGGCGCCTGGGCCAGCGTCGGCGGCGTGAACGCCACGGGCGGCAACACGGTCACGGACGCCGGCGGCTTCCGGATCCACAAGTTCACCTCGTCGGGCACGCTCACGGTGGTCACGGGCGGCAACGTCGAGGTCCTCGTAGTGGGAGGCGGAGGAGGCGGCTCCGGCGGCGCGGGCGGCGGGGGCGCGGGCGGCGTCGTGTACAACGGCGCGTATCCGGTCACGGCCGGCAACGTCACGGTGACGGTCGGCTCGGGCGGCAGCGGCTCGGGCTGGCCGGTGGACGGACTGGACGGAGGCAGCTCGGCGTTCGGCACGCTCACGGCGAACGGAGGAGGCGGCGGCTCGCACGGCGGCAACGGAAGGCCGGGCGGCTCGGGCGGCGGAGGCGGCTACGGCGGCGTGGGCGGTGCGGGCACTGCGGGGCAGGGCTACGCCGGAGGCAGCGGCATCAGCGTGGCCAACGGCTATCCGGGCGGCGGCGGCGGCGGCGCGGGAGGCGTTGGCCTGAACGCCAGCGGCCAGAACGCGGGCAACGGCGGGCCGGGCGTGGCGTACGACATCTCGGGCTCGCTGACGTACTACGGCGGCGGCGGCGGCGGGAACACGCGCACGGGCGCCACCTCGGGCACGGGCGGCATCGGCGGCGGCGGCAACGGCACCACCAGCGGCAACGGCCTGCCCGGCACGGCCAACACCGGCGGCGGCGGCGGCGCCGGCGCGACCACCGGAAGCGGATACTCCGGCGCCGCGGGCGGATCGGGCATCGTCATCGTGCGTTACGCGCTGTAGGAGGCCGACGCTGCCGGGATCGAAGCCGTCGCGCTACGGTTTGAACACGAGGAACCAGAACGAGTTGTCGATGGCCGCACCGGACGCGTCCTTGAAAGAGACCACCATGGCCCCGCCCGATCCCGTGATCCGCGCGAGGCCACGGGACGCGCTGGCTGGGGTCAGGAACGTCATGTGCGTGTTCGCCGTCCAGGACTCGCCGGCGATTCGCACCGAGTACGTCATCGCGGTGGTGTTGTAGGTCACGGAAACGTTCGGGGTTCCCACCGCCACGCCGGCCGCGGAAACGTGTGCCATCGCGATGGGTCCGCCACCGTTGCCGGCGGCAAGAGACGCCGGCACGCCCTTGAGCTGCGTCCAATCGACCGGATTCGTCGGCGAATTGACCGTGCCGGCGGCCGCCAGCACGCTTCGGGGCGCATACTGCGAGTCGTGCGCGTGATCGCCGCGGGCGGCCGTCGCCGCGCTGCCGGCGTCGCCTCCAGAGCCCGTGAAGGCGACCGAGAATGCGTCTGCGTTCAACGACAATCCCGCTCCGGCGGAGTAGTCGCGCCCGTTGTCGACCGCGTCGGCGAAGCCCGCCGGCACGTTCTTGAGCTGGCTCCAGTCCACGGGATTCGTCGGCATGTTGACGTACCCGACCGAGGACAGCCCCGTTCGAGTCGCGTAGCGTGTGTCGTGGTTGTGATCGGCGCGCGGCACGAGAGTGGAACCTCCGGCGCCATCGCTTCCTGCGGGGACGAAGTCAACGGAAACGACATCTGCCGCGACCGCGATTCCCGGCCCCGCACGGACGCCGGCCGTGTCGTCGATACCGTCCGCGAGCCCGGCGGGCACGTTCTTGAGCCGCGTCCAGTCCACAGGATTCCCGCTGGCGTTGACTGTCCCCGGTGCTGCAAGTTCGTCGCGCGAGCAGTAGAGCACGTCGTGGCGGTGGTCGGCACGGGCCGCCTGCGTGCCGACGCCGGCCTGATCATCCGGCGTGGGGAAGTCGATCGAGAGCGTGTCTCCGCTGGAAACGAGTCCTTCGCCAAGCGTTCCCGGAGTGGATGTCTCTTCGCACAAGGCGTCGCCCGTGGTCGCGTCGAGGCCGGCCATCCGTGTCCTCGGCGCGCATCGAAGCGACTGCCCCCGAGGCAGATACTGACCCGCGTGGTCGTGATCCGAGCGGGCCACCGATGCTGCAGTTCCGTTTCCCGCGAACTTCACGCCCAAGCTGACCGTGCCGCCGCTGCCGCCTCCGGTCAGTCCCTCGCCGGGTGCGACCGTCCGAATCAGCTCGTTCGGGTGCAGCCCACCGAGCGATTCTGCATCGCCTGCCGAGCCGGCCCGAAGCGCGTACGGCACGCTCGTCAGGCCCAGGCGCGGCTGCAGACGCACGTCGTCGATTTCGATTTCCAGAAACCGCACCGATCCATTGAATAGACCGGGCGGAAACGCGGTGCCGGTGCCCAGCTCCACGAAGACGAGGCCGTCGTCGATGTCCACGTTCTCGCGGCTCTCCGACCAAAGGGCGCCGCCGCCGGCCGGGGCGTCAAACAGGGTGAGCGAGAGCCGATGAGGCCCCGCCAGCGGCGCACCGTCCTTCGACACGCGTGCAGCGAGGCTCAGAGTCGGAGGCACTTCGGAGGCGACTGCCCGCGTCGAGGCCTCGCCCGACGCGAGCACGGCAATTGCCAACCATCGCCGGTTCATCGCGTTCCTCCCAGAATCGGCGCCGTCCGGAGGACGATTCCGCCGCCCGACGCGCCGCCGGCACCCGTGCCGACCTGGATGTCCGCGGAAATCGCCCCGCCAGTGACACGACCGGCGCCGACCACGACCCGCGCAGCGGGCGCGCCTGCCGGTGCGGGTGGCTCGCTGCCGTGTTGCGCAGGCTTCGAAATCGCAGGAGCCCCGCCGCAACCGTCAAGTGCGAGAAGCAACGCCGACAGAAGCCAGGGCCACTGCGAGCCCGATCGACGGCTGCGGGCACGAGTCGTCGCCGAGGCGCTCATGGCTGCTCCTCCCAAGTCGGCCATGTGTTAGCCTCCAGGTGTCGCCGAACCGTCGCGACGTCATCGGGCGTCGCGGGGCGCTCCGGAGTCGACGCGCAACCCAGCGGAAACCCCACCGCACCCAAGGCTCTGCAGCTCCGCGGGGAAATCAGCGGCTTCTCGGCTCCCGTCTGAAGGCCGAGCCGTCGCGCGAGTTTCTCCCACCACCGAGGCGGGAAAGGGTCCGGCAGCATCAGTGCGGCGGCCTCCGGCCACCAGTGCAGCGCGAGCGCCCCGGGACGAAGATCCGCGCTCGCGAGCATCACATCCGCGAGCTCGTCTAGCCGCACCCAGGCTCCGGGTTCCCGGTCGCGCAACAGCACAGATACTTCGCGCACAAGCTCGGGACCTCTTGACGCGGCGGCCACCTGCACCTGCGCGCGGGCGACCGCTTCAGGCGCGGGCTCGCCCCTATTCGGGCAGTCGATCACGAACCCGGCGTTCCTCAGAAAGTTGCATCCGGTCGACGCCTGCGCCGGTCCGGGCGCGAGGTATCGGAGCGCGACCCGGGCCGCAAGCGTCCACCATGCCGGAGCAAAACCGAAGCGGGACACGAGGACAACCTTGACGTGCGAGTCGCTCACCAGCAACCGCGGAAGGTCCCCGGAGCGCTGATATTCAATGGCCTGCCCTCCATCATCGAGGATATCTAGGAGTCGTTTCTCGCTCGTTGATTCGAGCCTTCCAGCAAGCCGCATGAGGGTAGACGCCGCTGCTTCTCCGAACTCGTTCCACCATACTGAACCCTTGCCAATGGGGGTCCAGAACTGAGAGGCAGCTCGAACCTGCATCGGGCTGCCATCGCGCAGGTAGTGCAGGAGCACTGGGATTCGCGGGGAACTGGCGACATCGAAGTAGGCACGCCACAGCAACGCAGGATCGTGGTCGGGATCGGCGGTCGCTCGATCTCTCGTACCAAAATCCGTCCAGCACGGGGCATTGCTGTCATCCACCACGACCAAGCCGCTATGGGGGAGGTTGGCAGCGAGCCCATGTTCAAGAAGCCCGGCCGCAATCCCTTGCTGCCAGTCTTCTTGGAACGAGTAGCGGGCGGGAACGGCTTTCGCACCACGAACCGACGATTCCACCAAGTACTCCGCTGGGCTTGCCGCGATGCTGCGCAGCACATAAGCGTCGGCGGCAGGACGACTGACACAAGGACTCCGCGCGTGCGCCTCGAAATACTCCTCCATCGAGAGATAGTATTCGCCTGCAAGGGCGGCGGCGATCAGAATGAGTCCCGTCGTCAATCGCGATCCTCGTCGGCCTTCGGTCCGTTCGCGCCGTATTTCGAGACGTTGTCGGCATGCTGCTGGCCAGGGCTCGCCCAATCGCGCTCAAAGTACTTTCCTTTCGCGTCTTTCGGCAGCAGACGGACCGCGACTCCCTCGGCAATCGCCTCGTCGTCGTTCCGGCGCGCATCGGTGTCGCAAAGCCGGGAACCGAGGAAGCTGCACCGCGCGTTCCCGTTGCCGCAATGGAGGTGACGCTGATTTCCGTTGCTGAACTGATCGCACATGCCATCGTCGTCGGAGTCGAGATCAACGTCACCGCGTCTGGTGTCGAAAGCTCCGTTCCGATCTCGGTCGAAGAAGTGATTCCACCCGGGAGCTGTGGCCGTCTCACGAAGCCCCTTGAGCGCACTGGACCATCCGCCAGCGGGTCCCCGGATATTGCGGTATCGGCCGCGCTTGTAAGCCAGCGATTGTGCGTCCGACGAAGTGCGCAGCCCGCAGGTGTTGTTGCAGCCGCTTTGATACACATGCGTGCGCTCATGCACCGCTGTCCGTGCAAGGTTGGAGATGCCCATGAAGCCATCGTAGTCTTCTTTCGCCGGAATGCCCAGTGATGGTCGGTAGGCAACGCTGTCCTCGTGCCCGGTCCAGCACCACCAGTAGGCACCGCGCAACGTGTCTGCCCAGACCAAGCTGCTGACAGGATAGCCGTTGGGACCGCGCTCCGTTCGCACGTCCTCTTTGTCGGTCCAGAAGGAATGGGCAGTTGCAGAACTAACGAGCACGGCTCCTGGCGGCTCCATCGGAACGACCTGGCTCCAATAGTACAGCCAGTTCGGCGTGCGCGAATTCTGAGTCAGACTCTTGCGGCCCGAGGCACGGTATGCTGCCGGCCATGCCGCGCGGTTGGCACAGCCGTTTGAGGGCCCGACGAGCGCGATGTCGTGCGCGTCGGGATGATCCGTTCCGCGCCGAGAGAAGAACACCTCGAACCGCACGCTCTCCACCTGCACCAGCCGACCGCTGTCCAAATCGTTGAGCGACAATGCGAAGTCCTTTGCGCCGAAGTCGTCATTGCTCGCGGGGAGGTTGGTGAAGCGGGCGTTCGCCGAAAGCCCGCGCCCCCTGACGAACTTCGGCGTGTTCTGTTCGCACGGCGGTCCGACCACGGGCCCGCTTCTGCCTGACGGCGGCACCCACGTTAGGTCTGTGTCGGAATTGCCCTTCTGGGCGGGCAGGGCATGACTTGGTCCGATCGGGCTTACATCCCAGCAGAGGTTCCCGCCGAGAAAGGTCTGCACGCTGTCGGGAACGGGAGGAGACACCAGTGCGGGAAGCCGCGGTGCGATTTCGAGAACCCCTGCCTTGCCTTGGGGGCCTCCTGGCGTGGTCTCCCCGAATACTAACTGCGTCTTCGGGTTTGCGGCGCTCAACCCCGGCGCCCCGCTGCCGGGGTAGACCTCTCTCTGGTTCCCGCCGTCGTAGTCGTCTGGGTTGGTGATGTAGAGCGGCTGGAAGCTGACGAGGCCGGTCAGTGTGTAGTCGAACTGCGTGTGCAGAGCCGGGTCGTTGAGATCCAGCGACACACTCGGCTGGAATGCCGTCTCGCAGAATCCGGGCGCGATCCCCTCGGGAAGAGGCTCCGAGAACGGGTCGATCGTCCATCCGTCCGGCGTGTCGTGCCCGATGAAGCGCGACTTCGCGACCTTCAGGATCCCTGAGTGCCTCTCGCCGCCGCTTTCGATGCACCCGAACCCGGGCTGCTGGATTCCCATCGAACCCGCCAGAAACCGCCCTTCCCACGTGTCCGGGTTCGATCCGACGTTAGTCGTGATGAGCATGTTCGCGGGTTGAGTTCCGTCGCCCGAGAACTCCAGCATGTAGTTCCCCTCGCCGTCGTCGTACATGCCGAAGCGAGGACGATTCCCCTGCCCGTAGCGCTCGTTCGGGTCCGTGATCGTGCCGGTCAACGGCGTCGTGAACAGGCCGGGGTAGTCGATCGTTCCGGTGAACGTCGCATTCGAGATGGTCAGGAACGGGTCCGCGAAAGTCCCGAGGCGCACGGGCTCGGCAAACCCGTGGTCGAAGTCGAAGAGAAGCCCCCAGCCGCCGTCGAAGTCCGCGTGACCGTTTGCTGTCGAATCGTGGGCGATCGTTCGCTCGCCGTCTCCCGGATTCATGCACAGCGGGTCGCACCATGCGTGGAGCCTCGCATCCACCGTGAACTGCACTCGCGCGTACCACAGCGGCGGCCTTCGTCTCGCCACCGGTCCCGAGCGGAGGGTTCCCGACCGGCGCGCCCCCGAAGGTGCGGAAGCCACTGCTTTCGGCGCACTCGCGGACACCTGGCGCGGCAACTCGGGGCGCACCGCATCAACAGCGGGGCTGGCAACGGGGGATCTCGTCGGTGTTTCGCCGCGGAGAGCCGGCTTGCTGCGACGATCTTCATGCACCGCACCATCCGCGAGCGCGACCTGACGACCCGTTGCACCCGACGGAGGACTCGACGCAGCGCAGGTTTCCTGCAACTTTTCAAGATTCTCGAGGCACGCCGCAGCCTCGGGGCGCAGGGCGCTCGGCCCCGGGGCACCGTCGTCGGCCTGCTCCAAGAACGAGAGGACCTGAGCCGCCAGCGAGGCCGTGCGTCTCGACGGCGAGAGCGCCCGAGCCGTTTCCGAGAGTCCGAGTGAAAGCGTCCCGTTCCGCGATCCGGGGCGAATCGAGCGCAACACGGCAACGGGAGAAGACTCCCCGCGCCTTTCGACGAACTGAACATCCGTCCGGGCAAGGACTGCGAGCGAATGTCGCCACTCACCGGACCCCGGTTGGGCATGACATCGCGCGGCCCACCCGAGCGCCGCGGGGAGCTCGACCTGGTCGACCGATGCCGCCGCGTCCTGCTGCAAGTCGGCCTCGTGCTCGTCCGAGGCGCGTTCCGACACGTCTTCGGCAACCGACTCGCCGCTCGTTTCGGCGCCCGACTCGTCCAGGTACCCGAGTCTGACGATCCGCCCGGACGAATCCCGGACCAGGCGCAGGTCGTCGGCGCCATCGCCGTCCAGATCAACGCGAGCGGCTCCTGCCGACAATGCACGCGACGCGTCCCGCAGCGCCAGCCCGAGGGCAGAGTAGCCGCGCGACAGGGACACGGCTTCACAGTCTTCCGGGGCCGCGAGGAGCTGGCTCGGCGTTTCCGGTGTCCCCCCCCCCGCATCCCTTGGCGACCAGTGTCGCGCCGATGCCAGCGCAGACTCCCACGACAACGCCGAACCACCTTCCGGAACGCCCTGCCATCTTCCGCCTCGCGCGTTCCCCGGCCAAGGGTGCAGTCGGAGAGGAAGGTGTCAGTGTACCTGTCGTCACGAAAAACACAAGCGGAATCGCCAGGCTGGAGGCCGTGCTTGTACGGCAGCTCCCGCACCCAGCATGGAATCGGCATCCCGGAAATCGGCCCCGGGTTGCCAACCAACGGCACTGCCCGGCCGCGTGGGGCCTCGGTGCCATGCGCCCCGGAAGAGCGCCCTTCACACGATCACCCGCCCCCCGGCGTCCCTCCTCGGCGACATCCTGCGTACTTTTCCCGAGCGCAAGGACTGCGCTTCCGCCGTGAAATCATGCGTTTTCCGCCACACTCCGCCGGTCGGGCCGCGGCGCGGGCCCGCGAATCCCGATCGGCTCCAGGCGATGCGGAATGCGCTCTCCAGGCATCGTCCCGCCACGGCCATACGGATTCTGCAACCCGGCAGCACTACCTGGTGGTCTATGTCTTGCTACCGTTGGGCCGCTGGACCGGCCCCGGGCCGGGCGAAGGCGAGGCACGTAATGGCCACGTCCACCCAGCGATCGTCGATGCGGCCGGCCGGCGCGGTGCTGGCGGCGGCTGCGCTCATGGCGGTCGCCGCCTCGGCCGAGCCGCCCGCTCCGCCACCGGCTCAGCCCGCCCCCCCGGCGACGCCCGCCGCCGCGCCCGCCGCCCCTGCGCCGGCCCCCGCCGCCGAGGAGAGCTGCCTCGACTGCCATTCGGATCCCGACATCGCGCTCGACCTGAAGGACGGCAAGAGCCACTCGCTGCACGTGGACCAAGAAGGGTTCCGCAAGAGCGTCCACGGCCCGAAGCTGCGCTGCGGCGACTGCCATCCGGACGAAACCGAGGTGCCGCACCCGGAAAAGCAGTTCGCGAACGAGCGCTCCATCGCCATCGCCTACTACGAGAAGTGCAAGCGCTGCCATTTCGCCTCGTACACGAAGACGCTCGACGGCGTGCACGTGTCGCTGCAGGCCAAGGGCCGCTCCGAGGCCGCGCTTTGCACCGACTGCCACGGCGCCCACGACATCGGCCGGCCCGACGAGCCGCGCTCGCGCATCTCCGCGACGTGCGCGAAGTGCCACGCGCGCATCTACGACTCGTACCGCGGCAGCGTCCACGGCAAGGCGCTGCTGGAAACCGCCAACGGCGACGTTCCCGTGTGTACCGACTGTCACCGCGCGCACGACATCGCCGACCCGCGCGAGCGCGACTGGCGCCTGCGCACGCCGGAGCTGTGCGGAAGCTGCCACGCCAACCGCAGGCTCATGGACCGCTACGGGCTGAGCACCGCGGTGCTCAAGACCTATCTGGCGGACTTCCACGGGCTGGCGGCCTCGCTCCAGCGCGAGAGCGACGACGGCGGGCGCGTGGCGGCGGTCTGCACCGACTGCCACGGCGTCCACGACATCGCGACGACGCGCGGGCCGGGCGCGGCCGCGATGAAGCAGAACCTGGGCAACGTGTGCCGCAAGTGCCACGCCGACGCCAAGGAAAGCTTCCCGCAGGCATGGCTGAGCCACTACGAGCCCAGCGCGTCGAAAACGCCCATCGTCTGGGCGGTGAAGATATTCTACATGTTCATGATTCCGTTCACGGTGGGCGGCGTCATCCTCCAGATCATCCTCCACCTGTGGCGCGTGGTGGTGAACCGCTAGGCGCGGGAGGCGGCCATGGAATTCTCGGCAGGCGCGGCGGTCGAAGGCGCGGGAGTCCCGGCGGCTCCGGCGGGCACGGAAGGAGCGGCGGGAGCTGCCGGCACGGCGGGCGGCGCGGCGGCTCCGGAGGCGGCGGCGCACGGGGGCGAGGTCGTGCGCTTCACGCGCTGGCGCCGCTTCGAGCACCTGGCGCTCATGACGACGTTCATCCTCCTGTGCGCCACGGGGTTCCCGCAGAAGTACAACACCGCGGCGGCCTCGCACTGGGTGGTGCACATGGTGGGCGGGCTGGGACCGCTGCGCTGGATCCACCGCATCAGCGGCCTCGTCATGGCGGCGATGACCGTGCTGCACTTCGCGGCGGCGTTCGCGGCCATCGTGCGCGGCCGGGCGGGCGCGCTCGGCATGGTGCCGGGCCGGCAGGACTTCCGCGACGCCGTCCAGACGCTGCGCTACTACCTGGGCGCGAGCGAGGTGCAGGCGCGCTTCGACCGCTTCGACTACCGCCAGAAGTGGGAGTACTGGGGCGTCGTCATGGGAACCGTCATCATGGTGGTGACGGGCTTCCTGCTCTTCCTGCCGACGCTCGCCACGCGCCTGCTGCCGGGCGAGGCGATTCCGGCCGCGAAACTCGCCCACTCCAGCGAAGGCCTCATGGCGTTCCTGGTGATCATCATCTGGCACGTGTACAATGCGCACCTGAACCCGGACGTGTTCCCCATGGACTTCGCGATCTTCACGGGACGCGTCAGCCGCAGGCGCATGCACCACGAGCACCCGCTGGAGCTGGAGCGCATGGATCGGGAAGCGCAGCCTCCGCCCGCACCGCCCGACCCCGCCCCTGCGGCCCCGGCCGGAAAGGGCGCGGAGCCCGGGGCCGGTGGCTGACGCGCTGGCGCGCGCCGTCTTCCACACGCTGGTGGCGGCGCTGTTCGTCGAGGCGCTGCTGCGTCTGTGGAATCTCTCGCACCCCGGGCAGCGGCTGGGCTTCCGCCTGCTGGTGCTGGGCGTGCCGCTCGTGCTCGACCCCGCGTTCGAATGGGTCATGCCCTGGCGCGGCGAGCCCGCGTTCCGCGAGACGCAGGCGCTTTTCGCCGGCGTGCGCTGGGACGACGTGCGGGTGGCGGGCACGGGTCTGTATGCCGTGTGGACCGGCGCCTGCGCGGCCCTTGGACTGGTGCTTCTGCTGCTGGATCTCGGCCCGCTGGTGGCGGATCTGCGCCGGCGCCGGGCCGCGCGGGCGCACGCGCCGCCGGGCTGGACGGAGCCCGTGGAGGCGAGGGTGTTCCGTCTGGCGCCGAAGCTGGGCGTGGCCGCGCCACGTGTGATCGCGCTGGACAAGCCCGGGCCGCTGCTGCACTGCGCCGGGGTCGCGCATCCGGTCCTCGTGGTGTCGGGCGGTGCCATGGCGCTGCTGGACGAGCGCGAGCGCGAGGCGGCCTTCGCGCACGAGCTGGCCCATCTGCGCCACCGCGATCCGCTCGCGGGCTGGGTGCTCATGGCCGCGCGCGTCCTGATGGTGTTCAACCCGGTCTTCCAGGTCGTGGCCCGGGTGGCGGCGCGGGAGATCGAATGGCGCGCCGACGACGCCGCGGCCCGCGCGACGGGCGATCCTCTTTCGGTCGCCTCGGCCCTTCTGCGTCTGTACCGGGCCGCTCACGCCGCGGAGCCGGGGCGCCTGGTGCGGCTGCGTCGCGGTCCCGGACCTGTCGTGCGGGCGCGTCACCGCGCCGTCGAGGCGCGCTGCCGCCGGCTCCTGGACGGCGTGTCGGGCCAGCCTCTGCCGTTTCCGGCCGCCAGGTACGTCCTGACGGCGGCGACCTTGGGCGCGCTGCTGTACCGGGTGGTTTGAAATCAACCCGGGCCATGTTTTCACCACCAGGACACAAAGACACGAAGACAACAAGAACCTTGGTGTCTTTGTGTCTTGGTGGTGGATTGCTTTGTGCGGCGCGGTTCAGCTCTCGGGCGCGGCCTCCGCCGGGGCGTCCTCCTTCGCGGGGGCCTGCTCGCCTTCCGGCTCGGGCGCGGGCGGATTCGCGATGAGGATGCCCCGGACCCGGTCGTTCTCGCGCAGCAGCCGGCAGGCGGTCACGGGCTCGCCTCCCTCGTCGCGGTTGCCGACGCGGTAGGTCTCCAGAATGCCCAGATCCACGGCCTTGTTGAGCAGCGCCTGCTTGTCCGCGAGCGACGCGGCGCCCACGTTGTGCGGCCCGATGACCTTGTTCTTCAGCCAGCGCATGCCGACGAAAGGCATCTTCGCCTCGAGGTCGCGCATGAGCAGCACCAGGCGGGTCCAGTCGTGGTTCTCCAGATCCAGCGGCGGCAGCGGGGCGCGGGGCGGGCGCGGCTCGCGCTCGCGGCGCGGGGGGCGGCCGCCCTGCTCCGGCGCGGCGATGACCTCGGGCTCCACGGATCCGGCCAGCAGCGCCTCGACGGCGACGGCCCGATCGGCGCCGCGCGCGGGCTCCTGCGCGCTGAAGGCGGCCGGCACCACCGCGACCACGTAGCGGCCGTGCCGGCGCAGGCGCCGCACCAGCTCGGCGAGCTGCGCGTCGTCGCTCGCCAGAAGCACCACTTCGACCGCCGGCCCCGCCCCCATCGCCTCGGCGGCGTCCAGCGCGATGGCGATGCTCTCGGGCGCGCTGCCCTCGCCCTCCTCCGAGGTAGGACGGGCCTCGGCACCGATGCGCCGCAGCTCGCGCCCCTCGTCGGGCCCGATGTCGCCGTAGGCCGTCGCCGACAGCAGGCGCCCGTAGCCGCGCGCCAGCGCCACGGCCTTCTCGGCGAACGCGACCGGCGTGGCGCCCGCGGCCTCCGCCGCTGGGCGCACGGCCTCCAGATCCAGATACGCCACGGTCTTTCGATGATTCGGACTCATCCAATCGCTCCCGGCATCCCCGCGAATCCGCGGGGGAAAACGGCCCCGTTCAGGGGCGTCCATCCGCGGGGCGGCCCTCGTGGCGCGCCCGCGCTCGAAAGCCTCAGCCGCCCACGTCGGGCACCCGGGCACCGCCGGGCGGCATGTGCCCGCGCGCCAGGCGGGCGAGCACGCTGCGGAGCTGGCGCCGCTTGTAGCTGGCGTGCGAGTTGGCGCCTGCCTCGTTGGCTGCCTGTGTGGCGACATCGACGAGCTGGAACTCCACGGGCGCGAACACGATGCGCCCCAGGTCCTCGCGGCGGTCGCGCCGGGTGCCCAGCACGTCGTCGCCCAGCCGCAGCGGCAGCGCCGCCACGAAGTTGAGGATGCGGTACGACGGACCGCTGAACTCGTTGTGCGTCGCGGGCAGCGGCGCGTCGCCGTCGTCGGGCGGCGGCACGAGCGTGTTCTCGGTCTGGCCGGGCACCACGTAGTGGAACGGCAGCAGCTCGCGCGTGAGCGCCAGCACCAGCGCCGGCACCTGCTCGAGCCTTTCGACGACGAGCCGGTAGCGGTGGTGGTCGTAGATCTGCGCCGCGATGCTCTCTCGCTTCGCCATGAGCTTGGTGAGCACGGACTCGCGCGGCTTCGAGCTGCCCTCGAACTCCACGATGCCCAGCGCGGCATCCCGCCGCAGCCGCGCCACCGCCGAGCGCACGCGCGCCTCCACCATGCGCGCCTTCTCCGCCTCGCTCATGCGCACGCGGAACAGCAGCTCGCGGGCCTCGACGTGGTGCACGGTGTGCATCACCTTGAGCACGATGCAGGCGAGCCGGCGCAGCCGCGAGGGCTCGCGCACGCCCGCCGCCAGCAGGAACACGTCCGCCAGTTCGCGCGGGCGGGCGAGCTGGGCGGGAATGTCGAAGCCGAACGTGCGCTCCAGATACCGCACGGCCTGGCGCAGGATGGAGCGCAGACGGCGCCGGTCGTCGGGATCGTCCGGCTCGAAAAGGTTCAGGCGCAGCAGCCGGTCGACATCCGCGCGCGAACAGGGGTGCAGGCTCTTCCAGTCGATGATGGAACCGCCCTCCAGCACCATCCGCAGCAGATCGCGCTCCGCGGCGGACGGACGGTCCGTGGCGGGAGGGTCGAGGGCGCTCGCAGTCTGCGATCGGGCCATGAGGCAGGCGGATTCTAGGTAGTCCGGGCGCGGAAACAAGAAGCGAGTCACGACGCAGTGCGTTCAAGCGTCCGGCGACCCTCGGCGGGGGCCGGGGTGGGGCGGGATGCTACAGCGCGACGGCCCGACCCGGGCGATACTGGACATCGCACGGGGAGGGGAAAATGGAAGCGAGGGCTGAGGACGTGGAAGCGAGAGAGCTGGGGCTGCGGCCCGACGGGCTGGGCGAGGTGACGCGCCAGTCGCTGTGCACGGGCCTGTTCGCGCTGGCATGCACGGCGGCGGCGGCCATGGCGATGGCGCACCGCATCGCGCCGGAGACGGACCTGGCGCTGGCAACGGGCATCGTGGCGGCGGCCGCGGCGATGGCGCTCGCGCTGGACCTGCGCCGCAGGCGGCGCGTCTGGAGCGATTTCCGTCTGCGAATCGGGGACGACTCGATTTCGACGACCCCGGCGGGGCGGCGCCCGCGCAGCCTCGGCCGGGACGAGGTGCGTCACGTCGTTCAGGTGGAGTGGCCCGCCCCGGGGCTCGTCGTGCGGGGGCCGCCCGGGCGGGCGCCGGTGTTCGTCCCCGCGGCTTTGCACGATTTCGGACAGGTGCGCGACCGCCTGGCATCCTGGCGCCCGGTCGAGACCTCGCGCGTGCCGCGCCGGCTGGCGCGCGCCTGGCTCGTCACGATTCCCGGCGCGGTGCTCCTGGAGTCGCTCGCCATCGGGTCGCGCGACGCGAGGCTCGCGGGGCCGGCGTCGGGCGTTCTGGCGTTCGTCGCGCTCTGGAGCCTGTCGAACGTTCTTCGCAGCCACCGGCTCGGGCTTCGTGCGAAGTCGCTTTCACTGCTGCTGCTCGTGCCGGCCGCCTGGCTGGTGTGGCACGCGTGGGAGGTGTCGCGCTGACGGGCGAACGGAGTGCGCCGGACCGGGCGATCACGCAGCCGCCGTCCCGGCCGCCCCTCGACAAGCCCGGGACCGGCCCTAGCTTGCGTGCGTGGGGAACTCCGTACACTCCGGCACGTGCGGGTTCGCGTTCCGGGACTGGGTGGGCGCGTTCTATCCGGCCGCCGCCGGCTCGGGCGATCTCCTGCACCTGTACTCGGGGCGATTCGACGCGGTGGAGCTGGGGGCGACGTTCCACCGCGTGCCCTCGGCGGACACGGCCCGCGCGTGGGCGGCCGACACGCCCGTCGGTTTCCGTTTCTGCGTGAAAGCTCCCCGGGCGCTGACGCGCCGACTGCAGGCGTCGGGCGCGGGCGAGAGCGCGGCCGCGCTGCGTGCGTTCGTGGCCGCCCTGGGCGGGCGCGCCGGTCCGGTGCTCGTGCAGATCCCGGGCTCCATGCCCGCGGAACCGGCGCGGCTGGATCGTTTTCTCGCCGCGCTCGCCGGCCTGCCCGTCGCCGTCGAGGCGCGCCATCCAGCCTGGCGCTCGGACGCCTGCCTGCGCGTGCTGTCGCGCCGCGGGGCTGCGCTCGTCGCGGACGCGGGGGCGGCCGGGTCGCTGCCGCCCGAAATCACTACGGATTTCGCGTACTTGCGCATGTCGGCGTCGCGCAATCCGGACGACGTCGCCGTGCGTGCGGAGCAGGCGGCGCTGCTCGCCCGGCGGGGTGTCGAGGTCTGGGCGTTTGTGCGCCCGGCCCCGGGAACGGCGGCAGCCCTCGAAGCGCTGGAGTTCCGCCTCGGCCTCGATCGCCGGCTCGCCGGACGCCAGGCACTTCGCCCGCCCGGCCGCGGGGAACAGCCTTCGTTCGGCGGCCCGGGAGAGCAGATTCTGCCGCGGGCGTGAGCTGCGGCTTCGCCCCGCCCGCGGGAGAGTCTCCCGGATCGTCGAAGGCGGGCGGTACGCTTCCCTATTTGGTCTTGCAGCACGCGATGTTGCGGTTGCCGTCCACCGAGTCGGGCCCGAAAGTCTGATTCGTGTGGTAGGTCCACGTGGGGTTGTAGATGAGCGACTCGCGGTACGAGTAGCTGGAATCGTCGGGGGAGTGGGCACCTTCCACGAAGGTGAAGCTGGACCCGCCGGTCGGCCACTTCGACTGCCGCTTGACGTACCAGGCTTCCTCCGGCGTGCAGAAGCGCAGGCCGGCGGCGTAGCAGATGTCGACGCTCTGGTTGAACGTCTTGCTCAGGCCGCGGAACGCCTTGTCCATGCAGAAGCCGCCCAAGTCGTTCATGTCTCCGGGACATGCGGTGGTCGGCGGCGGCACGGGCAGGGAGCGACAGCAGGCGATGTTGCGGTTGCCGTCGATCGAGTCGGGTCCGAAGGTCTGGTTCGTGTGGTAGGTCCACGTGGGGTAGTAGATGAGCGACTCGCGGTACGAGTAGCTGCTGTCGTCCGGCGAGTGGGCCCCCTCCACGAAGGTGAAGTTGGCGCCGCCGGTCGGCCACTTCGACTGCCTCTTGGCGTACCAGGCCTCCTCCGGCGTGCAGAAGCGCAGGCCGGCGTTGTAGCAGATGTCCACGCTCTGGTTGAAGGACACCGAGGTGCCGCGGAACGCCTTGTCCATGCAGAAACCGCTGAGCTGGTTCATGTCGGAGGGGCACTGGAACGCGCTCACCGCCGTCGTCTGCACCGTGCCGTCCGGGAACTTGACGCCGCCCGACGTGCTCTCGATGGTGCCGGCGACGCTCAGCTTCTGCGCCGGGGAGGTCGTCCCGACGCCCACGTTGCCGCCGGTGCCGATGCAGAACGGCTCGTTGACGCCGATGATGCCGACGCAGAACCGGTCGTTCCCCGCCGACCCGTAGCGGTACACGCCCCATTCGGACGTGCTGCCCGAGCGCGTGAGCCTCATGCTCGAGGTGCCGTCGGCGGGGTTGGAAACCCTGAGCACGGGGACGTCGGCGCCCGAGACGTGCAGGATACCCGTCGGGGAAGTCGTCCCGATGCCGACGTTGCCTCCAGCCGCCACGGTGACCCGTTCGGTGTTGTTCGTCTGGATTCCCAGCTCGTGATTGCTCGCGGTCCCGACCCAGCCCTTCGTCGACGCGGTGAGATCCATCTGGACGCCGTTGGTCGTCTGCTCGGCGCGCACGACCGTGCTGCCCGTGCTGCGCACGATGTTCAGCGGCCAGCCCGGGGTGGGTGTCCCGATGCCCACGTTGCCCGCGCTGCTGAGCACGAGCCTGTCGGTGGGCGATGCGCCGGCGGCACCGTACTGGAACAGCAGCGCGCCGGCGCCTTCCGCCGTGCCTGCGGGCGTCTCGACCAGCATCCAGCGGTTGTTCGTCGCCTTGTCGGTGAACGCCAGCGACGCGCCGATGCTCGACGACGTTCCGGGCGAAGTGAGGTTCAGCGTCGGCGTCGGCCAGGTCACCTGCGTCGCGATCTCCAGCGGGGAGCCGGGCGCGGTCGTGCCGATGCCGACGTAGCCGTTGGCCTTCATTATCGCGGTGTTCGTGTCGGTGCCCGCCGTGGCGCCGGCGTGGAACAGGATGTCGCCGTGCTCGTACAGGTTCATCTCGTCGGCGTTGGAGACCGAGGCATCGCCCCGAAGAATGATCCGGTGGTGCGAATCCGCCGCGCGCAGCTCCAGCGTGCCGCCCGAGAAGATGCTCCCCTTGGTGCCGTTGGTCGCCTCGGAGCCCACCGCCATGTCGCCGCCCACGCTCAGACGGAAGCCCGGCGACACCGTCCCGACGCCCACGTTGCCGGACGTCGAGATGCAGAAGGGCTCGTTGACCCCGATGATCCCGACGCAGAACCGGTCGCCCTCCGCCGAGCCGTACCGGTACACGCCCCACTCGGAACCGCTCCCGGACCTCGCCAGCCGCATCGACGCCGTCCCGTCCGACGGGTTCGAGAGGCGCAGTATCGGCACGTCGGCTCCCGAGACGTGGAGCACGCCCGAGGGGCTCGACGTGCCGATGCCCACCGCACCGCCCGACTTGACCGTCAGCAGCTCCGCGCCGGCCGAGTTGACGAACTTGACCGACGAGGCGCTGCCGTTGGCGTAGACCTTCAGGAACAGGTACTCGTCGGTCGAGCTCCCGTTGGACCCGTAGCCCATCTGCCAATTCGCGTCGTTGAAGCTGATTCGGCTGTCGCCGTAGGCAGTCGGGTTCGCAAGCTGCAGGATGCTCGCCGGGCTCGACGTGCCGACGCCGAGCCGCCCGTTCGAGTCGTCCCAGCGGAACCGGGCATTATTCTGCGAATAGGATCCATCGGCGCCCGCGAAGACGACGCTGCCCGCGGCGAACGCGGTCGTGGTCCCAGTGCCGCCGCGAGCGACCGCCAGCGTCCCCGAGCCGATCTTGGCTGCGTCCAGGGAGGGAATGTCCGCCGCGTCGAGGGTGCGGAACGACGGCGTCCCGGCCGCACCCGACGGGCCCGCGAAGACGGCGTTCGCGGCGGCCGTCGTCGTGCCGAGGCCTCCGCTCGCCACCGCGAGCGGCGAGCCGAACGTGGGCGCCCCGGCGAACGATTTCGCCCCGGAAACGGCCTGGCTTCCGGTCAGGTCGACGTATCCCGTCGAGAGCCCGCTCACGTCCGCGATGCCCAGCGCCGCGGGCGCCCACCTCGAGCCGTCGAAGCGAAGCACCTGTGCGCCCGCCGGCGTGTCGGTCGCCACCGCGACGCCTTGGATGCGCGCCACCTGCGGGCTCTCCCACACGCCCTCCAGATCCCCGCCGCACTGCGTCAAGTCCCCGTATTTCCTGGCGAATCTGTCCCAGTCGGCGGAGGCGAGGTAGCCGTCGGTCGACGCGCCCGCGGCGAGCATCGACACCTGCACGCTGGTCGCGGAGGTCTCCGCGGTGAGCGGCGCGACGGCCGTGACGGCGGTCAGCGTGCCGCCGGAGTTCAGGTCGGCCGACGGCTCCCACTGCGACTGCGACGCGCTCCACTTGAGGATCTGCCCGTTCGCGGGCGCGGTCGGCGCGACCGCCCTCGACTGGAGGCGCACGACGGCCGGCGCGGCGAGCGTTCCCGCGAGATCGCCGCCGCACTGCGTGGAGGCGCCGTACCTGAGGTTGAACGACGACCAGTCCGAGGACGAGAGATAGCCCGACGACGCGGCACCGGCCTGCGGCAGCGAAAGGCTCGGCGTCGTCGCCGCATTCTCGACGGCGAGCGGCCACGCGGCGTCGATGCTCGTCACCGTGCCTGCCGTCAGCGGCGCGCACTGCCACGCCGAGGAGTCGCGCAAGAGGACCTGGCCCGCGGCGCAGGACTGCAGCGAGACCTTCTGCGACGCGTCGACGGCGATGCCCGGTCCCGCGGTGTAGCGCGCGGGGCCCGCGAGCCGTCCTGCCGCGTCGACGACCGTCTGGCCGCCCACCTGGAGCGAGGTGACGCTGGCGCTGCCGCCGCTGACGCTCCGGGCCGTCCCGGCATACGGCATGGAACCCACCTGCTGGCGGGGCGACAGCGTTTCCGATCCGACCCTGATTTCCAGCCATTTCGCACCGGCGTCGAAGGCGTCGTCCGGCGTCGGCGTCACCAGCCCGAGGAACGTGGCGTAGTAGCCGTCGCTCAGACCGAGCGTCTGCGTCTCGCTCCAGAGCGGGCTGCCGCCGGTCTGCGAGGCGTAGAGCCCGAAGGCGACCGCCGCGGTCCCTGTCGCCGCGGTGCCGTCCGACCGGAGCAGGCGCCCCTGGTAGCCCACGAGCCGGGGGACCTCGGCGCGGACCGCGGGCGACGGGAGAGCAAGAACGGCCGAAACGAGCACGAATCGCGCGTTTGCGAGTCGAATCCGCATCGTGGACCTCCGCCGGCCGGCGGCTGGGCTGGCTGCCGCCCGCAGGATACGGGACCGGTTGCCCCGCGGCAATCGGGACCGACCCCTTGCCGCCCCCCCGCTTGGCAACGCCCTCCGCTCCTGCCATGCTGCGCTCCCCCTTCGCGGCGGAGGCGCCATGGACGTACTTGTCGGCATCGGGCTGGGCTTCCTGGCCTGGTTCGTCGTGAGACACGGCATTTTCGGCTTCTACACGGTGAACCAGAACGAGCGGGCGGTGAAGGCCGTTTTCGGCCGCGCCGAGCGGGTCTCGGGCAGCACCACGCTCGACGACCCCATCGCGCAGGCGCTGAGCCCCGACGAGCGCGATCGCTACAGCTACCCGCAGGTGCGCGTCATCCCGCCGGGCGGGCCGTACTTCAAGTTCCCCTGGGAGCGCGTACACAAGGTCTCGGTCGCCACCCGCACGGTGAGCATCGCCTACGACCCCGAGGACCCGCGCGCCAACGCCGGCGGCACCTCGCTGGAGGCGGTCACCAAGGACCAGCTCAACACGGGGCTGTCGGGACAACTGCGCTGGCAGGTGTCCGAACGCAACCTGTACGCCTTCGTGTTCGGCGTGAAGAAGCCCATCGCGCACGTCATGGGCTACTTCGTGTCGGTGCTGCGCGAGCGCATCGCGAACTTCGAGGCGCCGCGCAAGGAGGCCGACGCGCAGGCCGGGGGCATCGCGGCGGGCATCTCCATCAACGACCTGCGCAAGAACCTGCGCGACCTCAACGAGCACATGGACCGCGAGTGCGCCTCGTCGGCGGCGCGCTACGGCATCGTGCTGGACGCGGCGCTGGTGACGGGCATCGACCCGCCGCAGGAGGTCGAGAGCGCGCTGGCCGCCATCAACACGGCGCACAACCATGTGGCGAGCGAGGTGAGCCTGGCGCGCGCCTCCGCCGACCAGAAAATCGTGCAGAGCCGGCGCGCGGTGGAGATCGAGACGCTGCGCGCGCAGGCGGAGGTGGAGCCGCTGACGCGCCTGGCGGCGCAGCTTTCGGACCTGAAGAAGGCCGGCGGCGGCGTGCTGCAGACGTACGTGCGCAACCTGCGACTGGGTCTCTACGCCCGCGCGCGCACCGTGATCCTGGAGGAGCGCCGATGAGCACCCTCGTGATCGCCGCCGCGGTTTCTTTCGTCGCCTGTTTCGCGGCCGTCCCGATGCTGCTCGCCATCGCGAGCTGGCTGGGACTGTACGTCGTCGTGGGCGAGCGCGAGTGCCACGTCTACATGCTGTTCGGCAAGGTCGCGGGCACCATCGAGGAGCCCGGGCTGCACATCCTGCCCTTCGACATGGGGCCCAAGGCGCTGCTCGTGGGGATTCTGGGCCGCCACAACGTCGTGGACCTGCGTCTGGACCAGGAGTACCTGCGCAGCCAGCCGGTCAACAGCGAGGAAGGCGCGCCCATGGGGATCGGCGTCTGGTACGAGATGTACGTGAGCGACCCCGTCTCGTTCCTGTTCAAGAACACCGACCCTCGCGGCTCGCTTCGCGCCAACGTGAGCAACGCCACGGTGCGCTGCCTGAGCAACCTGGCGCTCGCCCAGATGCTGGAGAACCGCCACGCGATGAGCCAGACGGTGCGCGAGGAGGTGTCGCACAAGTCGCAGGAGTGGGGCTACCGGCTGGGCAGCGTGTACGTGCGCAAGGTACACTTCCGCGACCGCGAGATGATAGGCCAGATCGAGGCGAAGGTCGTGAACCGCCTGCGCCAGGTGACGGGGGCCATCCGGCAGGACGGGGCCAACCAGGTGAACCTCATCGCGAGCACGGCGGAGCGCGAGGCGGCGGTGGAGTTCGCCAAGGCGGCGGCCATCC
>Ga0172368_10002973_pt1 | contig 20999 bp, 19 predicted proteins | sample Lak11m_FD_114540 | JGI IMG/M metagenome (GOLD analysis project Ga0172368, IMG submission 114540) | Freshwater microbial communities from Kabuno Bay, South-Kivu, Congo - kab_022012_11m | ecosystem: Environmental > Aquatic > Freshwater > Lake | place: Democratic Republic of the Congo: South-Kivu...
CCTTCTGATGGGTATCAGCGGGATTCTAACCGATGGAACCCTTCTTCAACTAGCTTGCCGAGATCATGCTTTTGCTACCCCGGCTGCCACTACGTCAATCAGTCACACAATGACTTCGCCCTGACGAAATGGCCCCCGATCTTGATTTCCTCAAGGAAGTATACGTGCCGATGGTCCGTTGGAACGCCTGGTGGTTTGGCATGAACGACGACGATGCCGATGGCCTGGTGCAATACAACCACCCCTACTCGTCGGGCCTGGATGACAGCCCGTTGTGGGATGAAGGCATGCCGGTGGAATCGCCGGATCTCAACACTTATCTCTGTGTCCAGATGGGGTCGCTGGCGATGATCGCCGAAGCCCTGGGGATGGATGAGGAAGGGGCCATGTGGCGCCGCCGCGCCGCCGCGCTGGTCCATCGCATGATCCAGGATTTCTGGGACGAGGAGGCCGGGTTGTTCTGGGCCACGCGCAACGGCCAACCGATCCGCGTCGCGACGCCCTTCAACCTGTATCCGCTGTGGACGGGACAACTGCCGACGGAAATACGCGGCCGGCTTCTCGCCCATCTGACGAACCCGGATGAATTCTGGGGTGAGCACATCTTGCCCACTGTCGCCCGCAATGATCCCAAGTATGATCCAGAGACCATGTGGCGCGGCCCGGTGTGGGCTAACATCAACTACATTTTCATCGAGGCATTACGCCAGCTCGGCGAAATGTCGTTGGCGCAGACGCTCACCGACAAGACGCTCGACTTGATCATGAGCCAGCCAGGGATTCACGAGTACTACAATGCGGAAACGGGCGCACCGGCGAGCGCGGCCGCGGGCACCTTCGGCTGGACCGCCGCGGCCTTCATCGATCTCGCGATTCAGAACAGCAAACACGAACTGCCATCCTCAGACTGAGGAAGGAAATCTCACGATGATAAACGGATCACTCGAAGATAAACGCCTTGAGTGCTTGACCCAACAAGCCGGCCTGCTCACGGATCGGGCGCTCATCGTCGCGTCGAATCGTGGCCCGGTGAGCTTTGAACAAAGCGAGGACGGCCAGTGGGTGCCACGGCGAAACGGTGGCGGCCTGGTCACGGCGCTGTTGGGTCTGTGCCGGCACACCGACGCCACCTGGATCGCCTGCGCCCAGTCTGAGGCCGACATTGCCTGGCGTGAAGGCGACACATCCCCGCCGGGGATGGACACGACGCTGAACCTGCACTTTCTGGCCCCACCGCCCACCGTCTACGATGGCTATTACAATGTCATCTCCAATCCATTGCTGTGGTTCATGCAACACTCCATGTGGGACATCCCGCGGGCTCCGATTGTTGATCAGAATACGTGGCGAGCCTGGAACGAGGGTTACACAGCGGTTAACGCCATGTTTGCACAGACCATTGCCGAACACGTGACCGCGGCCAACAGGCGCACGCTGATCATGCTGCAAGATTACCATCTGTACCTGGCCCCGCGCCTGTTGCGTGCCTGGCTCCCACCGCACATCCGCCCGACCGTCATGCACTTTATCCACATCCCGTGGCCCGGCCCCGAGTACTGTCGCATCCTGCCGCCGGCGATGCGGCAAACGATCCTCGACGGGCTGTGCGCCGTGGATATCCTGGGCTTCCAGACGCGTGACGATGCCCACAACTTCCTCCGTACGTGCGAATCGCTGCTACCCGGCGCGCACGTCAACTTCAAGCGCGGGCGGGTGTGGTATCGGAACCATGCAACCTACGTGCGATACTTCCCGATTTCCATCGACGTAGCAGCCTTGCGGGAACTGGCCGAGTCGCCGGAAGTTGCCTGCTATCGCTCGAGCATCGAGGAAATGGTGAGCGGGCGACAGTTGATCCTGCGCATCGACCGTATCGAGCCGAGCAAAAATATCGTGCGGGGGTTTCAGGCCTTCGAGGAGATGCTGGCCCTGCACCCGGAGCACGTGGGCCAGGTGCAATTCCTGGCAGTGTTGGTGCCCTCGCGGCTGAACGTCAGCGAATACCAGTCATACCTGGACGAACTGATGGCTGCGGTCGGCCGCATCAACGCACGCTACGGCAACAGCGGCTGGGAACCTGTGCGCCTGCTGGTGGGTGATGACTACCCGCGGGCGGTGGCCGCGTTGCAACTCTACGACGTGCTGCTCATCAACGCCATCGCCGACGGCATGAACCTGGTCGCCAAAGAGGGACCCATCGTGAACCAGCGGGATGGCGTCCTGATCCTCTCCGAGCGGGTCGGCGCACGCGAGCAGTTGGAATCCGGCGCCACCGTGATCTCGCCCTGCGACATCTACGCGACCGCGGAGGCGCTGCACCAGGCTCTGCGCATGTCGGCCCAGGATCGGGCGCAGCGCGCGAGCCGGCTCCGGTGGCTCATCGAGCGCGATGACATCAGCGATTGGCTCTGCCGCCAGCTCGAAGCTGTCCTGGAGCTGAACCTGTAAGCAAAGGGGAGGTCGGATGAACAAGCCGCGCGTCGCGATCTTGCACTACACGGCGCCGCCGGTCGTCGGCGGGGTCGAGGCGGTGATCCGCGCGCACGTGCGCGTCTTGCACCGCGCCGGCTACCCCGGCACGGTGCTGGCCGGCCGCGGGAACCCCGCGGCCCTGGCGCCCGATGCAGAGCTCATCCTCGTACCCGAAATGGACTCTCAGCAGCCGGAAATCGTCGACGCCAGTACCGCGCTCGCCGCGGGCCGGACGCCCCCGGTCTTTGCCAACCTGAAGGAGCGCGCACGTGCGGCGTTAGAGCCGCACCTGGGCCGTTTCGACGCCGTGATCGTCCACAACATCTTCGGCAAACACTTCAACCTTCCGCTGACCGCGGCCCTGTGCGAGCTGCTGGATGCGGGCAAGCTCCGGCGGTGCATTGCCTGGGGCCACGATTTTTCCTGGACCAGCCCCTCGTCACGCCGCGCGGTGCACGCCGGTTACCCGTGGGACCTTTTGCGCACGCAGCGCGGCGACATCACCTACGTGGCTGTGTCGCAGCGGCGGCAGCGCGAGCTGGCGGACCTCTTCGGCTGCCCGGCGGACGAAATCCGCGTCATCTACAACGGCGTCGATCCCCAGGAGTTGCTAGGACTGTCGTCGCAAGGCATGCGGCTGGCGGAGCGGCTGGGGCTGTTCGTGAGCGGGCTGGTGTTGTTGATGCCGGTGCGGGTGACACAGGCCAAGAACATCGAGTATGCGCTGCGGGTGGTCGCGGCGCTGAAACGGTTGAGCTGCGCCCCGAAGCTCATCCTGACCGGGCCGCCGGACCCCCATGACGCCGCGAGCATGGCCTACTTCGAATCGCTGCGCGCCCTGCGCCGCCAACTGGATGTCGAGGACGAGATGCGCTTCGTTTTCGAGTCGGGCCCTCAGCCAGGGACGCCGTTGGAGATCGAGAGCCGTGTGGTGGGCGATCTTTACCGCCTGAGCGATGTGCTGTTCATGCCCAGCCACCGGGAAGGCTTCGGGATGCCGGTGTTGGAGGCTGGCCTGGCGGGGCTGCCGGTGGCCTGCACCGCGATTCCGGCCGCGGAGGAGATCGCCGGCGAGGACGTGATCCTGTTTGACGCGGCCGAAACGCCGGAGGAGGTCGCCGCCCGGATCCTCGACCGGGTAGAGGGCAGTCCCGTGTATCGGCTGCGGCGTCGCGTGCGAGGGCGCTACACATGGGATGCGATCTTCGAGCGGGACATCGCGCCGCTGCTGCTGTGAGGAGGGCGGATGACGACAACTGAGGCGCGGCAGTGCGGCGTCGCGGAGCTGACCCGCCGGCTGGCCGGCGCGGCGCGGCTGTGGCTGTTCCTGGATTACGATGGGACCCTGGCCGATTTTGCGCCGACACCCGAGCATCCAGAGGCCGACCGGGCGGTCGTGCACTTATTGTCGGCCCTGGCCCGTTCCCCACATTTCCGGCTCGCGATCATCAGCGGACGGCGCCTGGATCACCTGGAGCAGCTTGTGCCGGTCGCCGGAATCTCGCTGGCGGGCACCTACGGCATCGATCTGCGCCTGGCGGATGGCCGGCGGATCGACCGCGTGCCTTTGAAGGACGTGCGCCCGCAGATCGAATCGCTCAAACCGGCGTGGACCGACCTTATCGCCGGCCGGCCGGGCTTTTTCCTGGAAGACAAGGGCTGGGGACTTGCGTTGCACGCCCGCTTCGCCGTGGATGCGGAGGCCGGCAAGATCCTGGCGCTCGCGCGCCGGCAGGCCACCGAAGTGGCGGGGCCGTTTCTCATGCCGGACGCGGCGCCACGGCAGGTGAAAACGACTCACCACCAAGACGCAAGGACACAAAAGACACAAAGAATCATTGAAGAGGCTTCGTGTCCTTCGTGCCTTGGAGCCTTTGTGGTGAACGAGCGATTTTCAGGGCAGGCTGCTCCTGTCCCGCTTCGGCTGTTCGGCGGCCATAAGTTCCTTGAAATCGTGCCCGCGCTGGCTGATAAAGGCGAGGCGGTCAACTATCTGTTGGCGGAGGATCCGTGGGAAGGCGCGCGGCCCGTCTACCTCGGTGATGATGACAAGGACGAGGCAGGCTTTGCTGCCGTAAAGTCGCACGGTGGCCTGGCCGTGGTAGTTGCCAGGGCGCCGCGGCCGACGGCTGCGGACTGCCGCCTGGCGTCACCCCTGGCCGCGCGGCGCTGGCTGGCTCGGCTCGCGTAGCAGGAGGCGAGCCCGTGAAGGCACGGAGCCCACTATGGTCAATTCCGCCTCAGGTCCGAGTGGAGCTGCAACCACTTCATGATGTCCTGCCGCCGCAACAGTCCGACGAACCGCCCTTCATCCATCACGGGCAATTGTCCCACGTCGTTACGCGTGAGCTCTTCCAGGGCCGTCGCCGCGTTTTCATTTGGAGCCACTGTCACCAGATGATCCTCGGGCGTCATGATGCTACTGACCAGGGTCTCATCCCACGTTTTGCGGTCGATCTTGCGAACATCCCTAAACGACACCATCCCCAACAAGCGGCCGTCGTCCATCACGGGGAATGTGTGGTCATCCGACTGCATCACGTAGTCGTGCACCAGCGCGGCCACGGTCTCACCGGGCGGCACCGCGGACGGATCGCGGCGCATGATGGCCGCCACGGGGACATCCTGGAGCACATCCTGGATGACGATCTGTTCGTAGCTCTGCGCCGATGCGGAGTTGAGGAACCAGCCGATGAAGCCGAGCCAGACGCCGCCCACCAGGCCCGTGCCGAAGAATGGCACGCGCACGCCGAAAACCATGCTGATGCCGATGAAAATCATCAGCCAGGCGATGCCCTGGCCGACCCAGGACGCCCAGCGCGTGGCGCGGCGCAGATTCCCGCTGGCGGCCCACAAGATCGACCGCAGGACGCGGCCGCCATCCAGCGGAAAACCGGGGATCAGGTTGAACAGGCCGACGATCACGTTGATCGAACCGAGCCACAACAACAGGATAACGACCGGACTCAGACGGGCGATCACGTTGGCCGGGAATGTCTCACCGAAAGCCATTGGCCCGATCACTGCCAAGCCTCCGCTGACGCCCAGCGTCAACAACACGCCCAGCACGATGCTCGTGAGCGGCCCGACGATAGCCATCCAGAACTCGTCACCGGGCGACTTTGGCTCCCGCTGGATGTTCGACACGCCGCCGAACAGAAAGAGTGTGATGTTACGGACCGGCACCCCTTGAGCACGAGCCACGAGCGAATGGGCCAGTTCGTGGGCCAGGACCGACGCGAAGAACAGAAGCGCAGCGATGACCGCGGTGCTCCACGTCAGCGTCGCGCTCCACCCCGGATGCGTGCTGCTCAAGAGCGCCCCAAGGTTCCACGCGACCAACAGAAAGATCAGCAGCCAGCTCCAGTCAATCCGTATATTGATGCCGAAGATTCGGCCGATGTGAATACCCCCGCGCATAACTCACTCTCCTTTCGTGGCCGCCAGACCCTTTGCCACGACTTCCCGGATCACGGTGATCTCGATCGGTTTGTCCAGACATCGAAACACGCCCAATCGCCGGGCATCGTCGGCCAGGCGTGGGCAGCCGAAGGCCGTGATCCAGATGACGATAGGGACCAGGTCGAGCCTGCGCGCCTCCACGGTCAGCTCCAGGCCACTCAAACCCGGCAGCCGAATATCGGTGATGAGCAGATCGCAAGGCCCCGTCTGGAGTTGCTCCAGGGCGCTGCGACCGTCGGTCGCCGTGATGACCCGGTATCGATCACCGAGTTTCGCCAGGCTGGCCCGTAGGACGAACAGCACGTGCCGATCATCATCTACGATGAGAATGTGTTTGGATTCGTTCATCCTGTCCCTTCGCTGTTCTGATGCTATGCCGTCATATTAACCAAAAACAGCGACCTCAACCGATGGGTCTGGTTGGGATCGCTGCTGTGTTAGGTTGGCGAGGAGGTAGGTTTTCCCTGGCCGCGAGTGTTCCGCTACGTCTCGGCACGTTCACCGAATGTGTAACCGACGCCCCGCACGTTGAGGATGTAGCGCGGATGTGCAGGATCGGGCTCAATCTTAGATCGCAGACGATGAACGTACCATTTGATGATCTGTCGGGCTTCGTACGGATAGTCGGCGTCGTATCCCTGCACGACGCGCACTAACTCCATGGGGGCCAGGACACGCCCGCTGTGCTCCATCAAGTAATGCAGCAGTTTGAACTCGCTCGGCGTCAGCGTCACCGGCTCCCCGTTAAGCGTGACGAGATAGCGATCCGGGTCGATCGTGATGGAGCCATAGCTCAGGACGCCGGTTGGAGGTTCCGCCTTGCCCTCGGCCGACGGTTCGCCCCGCCTCCGGCGGTCGATGGCCTCCTGGATGGTCTGCAAGATTTCCTCGGATTCCGCCGGTTTCAACAAGTAGCCGTCCACACCCTCGCGGATCGCGGTCAGGGCGGAGTCCAACGAGCCGTGTGCTGTCAGGATGATAACGATGGCCGCGGGCCATCGCCAGCGGATAGCTTCCAGCAGGCGCAGGCCGTCCACCCGGCCCCCCAACTTGAGATCAAGGAGCGCCAGATCGACAGGCGTATCGCGCAGCACGGCGAGGGCGGCTTCACCGGTGGCCGCTTCCTTCACTTCATGCCCGGCCCGACGCAGCGTTTGGGACAGAAAGAAACGGATGCTCGCCTCGTCATCTACAATCAGCGTGCGCATCGGATCCGACATGCTTGCAGGCCCTCCTTAAGACTCAGTAGATCACAGATCTCACGCAAAGTCGCCAAGAACGCCAAGAGAGTCCGCTTGACCTCTGCGTCTTTGCGTCTTTGCGTGAGGCAGAATCGTGATCTACTGAGACTCTTAGTCGTCAGTGCCGGCCGTCAAGGTCGAGGCACCGGACCGGTGTCTTCCGCCGGCAGCCATACCGTGAACTGAGTACCTTTGCCCGGCTGGCTCTCGACCGTGATGCGCCCGCCATGCTCTTCGACGATCTTCCTGGTCGTGAAAAGGCCGAGCCCAAGGCCCTTCGGCTTGGTGCTGAAGAAAGGCTCAAAGAGGCGGCCCATTGCGTCAGGGGCAATGCCTTCGCCGGTATCGGCGAACACGATCCGCACGCTTGCGGCCTCCGTCGGGGCGGCCGCTGTGGTGATGCGCAGTTGACCGCCGCCCGGCATCGCATCGAGCGCGTTGAGCAACAGATTCAAGAATACCTGTTGCATCTGATCCGGCGCCAGCGAGACCAGCGGCAGATCTGGCGCTGGTTGCCACGCGATCTCGACACCCTGATCCGCGCATTTCTTCTGGCTCAAGGTCAGGATGCGTTCGAGCAGCTCGTTGACTGCGGTCGGCTGCCGCTCCACGCTCGCCGCGGGGCGCTGGAGGTCACGTAACTGCGAAACGACGCCGGTGACGCGACGCAATTCCTCCCGCGCTACGGTCAGATACTCGGTCACATCTCCGTTTTCGTGCAAGGTCTCTTCGGCGAGCCCCAGGCAGCCGATGACGGCCTGCAACGGGTTGTTGATCTCGTGCGTCAGGGAAGCCGCCAATCGACCGGCCATCGCCTGGCGCTCGGTCCGCAGCAGCGCGGCCTGGGTCTGGCGCCGATCGGTCACGTCTTCCACCATCACGGCTGCCAGCGGCGGTTCCCCAGCGACCCGTCGCATGGGCACCGCGGTTACGCTCACCCAAACCGGCGGTTTGCCCTCACGGGCGACAGACAGTTCGGCCCGGTAGACTTTTCGTTTGCCGGCCATCAGATTCTCAAAGGTCGCGCGCGTGTCGGGCGCAGGTTCTGCTGAGGGGAGAAAAGGCGCACGCGCATAGTCTCGCAGATCGGCGTCGCTGACGTCGAGGATCTCGCGCAACGCCGGGTTGCCCTCCAGAACGCGTCCTGCGCTGTCAACCAGCGCGATCCCCACTGCTGCCCCGTCGAAAATCGCACGGAAGCGAGCCTCGCTCTGGCGCAGGGCCAGCGTCCGCTGCGCCACCCGCTCTTCGAGCTTGTCGGCATACCGCCGGATCTGCTCGTAGAGCGATGCCTGCTCGATGGCGATTGCCAGATGATCGGTCACCTCGCTGATGACCTCGAGGTCGGCAGGCAGCGGGTGCCACGGCTGCCCGGTGCCCAGGCTGAGGGCTCCAACGAGACGGCCCTGGGCGAGCAGCGGGACCGTGAGACAGGTCCGGAGGCCGAGCGCGGCCAGGTGTTCCAGCCATGGACCGGCCGCCGTACCTGCCTGTAAATCGTCGGTGAGCCAGGGCTGCCCTCCCGTAAGTTCGTCTTTCGGCAAGATCTGGTCGAACGGCACCGGCCAGTGCTCGCGCTCAACCGGGTGTGCGCCATCCCCGGAGGTGTAGATCACCACATGCCCCGTCTCGCCGTCCGGCAGTATGATGCCGGCGTACCGGTAAGGTACCAGCCGGCATAACTGGTCCAGGGCGGCTGTCCCGATCTTGTCCAGTGACTGGGCAGCCAGGATCGCGCGATCGAGGTCGCGGATAAGCTGTAGGCGTTGGATGTGGCGCCCGAGCTCCGCTTTGATCGTATGACGCTCAGTGATATCCCTGAGCACCGCGAGTGCGCCTGTCAGCGCACCATCCTCGGCACGAAGGGGAGCCGCGGAGGTCAGCGTGATGCACGTCGAGCCGTCCGCGCGGCGGATCATGATCTCGGTGGATTCGACGGGCTGACCGCTTGCGAGCGCACGCTGGAGGGGCTGCTCCTCGGGAGATATCGGCCGACCGTCAGGATAGCAGAAGGTATAGCCTGGGTTCGGGGCGTCCACGCTGCCCGACACATCACCGCCGAGCATCTGGCGCGCCGCCAGATTGATGAGGGTAATCGCGCCGAGAGCGTCGGTCACGAGCACTCCTACCGGCATTGCATCGACCAGCGCCAGCGGCCAGGCGGACGCGAAGCGAGATGGTGCCGCGTCGCGTCGGCGGGCACGGAGATCATCGGCGATCCTCGCAAGCTCCGCTTGCAGCAGTCCGAGCTCATCCCGCGCGGTATCGGACAGGCTTTCCGCTGACAAGATCTTGCGCAAGTTTGTGATGCGCTCTTCCACCTGTTCCAGGCGAGTAATCAGCTTCTCGGGTTCCATCGTGTTCTACAGCCTGTTGTCCATTCCATCTCACGACTTAGTGCCATTATAGCGCAGGGAAAGTCCCGCTGCAATGCGTCCGTGTGACCGATGTCATAGACACCGTTGTGGAACCGCGGTATACTTATTGCAATTTACTCGCAATAAGGATGACGCTATGAGCAGACTACTGATGGAAGCGACCGCCACCGCACGCGCCAGTGGCGGACGGATGACCGCGCAGCGACGCCTGGTCCTGGAGACACTGCAATCTCTTGGCGGACATCCAACTGCCGAGGAGGTGTACCGGGCAACCCGCGAGCACGATGCATCGATCCACCCCTCCACCGTGTATCGGACGCTAGACTGGCTGGAGGCAGCCGGGCTGGTAAGCCATCGTCACCTGGACGCAGGTCTGAACGACGAGCGCTGCGAACGTTTCGACCCGGCTGTGCCATTAGAACATCATCATTTTGTTTGCACAGGCTGCGGCCAGGTAATCGAATTCGCGTCGCCGCGCATCGAGGAGGCAAAGGCTGAATTTGCCGAGAAATACCGGGCAAGGGTCTCGCAGGCCTCGCTGACGCTCTACGGTTTGTGTGCAGAGTGCAGGAGCTCGAGACGGGAAGCTCAGGCCGAAGGGAGGAGAACATGAACGCGAACAAGATCCTCGCAACTCCAAAGACCTTGAGTGTCCTGCCCGCGGGCCAGGAGGCGATCGTCCATTCGTTGCAGGGTGGACGAGACTTTCGCAGCCGGCTGGCAAATCTGGGCTTCACGGCTGGTGCCTCGATCAAGGTGGTGCAAAATTACGGTCACGGCCCTATGCTCGTGTCGCTGCGCGGCACGCTGGTGGCCCTGGGGCGCGTCGAAAGCAGCAAGGTGCTGGTAAATACAGGGGAGTGACAGATGAACGCACAGATCCAGGCACCGGGCAGTCGTACGGGACTTAAGCTGTTGACCCCAGCATGTCATGACGGTGGCGCGCCCGGAACTGTGACCGCAGGTGAGCTCACAGTAGCCTTAGTGGGTCAGCCGAACGTGGGAAAATCCACCGTGTTCAACATGCTGACGGGGCTCAATCAGCACGTGGGCAACTGGCCGGGCAAGACCGTCGAGCAGAAGACCGGCTCATGCCGTCACAACGGCACCTTGCTGAATCTCGTCGATCTTCCAGGGACTTACAGTCTCACCGCCAACTCAGAGGAGGAGCGGATCACGCGGGACTATCTGGTTCGCGAGCAGCCCGACGTGGTTATCGCGATCGTCAACGCCGCCGCACTGGAACGCAGCCTGTACCTGGTAGCCGAGCTACTTTCCTTGCCTCAACCGTTAGTGTTGGGCTTGAACATGAGTGACGTGGCCGAACAGCATGGCATCCATGTGGAGCCGCACGTGCTGGCCGCGGCGTTGGGCGTGCCGGTGGTTCCGTTGGTCGCGACCAAGAACGCGGGCGTCAGAGAACTCATGGATGCCGCGTTGCGGGTTGCCGCAGACCCGTCCGCCTGGCGGCCGAACCGACCAACGATCCGCGCCGAACACCGTCCGGTCCTGGAAGCTTTGCAGGAGATCCTGTGCGCGGCGGGTGAGAATTGGCGGGGATTGGGGGATGAGGGGATTGTTTCTGCTGCGCCATCCCCTGATCCCCTCATCCCCGCGATTCTCAGGGCAGATACTCATGCCGGGTGCGGCGCCACGGCGGGTGAGAACCTCACCCTCCTGCCCCCTTCTCCCACAGGGCGAGGGGGGAGTTCGACGCCCCCTTCCCTCGCAGAGCCTGCCCTGAGCCTGCCGAAGGGGAAGGGGGATGGGGGGATAGGTCCGACTTCCAAGGCAGATCTCCATATCGAGCGCGACGCCACGACCCCGGCGGATGAGAAGACGACGGCCATCGTCCATGGTCCATCGTTCATCGTCGTTCTCAACGCAGCGCGTTATCCCCTGGACTGGGTGGCTCTGAAACTGCTTGAGGGGGACGCCGAGATCACGGCCCTGGTGCACAGCACACTACCGGCTGAGGCCTGGGAACGCGTCCACACGCTTCTGATGGAGCACGAGGACGCTTACCTGGACATCGCCGGCGGCCGCTACGAATGGATCGGTCGCATGGTGCGTGCGGCGGTGACCCGGCCTCGGGCCGGCGCGATCACCCGTACCGAGCGGATTGACCGGGTCGCCACGCATCCGTTCTGGGGACTGGTCTTCCTGCTGGCGATGTTCGGCTTCGTCTTCTGGCTGACGTACACTGTCGCTACCCCTGTTGCGAACTGGCTGTCCCGACAAGTTTTGGGGGGACTGGATGCGCTGGCCGCCATTCTTCTGCGCGATGCGCCGTCGTGGCTGTTCGGTTTGGTGTCCGACGGGTTGATTCATGGCGTGGGCACCGTCTTCACCTTCCTGCCGATCCTGGTGATCTTTTTCGCCGGCCTGGGTGTGCTGGAGGATGTGGGCTACATGGCGCGCGGCGCGTACGTGATGGATCGCTTCATGCACCTGATGGGGCTGCACGGGAAGTCGTTCATGCCGCTGTTCCTCGGTTTCGGCTGCAACGTACCGGCCGTGTTGGGCTCGCGCATCGTCGAGGAACGTCGTGCCCGGCTGTTGACCATCTTGCTGGCGCCCCTGGTGCCGTGCACGGCGCGCCTGGCCGTGGTCGCCTTCCTGGCGCCGGCATTTTTCCCGCGCAATGCGGCGTTGGTCTCGTGGGGATTGGTGACGCTTAACCTCGCGGTGCTGGCGGTTGCGGGCATCGTCGTTAACCGACTGGCGTTCCGCGGCGAACACACGGCGTTCATCATGGAGCTGCCGCTGTACCACGTCCCCAACCTGCGCACCGTCGGGCTGTACGTCTGGAACAACACGGTAGGCTTCATCAGGAAGGCCGGCTCGCTGATCCTTATCGCCTCGATGGCCGTCTGGGCGCTGTCGACGCTGCCGGGCCGGGGGATCGAGCAAAGTGTTCTGGCTTATATCGGGCGTTGGCTGGCGCCCGCGTTCCGGCCGATGGGACTGGGCCAGTGGCAGATCATCGTGGCGTTGCTGACCAGCTTCTTCGCTAAGGAGAACACCATCGCCACTCTTGGCGTGCTGTACGGCGCGGGGGACGCGACAAGCGGGCTGGCGGTGCAGGTAGCGCGAGCATTGGCCCCTGCCGGCCGGCTGGCGTTCCTGGCCGTGCAGATGCTGTTCATCCCCTGCCTGGCAACAGTCGCGACGATCAAACAAGAGACCGCCTCCTGGCGTTGGACGCTGCTCAGCATCGGTCTGCTGCTGGCAATCTCGATGGGCGCGGGGGTGGTGGTGTACCAGATCGTCAGGTTGATCGGTGGATAGTGGATAAACGAAGGGAGAAGAAATGGCAGCAGCGTTTCTGTTGAGTTTGCGTGAGGGGTTGGAGGCGGCGCTGATCGTCAGCATCATCCTGGTCACGCTACGCCGGCTTGGGCGACGGAACATGGCTCAGCATGTCTGGGTGGGAATGGGGGCAGCCGCGATCGTCAGCCTGGCCCTGGCGGTCGGCTTGAGGACGGTTGGAGCAGAGCTGGAAGGACAGCCGGAAACGATCTTTGAGGGCACCACGGTCTTGATCGCGGCAATCGTGCTCACCGGGATGATCTTCTGGATGAGACGACAGGGCGGACAGATGCGCGCTCGTCTCTCGAACAAAGTGGAGCGGACGACGGATGTGGCGGTGGCGCCGGCTGACGGGCAACACGAAAACGCTCGATACGGCGCCCTGGGCCTGTTCACGATAGCCTTCCTTGCGGTCCTGCGCGAAGGCGTCGAGCTGTCGCTGCTGCTGGTTGCCGCGGCCTTCGCCGCATCCCCGATCTCCGTCGTGACCGGCACCGCGCTTGGACTCCTGACGGCATCGGTTGTCGGGATCCTGCTCTTTCGCGGGGTGGTGCGGCTGAACCTGAAGCAGTTCTTTCTCATCACCAACGTCCTGCTGATCGTCTTTGCCGCCGGGATGGTGGGGCATGGCGTGAGCGAGCTCGTGGAGGCCGGCCTGTTACCCGGCATCATCGACCCGGTCTGGAACCTGACGGGCATTCTCAGCGGGCAATCCCTGTTCGGCCAGTTGCTCGGAACGATCTTCGGCTATCATGGGAATCCGAGCCTGACCGAATCCCTTGCCTATGGAGGCTATCTTGCGGCGATCGGCTGGACCTTGAGGCCCCGGCAGGTTGCTGATGCGGCGGTTAATCCGGCGGTCAAGTAGCATGTCAGATCGCGTGTGGAACCGTTTGCGGACCGGATGGAGGGGAAGTGTTAGCTGAGGTATTGAGGGCATTAGGAGATGGCGGCCTCCACTCAACGGCCGAGTTGGCGCGGCGGCTGGGGGTCAGCGAGGCGCTGGTCGGGCTGATCGCGGACGATCTGGCGCGACGCGGCTACCTGGCACCGCTGGAAACGGGCTGCTCGGCCGCGTGTAACGGCTGCGGGCTGGCGAGCGCGTGCGTGGCGCCCTCATCAGGTCGTGCGCCGACACCTCTGCTGGCGCTGACCGCCAAAGGCCGGCTGGCGATCGACAGGATCACTCCGTCATGAATGGCGCGGAGCGTTTGGAACACGAAGGCACGAAAGCCGCGAAGCACGCGAAGCACGAAGTGTCCGCAGCAGGCGTCTATCGCGGACGTACGGGTGGACCGGCTGGCGCCGCACCTTCGTGTGCTTCGCGCTTTGTGGATTTCGTGTCGTTTCGCGACTTCGTGGTCCAAATATCTTCGCCGCAAAACTATGAATCACACCCAGGCAGTTGTCCTCGGTCGCCATCTATGCTAGACTATCTCCACCATTCTTGCCGCAGTGTGTTCAAACTTAGTTGGGCGAGGTCTCCGACCGAGGCCCAACCGGCTGCGGTCAGGAGACCTTGCCTAACGAAACGTGGTCTCTGAGCGAGCCGGGGTACGGGAATTATTCGGACGGGCTCCAAAGCCCTCGCGGGAGACGCGCCCTTTGATCAGCACAAACGAACGCCCGCAGATCACCCCCGTTTACACGATCGGCTACGGCAGCCGTTCGATGGAAGATTTTCTCGCCATCCTGAAGGCACATGCGATCGACTACCTCATTGACATCCGATCGGCTCCCTACTCGCGTTTCAAGCCGGAGTTCTCGAAGGGCGAGCTGGAGGCCAGGCTCCGACAGATCGCCATCCGTTATGTCTATCTTGGTGACAGGCTCGGCGGACGGCCGGAAGACCGGGACTGCTACGCGGATGACAAGGTCATCTATGCGCGGGTGAAAGAAAAGGCGTTCTACCGCGAAGGGATCGCCCGCGTCCAGGCTGCGTTCCAGAAGCGCCTGCGCATCGTCCTGATGTGCAGCGAGGGCAAACCGGAGGAGTGTCACCGCAGCAAGCTAATCGGCGAGTCGCTGGCCGAGCTCGGCATCTCTGTAGCGCATATTGACGAGAACGACGCCCTGCGCACCCAGGAGGATGTCATGTTCGCGCTCACCGAAGGTCAGCTCAGCCTGTTCGGCGAGCACGATTTCACGTCGCGCAAGCGCTACCGCGCCGAAACGGGCGCCGAGGGAAGTGAAGAGAATGATGCCTGATTTCGTCACCATCGGCGTGTACGGCTGGGATGCTGAGCGATTCTTCGGCGCACTGATCGAGGCCAGGGTCGATACGTTCTGCGACCTGCGAGCGCGGCGCGGGGTACGGGGCCGGAGCTATGCGTTCGCCAACAGCGCGCGGCTGCAAGCGCGCCTGGCCGAGCTGGGGGTCCGCTATCTGCACCGGCCGGACCTGGCGCCCAGCGAGGCCACGCGCGCCGCGCAGTCGGCCGCCGATGCTGTGACGCACACGGCGAAACTACTTCGCATGGTTCTCAGCCCCGCTTTCGTCGATGCGTACCGCCGCGAGCGCCTGGATGATTTCGACAGCGCAGGGTTTGTGGCTGCTCTCGGCCCGCAGGCGCGCGTCGTGGCCCTGTTCTGCGTAGAGGGAGAACCCGCCGCCTGCCACCGCTCGCTGCTGGCCGACCGGCTGGCGCGCGATCTCGGCGTCAGGGTCACGCATGTGACGCCATAAAAGTCACCGACCTGCCCCCTGCGAGGGCAGTTTCACATGTCGGGCGCGGTGCCACGGCGGGTGAAAACGGCTCACCACGAAGACGCAAAGACACAAAGGACACAAGGAATTATTGTTTCTGCTGCTTCATCCCCTGATCCCCTCATCCCCGCTATTCTCAGGGCAGGAGGATGTGGCGTCTGAAAGGTCGGGGGAAGTGGGGTGGAAGTCAAGCACATGAAAGTCCTCATCGTCGCGAAGACTCGCCAGGGCGGCGGTGCCTGCATCGGCGGTATCACCTTCGAGGGGCGCAGCGTGCGCCTGATCGCGGCCGATGCAGCCACGAACGAGCGCGCCGGCCTGGAATACGAGGTCGGTGAGGTGTGGGAGGTGGATGCGGCGCCCGCCGAGCAGGTCATCCCGCCCCACGTCGAAAATATCGCCGTCCGGTCGAAGCGCCGGCTCGGCCCGATGACCGATCCCGTTCCTTTCATCCAACAGCATATGCCGCCCGTGACGGGCGGCGCCAGCCTCCTCTATGAAGGGCTGACCCAGGCTGCCGGCTCCGGCGCGTTATACATCGCCGAACGGACCGGCATCCCCTCGTGTAGCACAACCTTCTGGCGTCCCGATCAGCCGCTTCAAAGGACGGACGAAAGCAAGCGCATCCGTTACCGCTACCCAACCCCTGACGGCGGCCGCACTTTGACCTTCGTCGGATTCCAGGAGCCGGTGGAGGTTATCCCTGCCGGAACGTTGGTGCGGGTGTCGCTCGCACACTGGTGGCGGCCCACGGACGACCAACCGGGCGAGCTTCGATGTTACGTCCAGCTCTCCGGCTGGTTTCTGCCCAGATCCTCCGCCGTAAAACGATCCGGCGGGAGCAGCTTGAAAGCCGGCCAGCCCACGGAGACGGTCCCCGCACCGACAGCCGCAACCGGCACTGCCGCACAAGCCAAGCCCGCAACTCCACAGCCGCGTCTGTCGGACGCGCTCAAGCTGCTGAAATCGGTTTTCGGCTACGATACGTTTCGCCCGCTGCAAGAAGAGATCACCGCCAATATCCTCGCCCGCCGCGACACGCTGGCCGTGATGCCCACCGGCAGCGGCAAATCGCTATGCTACCAGTTGCCCGCACTGCTGTTCGATGGCCTGACCGTGGTGGTCTCGCCGCTCATCGCCCTGATGCAGGATCAGGTTGCCCAGTTGCTGGAGCTTGGCGTGCCGGCAGCCTTCTTAAACAGCACGCTGGACTACGACAGCTATCTCCGCACCGCCGATCGCGCCCGGTCGGGCGAGGTCAAGCTGCTTTACACGTCGCCCGAAACCCTGTTGCGGCCCGAGACGTTGGTACTGCTCGACCGCTCTCAGGTCGCCTGCCTGGCGATCGATGAGGCGCACTGCATTTCGCAGTGGGGACATGACTTCCGGCCTGAGTATCGCCAGCTTCACCCCGTGCGCGAACGCTACCCCGGCGCGGTCTGCGCCGCCTTCACCGCCACTGCCACGTCCCGCGTCCAGGCTGACATCAAGGCGATCCTCGGCTTTCGCGACGAGAACGAGTTCGTCGCCAGCTACAACCGGGAGAATCTGTTCCTGGAGGTTCAGCCGCGCCTGCAAGGGTTCCCACAGGTCCTTGCCTTCCTCCAAAGGCATCGTGACCAGTCGGGCATCATTTACTCCAGCACGCGACGCCAGGTGGATGATCTCGCCGCGCGCTTGTCCGCCGAGGGCTGGCCGGCTTTGCCCTACCACGCGGGGCTGGACGACGCGACCCGCCGCCGCAATCAGGAGCTTTTCTCGCGGGACAAGGCGCCGATCATCGTCGCGACCATCGCTTTCGGGATGGGGATCAACAAGTCCAATGTGCGCTTTGTCCTGCATTACAACCTGCCCGAAAGCCTGGAGCACTACTACCAGGAGATCGGCCGCGCGGGCCGCGATGGGCTGCGGGCCGATTGCCTGTTGCTGTTCAGCCGGGCTGACCTCGGCATCCGCTACCAGCTCATCGAGGAGGGCGCGGCGGCGGAGCGGGCCGGGAGGCATGCTCGCTTGCAGGCGATGGTGCGCTACGCGGAGGCGTGCGACTGTCGACGGACGCCGCTGCTGGCGTATTTCGGTGAGATTTATCCTCAGCCCGCCTGCGATTTTTGCGATAACTGCCTGGCGGCCAGAACGGGAGAAGCCGAACAGCAGGATGTCACCACGGCCGCGCAGGCGTTTCTCGCGTGCGTGGATCACACCGGGCAGATGTTCGGGCCGGCGCACATCGTCAGCGTTCTGCGCGGCTCGCGCGCGGCCGATGTTCTTCGCTGGCGCCATGATCAATTGCGCGAATATGGAGCTGGCGGTGACCGTCCTGCCCATGAATGGCGCCGGCTGGCCGAGCAGTTCATCCGCCTGGGCCTGGTGCAGCAGGACATGGAGCACGGCAGCCTGCGCTTGACGCCGAAGGGGAACGCGGTGCTGCGAGGTGAGAAGGTGTTCGTGGCGGTGGAGGCCCCGTCACTGCCCGCAGCAGCCGTAGCCGAAACGACTTACGACACCGAGTTGTTCGGGCGCTTGCGCACGCTGCGCCGTGAGCTTGCCGACGCGGCCGATTTGCCGCCCTATGTCATCTTCTCCGACCGCTCGCTGGCCGAGATGGCGACCTGCTTCCCACAGTCCCCGGAGAGCTTTGTGGCAATCCACGGTGTAGGGCAGCGCAAGCTGGCGCAATATGGCGAGCGGTTCCTGGGACAGATTCGAGCTTATTGCGCTGAGAAAGGTCTCACCGAGCGGTCCAGACAGCCGGAGGCATCCGGTCCCACACGCCGCACGCCCATCGGGGGCCGTTCGCAAGAAGTGGGCGAGCTGTTTGCCGCCGGTCAGTCCGTCGAGGCACTCCAGGCTCTTTACAGCGTCACGCGCGGCACCATCGTGCAACATCTTGGACGCTGTGTCTGGGCAGGCCAACGCTTCGAGCCGGAGCGCGTCCTGGCGTTGTCCGCGCTGTCGGAGGAGGATCGAGCGCGCGTGCTGGCGCTGTTCGCCGAGCACGGCACAGAGCGGCTGAAGCCGGTTTTCGAGACCCTGGGCGGGACCATCTCATACGACGAGCTGCACGTGATGCGGATGTACTATCTGTGCGCGGCGACAGATGTGTGATGGGGGTGTGGAGCACAAGCGCTCATCCCGGCTGGTCAGCCGCCTGCCGCTCTCCCCTGGTCGCCTCAACCAGCACCACAAACAGCCAGTACAGGAAGAGCAGCAACACGGTGAACAGCGCGGTGAGCGCCCACACCTGCCAGTGCTGTAGCGGGTGGGCGAACCGGGTCGCGATATCATGGAGCAATGGGACTGGATCGGTGACGATGTCCCAACTGTTCCACCGCCGAAACCGTCCCAGATACACACCGAAGCCTGACAGACCCAGCGCAGCCAGCACGAACAGGCGGCTGCCCCAGGCGCCGATCTGGCGTTCGACAAACGTCTGCACCCACCGCAGCGAAACAAACCCCGCCGCCAGCCCACACGTCGCCGAGGTGAACAGCATGGCGGCATCATACACCTTGAGCATCGACGGCCCGCCATTCAGCCAGATCATATCCGTGATGAGATAAGGCGCATTCGGCAAGAACGCCAGCCAGGCTCCGATCAACAGCACAACGAGCGCCGGACGCCGGCTTCCGGCGCGCAGCGCCAGGTAAGCGAAAACCAAAGGTAACCACCTATTTTCCGCTACCCCCTCGTAGGGGTTTGCCAGGCTGACTGACTGGGATACAATTCACCGTGGAGGTGGACGTATGCCAGTCGAGACCAACGCCGTTGAGTATCAAACCGTTGAAATTGGTGCGGCCTATCTGGTTAAGAGCATTCTGCAGCGGTTGGGAGCGGTCACCGCAATTGACCAGGAGCTGCAGTATCAGCCTGAAATCGCCGCCACCTACGGCCAGTTGGCGCAAGCAGTGATCTTCAACCGCATGAGTCTGGATCCGCAGCCCTTGTACCAGTTGGCAGATTGGGTTGCGAGACACGGGATTGATCGGCTCTTGAGGATTCGGGCGGCTTGGTTGGATGATGACCGGCTGGGCGCCATGCTGGACGGGCTGGCGGCGCATCAGGGCGCCATTTGGAGCACGATCATCGGCAATGCGGTGCGTGAATTCAAGCCGGATTTGGAATGGCTGCACAGCGATACGACCAGTGTGTATTTTGAAGGCCGCTATGAGGATGACGAAGGCGCGCCTAAGTCGGCCAAGCATGCGCCGGTGTTGGTCAAAGGCTACAATAAGGATGGCAAGCCGCAGAATGTCCAGTTTGTGTTGAGCTTGATCACCACCAAACGGGTGCCGTTGTGGTACCAGCCCTGGGATGGCAACCAGAGTGATGATGGCGTCTACCTGGCGGATATGACGGCGCTGCGGGCGACCGGGCTGCTGCCCGAGAATGTGGTACTGATTGGTGACCGGAAGCTGTGCAATCAAGAAGGGATGTTGGCGTTCTGCCGCACCAACCAGTGCTTCCTGGCGGCGCATCCCTGGACCGACACCGCCAAGGCCACCTGGGAGCAGACCTGGCAGGCGCTGCAGCAGGGAGAGTTGGTCTGGACGGCGGTGGAATACGTCACACGCAATGCCGCCCATAAGCCTGTCGAGCAGCGAACCCAGTATCGAGTGTGTGAAGTATCGCATGCCTTGGTGGACGCCGACAATGACCAAGTCTATCCGTTGCGCTGGGTGTTTAGCTGGTCCAGCAGCAAGGCCGCGTTGGATGCCCGGCAGCGCAACAAGGCGCTGGCCGCCGGCGAACAGGCGCTGCAGCGCGTCGTTGGGCTGCTGGGCAAGTATGACTACAAGAGCCGCAAAGTCATCGAGGGCCGGCTGGAGAAGGCTTTGCGCAAGGTCCAGGCCAGTCGTTACTTCAGCTGCACCCTGCACGGGACCGACGAAGATCAGGCCTGGGCACTGCGCTGGGAACGCTGCCCCACTGTTATCAGCCAGGCGGAACGCTTTGATGGCATCGTGCTGCTCTGCACCACCGTGCCGGTCGAGCGGTTGTCGGCAGGCGCCGTGATGATCAAGTACAAAGAGCAGGTCACCGTCGAGCAGACGATTGACTTCATCAAGAGCCCGGTGCAAATTCGTCCGATGTGGCTGCATTCGCCGCGCCGTCTGGCCGGCTTGACCTTGCTGATCATGATCGCCGTCTTGGTCGCGGCTTTGCTGGAGTATCAAATCCGCCGCCAGATTGCGCAAACCGGCCAACTGCTCAGCGGTTTGATGCCAGAAAACCGCGACAATCCCTATCCTACAGCCAAAAAGATGCTGAAGGCCTTTCAGGACTATACTTTGGTCATTGTACGGCACGCTGACGGTCATGAAGACATCCATTTCCCAAAGTTGCGCCCAGTCCAACAGCAGATCTGGGATATGATGGGGCTATCGCCCCCCGGCCCAACCCCGATTGAGGGGTAGCGGAAAATAGGTA
>Ga0172368_10002976_pt1 | contig 20992 bp, 20 predicted proteins | sample Lak11m_FD_114540 | JGI IMG/M metagenome (GOLD analysis project Ga0172368, IMG submission 114540) | Freshwater microbial communities from Kabuno Bay, South-Kivu, Congo - kab_022012_11m | ecosystem: Environmental > Aquatic > Freshwater > Lake | place: Democratic Republic of the Congo: South-Kivu...
ATCATTTCTATATTATTTTAAATTTGATTCAAAATAGTTATAATAAATTTTTTATAAAAATAAGTACTAATATTGTTGTAAATTAAGAACGAAGGAATACTGTCCGGATTGCCTGAGGCTCAACTCATTTAAAATCTTCCGTTACATAATATTATTTTTTACACCCTTCAGTCGGCAGAAGCCAAAAAACTGAGTTTCGCTGTTTAGTCTATTATTTCCCCTTCTTCCTTATAATCGCCACATCGCCCAGCGTAGTTCCCCTGATAAACCCGCCGCCCCTCTGGTCTTTGGAAGCTACCTTCTCGGTCAACTTAATATTTAATGTAGTTTCAAGCTTCTTGCGGATACTATCCTCAGGTATAAGCTCTTCGCGCTCTATTTTCCTGATAAGTGTAGCTTTCTCCATCATCTTTGCTCCCAGTTCTTCTATGGTCAATCCCTGGGCTTCCCTTGCCTTCCTTATGATCCGCGCGTAGTCCGGATTGATCTCATCATCCAGTTTATCAAAAGCATCTCTTTTCGGTTTGTAACTTACTATGACCTTTTCGGTCGGGGTCATCTTTCTTGACACGGGCGTCCATTTATCCTGTGTCGTCCCATAATGGGCGCATTTGCTGCAGACATCAAGAACAGTCCCTTCTACAGTCACACGTATCGGATTTCCCTTAATTTCACTGCCACATATTTCGCAATCCATTACATCATCTCGGCGAAAACTCTATATACCGTCTACGCTTAAATATCATTCGATGTCGGAAGTTCATGAAAACCAGGAAAGCCCTGTACCAATGGGGAACAATGATTTTTCTCGTTACCTGATGGATCGGGTGAAAATGCTTGAGGAAAGGAACAATTTCCTCAAGGAACATGCGAACAAGGTAGAAATGGAAAAGCGGTTTACCGAAAGCCAGATCCTGAACTATGAAAGAGAGATCCGCCAGTTGAAAAGCGAGCTTGAACGAGTCAAAATGCCTCCACTTGTCGTTGGCACTGTTGTGGACGTCCTTGATGGCGGCAGGGTGATTATTAGAAGCAGTACAGGCCCCCAGTTCGTGGTCGGGTCAACCCAGTTTATAGAAAGCTCCGAACTGTTGCCAGGAGTCTGTGTCTCTTTAAATTACCAGAGTCTCGCAGTCGTTGGTGTCCTGCCTCCTTCGCGTGACCCGTTAGTAAATGGAATGGAGGTCATCGAATCCCCGACCGTTTCATATTCGGATATAGGTGGTCTTGATGAACAGATCAGAGAACTGCGTGAGACTGTTGAATTGCCGCTTACAAAACCCGAAGTATTCGAACGAATCGGGATCGAGCCCCCAAAAGGCATATTATTATTTGGCGCTCCCGGAACAGGAAAATCACTCCTTGCAAAAGCCGTAGCAAACCAGACAAAAGCCACTTTTATCAGGATAGTGGGCTCAGAACTCGTACAAAAATATATTGGCGAAGGAGCGCGGCTTGTCAGGGACCTTTTCAAAATGGCAAAAGAAAAAGCCCCCAGCATCATATTCATAGACGAGCTTGATTCCATTGGAACAAAACGAAATGATTCTGCCACTTCAGGAGACCGTGAAGTCCAGAGAACCCTGATGCAGCTCCTTTCTGAAATGGATGGATTTAACCCCAGGGGAAATGTCAGGATCATAGCTGCCACCAACAGGCCGGATATTCTTGACCTTGCGCTTCTTCGCCCAGGCAGGTTTGACCGGTTCATCGCTATCCCTATGCCTAATAAATACGCGCGAAAACTGATTCTCCAGATTCATTCCAGGAAAATGAAGTTATCTGATGATCTTGATTTTGATGAACTTTCTTCACTTACTGACGGCGCAAACGGTTCCGATTTAAAGGCAATTGTCATGGAAGCGGGCATGTTCGCAGTGAGAGAAGAGCGCTTGGGTGTGGGAATGGAAGATTTCAGGAAGGCTATAAGAAAATTATTGATCTCACCATCAAAACCAAATCTTTATTCGCACGGCATGTTTGCCTGATCTTGAAGTAATCTATTTCTTTGTGATAGTACATATGCCAATAGAACGGATAGAAAAATGGAAACGACTACAAGCATGCTGGATAAAATCCTTGGCGATCTCCAGGCAGTTGGAGGAGTGGAACTTTGTGCCATTGTTTCAAAACGAGGGTTGATAATGGTCTCAAGAGAAGCAAGTCAGGGGCTTGAAAGCGAAGCATTTGCGGCTTTGACCGCAACTTTATTTATGTCGGCTGAATCCACGACAATGCGTTTGAGCGGCCAGAAGCCAAAATTCATTATAGTTGAAACAAAAGATAAGCAGCTCATAACATACGAAGCAGGTCCCAATGCATTAATCGTGGTATTTGTCGGGAATGAAGGCTATATAGGATTGATCCTGAATGAGCTGAAAAAAGCAGCGGAGAAAGCCAGGAATATCCTTTAAAGGCTGGAAAAACTATAATAATATTGTCAGCTTCAGGTTGCATTACAAAAGAGGAGAATAATATGGAAAATATTTCTATTTCTGCGGAGGGATTTAAAGATGGAACGACCATCCCAGACGTTTATACCTGCAAAGGCAAGGATATTTCACCAACACTTTCCTGGAAAGGGATACCTGCCCAAACAAAGAGCATCGCATTGATAATGGACGATCCCGATGGTTCCGGGGGAACTTTTGTTCACTGGGTTTTATATAATGTGCCTGCAGGGACCCAAAAGTTATCAGAAGGCATGCCGCATGACAAGGTCCTTTCTGATGGGAGTATTCAAGGCATCACGGATTTTGGACGAACAGGATATGGTGGCCCATGTCCTCCACCGGGAAAACCGCACAGGTATATTTTCAAGATTTATGCTCTTGATTCAAATATCATACTTGCAGAGGGCGCCTCAAAGAAACAGCTAGAGAATGCCATGAAAGGGCATATTCTGGCAAAAGGCGAAATTGTGGGGGTATACAGGAGATAAGAATATATTACCCGATATTATTGATCTCCTGGCGCAATTCCCCCAGAGTGGATTTACGTTCAGCGAACGCATTATGCTGGTGAATGCTTTCCTCGTTTATCTGTTTGATAACGATAATCGAGTCGTCAGGAAGTTCTGGAAACTCTTTTACAACTTTCTGTGCCATCGTTCGCACACAATCCTCCACAAATTTGGGATTTTTATGCGCCCTTTCCACGATCACAGCTTCATCTGCCCGCTTTAGCAATTCAAACATCTGTGAACTCATGGAATTTTCAATAATATTTATGATCTTTTCAAGCGAAACGAAATGAGCATCATGAACTTCTAATGAAATGATGCCGCGTCCTCTCTGGTTATGGGTTGGCATAGGCACATTACTCAAGAATTTGTTAATTACGTCTGATCCCACACCAAGGTTTTTCAATTCTTTCCTTGCTTTATCCACCATTATTTCCTGGGCGCATGGACATGCTGTAATACCCAGGACTTCGGCGCCAACAAGTTTTCTTATGGTGATTTCTTCCCCACGTATCGCTTTTGCCTCGGCGAAGATATTTACAACTTCCTGACATTTTATCTTTGTCGCAGGGGTTTCCCTTTTAAGCACATATTCGCTCTTCATCCTCACTTCAGCATTGAATGCATATTCATGCCTGTGGATAAGCCTTTTTGCAACTTCTCCGCACAGGTCTTCGATTTCATATACAGGTGAAGCTATCATTTCTTCAAGGACTTCATCGATAGCCTCAAAATTCCTTGAGAGGTTTGCGCCCTTCCTGTTGGATGGAAGATCAACAAAAATATCAAATGTTGACACAAGCACGATCGGTCTTTTGTCTTTTCTCGCCACTTCAACAAGTTTCTTGACGTCTGTTACCCCCACGCGCGTCAAGGTCAGGGCAATCTCAGGCTGGTTTGCCTGTATATCAGGTAGATGAACTACTGGAAGTTTCATGAAGGTGAACATAAAGACTTAGTAATATTAAATTATTGCTATTTGTTCCGGGACAGCTCCAAAAAATCGGGAGTTCATCAAATTGTTTAAATACTGATAATCATATTTTGTTTTCGAGGGATAATATCAAGTTCAAATCAAACGACTTTGCCAGGATTCTGGCTATAGTGGCTGTATTAGCATATATCATGATCTCAGTTGCTTACGGGATAACATACATATTCCAGACCGGGACTGTGCTTTTTCCCATCCAGCCGTATTATTTATTATTTATTTTCTCTATCAGCTTTGTGATATTCACAGTCTATTTTGAACGAGAGATAAAGTTAGTTTATCCAAGAGAAATGATAGGCGGGGCAATGGCATCGTCATGCCTGACATTTCTTATAATGGCGGGTCTCGCAGGAATGAAATATATCTGGGAAAAGGGTTTGACAGATCTTGGTATAGAAACCCTAGCCTATGCATTTTCGATATCCATGATTCTCAGCCTGATTTTATATTTTGCCATAAGGAAAGTTGAAGTAAAATTCGCTCCACGGGATTTTATGAGAGTACTTTTCATAGTCATAGGGATCGCAGTTGTGATGATGATTGCTGTTGTCTATGGAATAAATTATATACAAAAGATTGAAACATACCCTGTCCAGCCTTATATTATACTGTTAATGTTCGCCATCGGATTTGTCCTTGCGTCAGTATTTTATGAAAAAAGAGGCGCCATATATCCATGGTTGTTTGTTGGCGGCGCAGTAACCTCTATGGGTCTTGTTTTCATAATAACAGCAATAGTTGGCGGAATAAAATATGTGCTGGAAAAAGGATTTACTGGCCTTGGCACTGATACGGTTTTCTATTCTTTGTCGATATGCATCATTTTGAGTATGATCTTATATAATCAATACAATATCATTAAAGATAAGCTTTAGATTTCTTATGAAATAAAAAAATAAAAATTTGAAGAATGCTGGTATAAAATATGGGAAAAATCCACCTTCTTGATGAGGCATCCATTAACAAGATAGCAGCCGGGGAAGTTATCGAACGACCCGCATCCATTGTTAAGGAACTTGTCGAAAACTCAGTAGATGCGGGGGCAGATAACATCAGGATCGAGGTCATCATGGGCCAGAAGGGTACTATTCGCATTACAGATAATGGCTGCGGGATGAGTAAGGATGATGCAGAACTATCTTATGTAAAACATGCAACAAGCAAGATCAAAAATATTGAAGATATAGAGACAGTAAGAACGATGGGCTTCAGGGGCGAAGCTCTCTCATCCATTTGCGCCATTGCAAAAGTTGAAATAATCACAAAAACAAGAGCTGAACTTGCCGGGACAAAGGTAATTATCAAGGGTGGTAAACTGATAAGCATCGACCAGATTGGTGCTCCCGATGGGACATCTATTGTTGTGGATGATCTCTTTTATAATACACCTGTCAGGAAAAAATATCTTAAATCCGATAGTGTTGAACTGGCCCAGATAATAGATGTCGTAACAAGAATGGCTCTTGGGCATAATGGCATATCTTTTTCGCTTTTCAACAATGGTAAAGAAATACTGCGCTCCCCGGCGTCAGAACTTCTTGATAAGATAATACACATTTACGGAAAGGATGTTGCAAGAGCCATGCTTCCTGTAAATCTTGTGTCAGGCACGATCATGATAACAGGTTACATTTCAAAACCGGAATTATTGCGAAGTAATCTTCTTTTCCAGTCATTCTTTATCAATGATCGAAGCATTAATTCTAGAGCGATCGGTTTTGCATTGAGGGATGGGTATGGCACTCTTATTCCAAAAGGACGTTTCCCGGTTTCTGTATTAAAAATATACGTTGATACAAAGGAAGTGGACGTCAATGTGCATCCCACAAAAAACCAGGTGCGTCTGAGCCATGAAAGGGATATATGTGATTTGGTTACGCGCTCGGTCAGGGACGCGCTCACCGGGAAAAACTTGATCCCTGAAATAAAAGTACCTTCGAAACAATCACAATTATCTCAAATATTACAAGAATCACAACTGTACGATGAACCCGCTTCCAGTCCCTCCATAGTAAAAGAGACAGCCACTGATTTCAGCCCTTCGGCTAAAGACACGCAACGTAGATTGAGGCGATCAGAAAGATTTGGCGAAGAATTTGAAAAACCAATCGGCATCGAAATACCGCAGGTAAGGGTTCTTGGCCAGGTAGATAGCGTTTACATACTTGCAGAAACAGGGAACGGTCTTATGATAATCGACCAGCATGCAGCCCATGAACGCGTATTTTTTGAACTCGTCAGAGGGTCAAAGAGGGATGATTCGCAGGAACTTATCGTCCCTATTAACATGGATCTTGATCAAAGAGAGATTGCCCTGATGAAAGAAACAATACCTTACCTTGAAGAGTTCGGCTTTCGGATATCTGAATTCGGACCAGGTACATTTGCGGTAGCGGCAGTGCCTATTGTTCTTGGAAAACTTGAAGACCCTGCAATGGTGCATGATATTATTTCAGATATACTTTCAGAAGGTAAGATAAAAGATGAAACCGGGATATTTGAGAGGGTGACAAAAAGTATCGCATGCAGAAGCGCGCTCAAAGCGGGAGCGGTTTGTTCGACATCCCAGATGGAAAGCCTGGTAAAGCAGCTTTTACGCACAGAAAATCCTTATACGTGCCCGCATGGAAGACCGACGATGATATCTTTTAACAGGCATGAGCTTGATAAACTCTTCAAGAGACGATAAATTGACAAGCCACAACATTTATTACTGAGCTGGTCTATTTACATATCGGGATTTTGAAATTATGAAACCGGGTATCGTTCTCACAATAATACTGGCATCTGTGTTAGTCTTGTCTTTTGCCATTGTAGCGCTTGATAAAGATGTTCTTCAGAAAGAATCAACACAATGGCTTCCTCCATCTTCTCTCTCTATTCGTGAAGTGGATGTCAAGCCAGTGGAAGTTACATCAGCCAGGATAGAAGTGAATGTCACAGCTTACATAAACCATGCCGGGAGCAAGACCCAGAATGCCACGATGCTGATCCGGGCAATAAATAGCGATACAAAACTTCTTGAGACACAGGTCTTTGCCCCGATACCTGAAACAGAATCCAACATTGAGAAAACGCTTTCTGTTTCCACGAACCTGAATGTGGATAGGAACGGCGGGTATGAACTGAATATACTACTTTTTGATAATGGAAGTATTCGCGACAGCGGCACTGTCAATATCCAGGGATTAAATGCAATGACACCGGAGTCAAAGCGCAGCGGTGTGACTTTGAATAATATTGATTTTATGGTAGGCGGCGTTTCAGCGGGTAAGGTTTCGATAAAATCTGATATATATCTAGAAAATAAAGGTCCGGATGTTTCCGATAACTTGAAATTGATAGTGAAAGCAAGAGAAGCGAATTCCAACCTGATCGCAGATAAAACAAATGCTGAAACAGGTACGATCATAAATGAGACCACAGCTGTCAAAACTGTGCAACTGGTTGTACCTGATGAATATAATTATATGGTGGTCGTGGAGCTATGGCGCGGTGAGACATTGATAAATACATGGGAGAAACCTGTCCTTCTTGCCCCAACAAAGACTGTTCCTAAAGAAAGTGTCGAGAAGAATATGAATCTTGAGGTTTCAAAGTTCGTGAGAGAAGCTGGGTCGCCGGCATCGGGGGGAAGTGCAGGCCAACCCTTTGGAGGATATCCACAGCAAGCGCCAGCAACGACTCCAATGGAGCCTGGATTTGAAATAATTCTAGCGATATCAGCTTTGACGTTAGTGTTTATGTTAAGAAGGAGGTTATAAAATGGTCAACCGGGAAAAGATTGAGGATTATTTTTATCTGGGAATATTCCTCATTGCAATGATATTTGCTGTACTTGCGACATTTAAATTGTATAATTCAATAGATATGCTGATAGGAAATTTCATTGATTACAAATATAAGCCCATTTATGATGCGCTATTTGCATTGTCCGTGCTTGCTATAAGCATCTATTTCATAAAAGCGCGACTTATAAAAAAAGAATAGACATATAAGGCACTATTTGCTTTTTTTTAAGTTTTTTCAATAATGGATCATTGCGTTATGCCTGTAACGACATCTTTGCTAAAATCAAACACAGTAGTGCACTTATCTTCATAGCAAATGTCGAGTTTTGAGGTGTCATCCACAACGCCAATATTTGTGGCTGTATATCCCGCTTTCTTGAAAAGACCGATGACTTCAAGTTCATTCTCAGGCAAAGCCGTGACAATAAATCCTATCGAAGGATGAACCTTCAACCATTGTGAAAAATCAATACCCTCAGGTACAGGCACTTTCCCAAGGTCAACGCGCGCCCCTTTTTTACTGGTCTCAAGAAGCATTCCCAGCGTCCCAATAAGGCCGGGATTGCTGATATCTTTTCCAGCCGTAACAAGTTTTTTTTCTCCAATTTCCTGCATTACAGTGTATTTTGCGCGCACCTGAACAGGTCCTTTTGAGGTTGTTGACTCAAAACTATATGGCGAATTCGGCCCCATTTTCCCGTCCATATCGTATGCGGATATTACGACATCTCCTGCATTCGCAGTCCCGCTTTTTATCTCGCATCCCCGTTTGACGGTTCCTATTATGGCAACTGATAGCGAAGTATAGGGTGTGTCGGGGTGCATATGCCCGCCCACCATGGGAACACCGAATTTTGCGATACCGTCCCTGATACCTCTGAGAAGTTCCTTACAAGCGTTCCTGTTATTCGAGGAGAGGACATTAACCATGGCAACTGGTTTTCCGCCCATTGCAGCGATATCATTGACATTGACCAGAACTGATGTGTAGCCAGCCCACCAGGGGCTTGCATTCACGAGGCGTCCCCAGATGCCATCGGCTGCAAAAAGAACATAATCATCTCCACCAATATCGATGACAGCCGCATCGTCGCCGAAATCCACGATCGAACTGGAATATTCCGAGCGGACTGTTTCAAAAATATTTATTAGCTCTGCAAGTGGCTTTTTACGAGTCACGCCCTCAAATTCCCTGATTTCCTTTGCGATTTTTTCAAGATCCATGATAGTTATTTATCCTGCAGTTCTGTTGTTTTCGGTTCGTGTGGTTTTTGCCATTTATATCATTCTAATTCATTTTCTTCTTCAAATCCAAAATCAAATAATATTTTTTGACTTAGATTTCTTATCAAAAGATTACAATCATCACTGAATTTTTTCCTGCTTTTCCAATGCTCATTTATTTCAATAGTCCAGAGATCTTCTCTATTGCTGAGATAATCTTTCAATTCATGGCTTTTACAATGTTTCAAAAATCTTCTTATTTTTCCATTTAAGGATTTTTGCAAATCCTTATCAAGATGATCCCAAATTTCTCCCATGGATTCTTCAGTTAATTCTCTTGAAGTGAAAGATGCTCGTTGAGATACCGATCTTGCCATCAATGTATTGAATATGAAAGGTGCGATTTTCTTAAAAGGACTATCTTCTACAAATTTAAGTATGAGAAGTGGCTTACTATTGATTCTTACTGGTTCGCTGAACGATTCTCGAAGATCCGGATCTTTGAAATCATTCCCATATCGTTTCTGGATAAATTCATCAATAACCACTTGAGGATATTTGATTCCTTTTTCCGCAAGTTTATCTTTTAAAGATTCGATGTTCTCTTTTCCAAAGATCGCCACATCAAATTCCAAATTCTCTTTCGGTACATCAATACCTTTTTCAACAAGATTTCTAGTTGTAATTTTCTGATACTGTTTAAGATTATTACCTACAAAAAACTCGCCACTTTTACATTCACAAAATAATCCTCTTTCGTCGGATATGAAAAAAATATCCGGATTTAAAGTTCCGTTGACATTGAATTGTGGTTCAATTCTTGAAATATGATATCTCGCTTTATAAAGATGGTTTGGATATGATTCAAGATTAAAAGCAAGACTAAGAACTGAATTGATCACATCTAAATGGTCAAAAGATGCTTCCGTGCTCATCGCTGATCATCACCCCTGGATCAAGCGAGTGCTGGATATTAGTATATAATCTGAATATTACATTGCCGCAAGCTTCTTTAGGAAGATATACCCTTGCATGATCTGGCATAAGATCCATATTGAATTTATCTCCTGTATGAGTATCTACTCCAGCGATCCTGAGAAAATCATCATATTTGTCATGAATTACTCCCCATAATCTGAATGGTGATGTTGAATTGATCAGCTTGTCAGAAACTTTCTCAATACTCTGGCTTTTTGAGAATTTTATCTCAAATGGATATCCATTGTTCTTGAAGCCACCAAATGATGATTCAAGATACATTCTATTATCTTCTATTTGCGTCATTTTCTCAGAATAAGTATCAATTATTTCATCTACAAAATGGATATGTTCTTCTATATCAGTCCCTTTGCTGACTGTAACTTTTCCGTCATAGAAAACCTCATCAAGGAACTTTATTTCATCATCCTTCTTATTCAATAATCTTGTAGATGTCTTGGTGGTTGGATAGTTATTCTTTTCAAGTAGATTTAGTAGTCCTTTTGTTGGCTTGGAGCCTTTTGACCATAACCTCATAGTAAGCTGAGAAATATCGTTTTCAGAGAGTTCTTCATCGTTCAATATCTCTTGCTTGAATTTTATAGAAAATCCAACATTTGTATAATCTTTTTCAAGATTATTCAACATCTGATTAGGCATCCAGAGAGAATCTACTTTAAGAAGATTATTTGTAAATTGGGAAATAAAGTTATTAACCGTAAGACTTTTTTCAATGTTGTAGAGTTTCCAGAATCTTTTGAAGTAAGTGTCAAGATAAAGTATTATTTTGTCAGTCCCCTTTTTTATAATCATAACATAGAGAAACTTATCCTGAGTCGGCTTCAATTCAAAACTATAATCTCCAAAGGACTTGGGTATGTCCTTAACAGAGCAGTTCGATTCAATAATATTCGTCTTAACTGCATATTCTGCAAATTCCCCACGCTCCTCCATTGATCGGAGATTAGTATTAATATTTTTTTCCATCAACCTGTGGAGTTCAGCGCGGGAAGATATCATGACAACCATCTTTTTTCATATAGTTGAATCACTTTTTATATAAAGCGTTGCTTTTCAGATTGAAAAATAGCATGAACTGATTATAATGATCGTATCCAGAAAGAATTTAATCATCACCAAACGACTCCATATAGAGCTGTTTGCGAACTTTTTGGATATCTTTTATTAATTTATCTTTGCATATATGTTTATCTTGACTGCAATCTCATGATAAAATCTGGTATTTCAGGTTTTTCTTCAGTCTTTGATTTTTCCGGGATTTTCTTTTTTACCATTTCAATCACCCCTTAATTGCTTCGTGCTAATGCAGCATTTTTTATATTTTTTGCCACTTCCGCAAGGGCACATTTCATTTCGACCAATCTTTTCTTCCTTTGTCTTATTTGTCTTTTTATTTACAGCCTCTTTGAAAAGGAAATAATGCCGAATGATTCTCTCCACATATGCCTTGTCCTTTATGATGTTAAGAAATATATCCAGAAAATCATTTGCGTATTTTGATTGCTTTTGTCCGATTTCAAGGTGTGGATGCGTCATCATCTCTATTAGCTCATTATCAAAATATTTCATCCACTTCCTGTAGAACTCAGGAGTATCCCAACCATAAGTGATAGTAGCCAGTATGTCATCCATTGAATGTTTTGAGACCACATTTATGAAAACACGTCTGCAATCACAATCGTCTTCATCACAAAAAGATTCGTAAAGACCATAGACACCGTCTGGTATTTTTTTATTATTATAAATAATTACCGACCGTGTTTCTACGGCTGCAATATCCGGAAATTTAGAAAAAAAAGGAGTCATCGGCATGAAAATCATCCATGCTAATATGTCTTCGCCATTATCGCGACGTTTTCTGTCGCCTTGCCGCATATCGGGCAGGTTCCATTTCCTATTCCCAGTTTACCTTCGGGTATCCCAAGTATTCCGGCGCCTACAGCTTCTTCCATAGCAAGTCCGCATTCGCGCACTCCACACCAGGGTATCTTTGCGATCCCGTTCGGGATTCTTTCCTTGACCTGGTCAAGTGTGGTGCAGTCGATCAAACGCCCCTCCAGCGATTTCGCAGCTTTCTCGTAAAGGCTGTCATGCAACATTTCAAACCGCTTTTTTATCTCGATCTCAATATCATTTAACGGCGCAGTTTCCTTGCTGCCAGTATCCCTCCTGACAACGGTTGCAACATTGTTCTTAAGGTCGCGCGGTCCGATCTCAACCCTGAGCGGAACGCCTTTCATTTCCCATTTGTAATACTTTGCTCCAGGCCGTTCATCGCTTTCATCAAGTTCGACTCTGATCCCGCTTTCTTTTAATCGCAATGCGACATCGCGGCAAGCTATAAGCACATCATCGCTCTTCCCGAAAATAATGGGGATAACAACGACCTGAGTGGGCGCCACTTCTGGCGGGAACACAAGTCCCTTATCATCTCCGTGGATCGAAATAAGCGCTGCGATGCTTCTTTCCGATATCCCGTAGCATGTCTGGTGTGCAAGCACCTGCTCACCATTAATATCTTCGTATTTTATATCAAATGTCTTTGCAAAATTGCTTCCCAGGTGATGCGCCGTCCCGATCTGCAATGTCTTGTTATCAGGCATGAGCGTATCAACCGCCATCGTGTAATCAGCTCCAGGGAATTTATCCCATTCGGGACGTTTTGAAACGATGGTGGGTATAGCAAGTCTCCTGTAGAATTCCTGGTAGATCCGTGTAGCTTCTTCTACTTGTTTTGCAGCTTCATCCCATGTGGCATGAACTGTGTGGGCTTCCTTAAAAGAAGTGATCTCACGCAACCGGATGAGTGGGCGGGTGTGTTTTGTTTCATACCTGAAGGTATTTACTATCTGGTAGATCTTTATGGGAAGGTCTGCATGAGAGCGCACCCAGACTTTATACATTGGATAGATCGCAGTTTCACTCGTTGGGCGAAGAGCAAGTTTGACATCAAGTTCATTTTTTCCACCATGTGTGACCCAATAAACCTCATTTTCAAACCCTTTTATATGCTCTGCTTCCTTCATGAACTCATTTTCAGGAATAAGCAATGGAAAAAGCGCTTCCTTATGGTCTTTGTCAAGGAGTTCACGGATTATCGCATAAGTTCTTTTTCTCACATCAAATCCGAACGGGAACCAGACATAAAGTCCTTTGACAGGATAGCGTACATCCATTATTTCCGCCATCAGAAGAAGTTCATTATACCATTCACTGAAATTTAATTTTCCGGGGAGTACTGCCTTTTTTTCTTGTATCAGTTTTTCTTTTGGTTCTACCATGGATGTCACTTCGTGTGTAGTATAGTTTTATTGGCTATAAACTTTTTTTAAAGAAAAGTGATTTTCTAAAGAGCATTTGGACGGGATTTACAGGATGGACAGGATTAAAAAGTTATTTTGTTGCTTCGATCATCCCCATAATTTTGTCATTTATTGTTAATGGGTTGATTGGTTTTTCTAAACAACCATTGCACCCCGCCTTCCTTATCATTTCCATATCATCTTCAATTGAATATGAGGTGACTGCTATTATGGGCACGTCCACAATGTTTTCCATTAGTCTCATCCTGCGTGTAGTCTCAAGCCCGTCAATACCGGGAAGTCTGATATCCATAAGTATGAGGTCGGGTCGATAAGCAGCGGCTTTTTCTAAACCTTCTTCCCCTGTGAAAGCTTCTACAGGCTCATGACCGTATTTTTTAAGTATAAAAGTCATAAGCATCATGTTGTTTGGTTCATCTTCAACTACAAGAATTTTCATACATCCATCTTCCCATTTATCCAAGTTTCTTGAATTTTAATTAACAATGTAAGATTTAATTGACTAGTATTAAGATTTTACCCAAACTTATACCAAACCCTTTTGAAAATAAAAAACCACTCAATAAAAAAAGGATTTACCCGTTTAAATCCAAATCCATATTATTCAATAAAAAATATAGCTCATAAGATCCATCATTACTTTTTCCTAATATCCCATTTTTGATCAGTACATTAAGATGATGCCTGATTGTTTTATAATCCAAATTCAAAGCTGTTGCTAATTGATGGGCATTATAAGATTTATCAGAAATTTGTTTCAAGATCAATGCACGGGTCTTTCCTCCGCGTGTACCCTGGATCAGATGGCATAAAAGCTTCTGTTTTTTATTGGATTTATTGAGTTCTTGTTTCAATATCCGATTTTCAGTAATATCCCTGGCTATTCCATGATATTCTATTCTTCCATCATCTGATCTGATAACCCTGGATATTATTTCAACCCACCTGTGCTTGCCATTCTTGCACACGACCTCAAGGAGATCTGTGGGATTGACTTTTTCTCCTGATAGACGTTTTTTCTGGCGTTCCTGAATAATTTTTAAGCTCTCAGGTGTGACCCATCGAGAAATATTGCTGCCAATAACTTCCTCTTTTGTGCAATCGAGTGTTTGAATTCCAACTCTGTTCATTTTTAAAAAATTAAGTTTATTATCCAGCACATACATGGCATCCTGGGCGTTTTCAAAAAGATCACGATATTTTTCTTCGGATTCTTTTAGTTCTTGTTCCAGTCTTCTCTTCTCAGTAATATCTCTGGCTATCCCCTGAACTCCCGCTATTTTGTCCCCATCTTTAATGAGCCTGGTCGTCGCTTCACCCCATTTATGCTCTCCCTTCCTGGTTATTACTTCTATGGCGACAGGCTGCTCTAAAGGCTGGTTTAAGAAGATCCTCCTGACCCGGTCTTCAAATATCTTGAAACTGTGCGGTGAAACCCACTCTTTAATATTAGATCCAATTATTTCTTTCTCTGTTGCTCCAAGCACCTGTGATCCCATCTTATTAATGTTCAGGATAATTCCCTTCAAATCATGTATATAAATGATATCATTTGCATTTTCAAAGAGGTCACGGTATCTTTCCTCTGATTCTCGCAGCTTCTCCTCAGCCTGCTTGCGCTGGGTGATATCGGTGTGAACATTGACGATAACGCGGCCATATTGATGATGGTCGAATAAAGAAACATTAGCATAAGACCAAAATGGAGTTCCATCTTTCCTGATGTTTTTAATATCGCCATGCCATTCTCCATTTTTTCTCACGAAATCCAATATTTCCAATTTTGTTTCCTGTGGCGTCTTATCGGTCGGGGCATTTAATATGCTGACATCCTTTCCTCTCATTTCGCCTGGATTGTAACCAAACATCTGTTCAAATTTGGAATTTGAATGTTTGATCAAACCATCTTCCATTCCCAGGATATAGACCCCTTCGGAAACATTATTAAATATTTCACTGTTCAAGCGCGCTTCTTCTTCTATCCTATTGCGTTCTGTGATGTCTTTTGCTATCGCACAATATTTTTTTTCGCCACCAATTTCCATTTCTGTATAGCTTAACAAAAGGCTCCTTACTGTACCATCTTTTTGTACAATGTCAACCTCATACGGCCTTCCCTCCCCCCTTTGAACTTCTTGCCACCGTTGCAGTATGAAATCATGATAGTCAGGATGAATTACTTTCAGGAACGTATGTCCAATAATTTCATTTTCCAGATGATTGATTATCCTGAAAAAAGCATTATTCCCAAACTCTACTCTCCCCTCATTGTCAACAACAAATATTCCATCAAATGATGATTCTATTATAGATCTCAGGTAGTTTTCCGATAAAAAAAGTTTCTTGTGTGACTCCTTTAATTTATCTTCGAGATGAACTTTATACTCGTTAAGTTCTTCCACATTTTGTTTCAATTTGCTGCACATTCGTGCGTTATGTACTACGGTAGATGCCTGATGAGCTGCTAAAGTAACAAAATCGATCTCTTCTTCCGTGAAATGATGTTCCTCAGACATATAAACATTTAATAGACCGGCAACTTTCATTCCACGCATTAAGGGTGTGAATATCTGGGCTGTGAAACCCATTTTTCTTGAGAGCCCCAACCATGGTTTATCCTTCGGTTCTTTAGAGATATCAGGAACAATATAATAATGACATGTTTTAAAAACAGTTCCCGATGGGCTTGAGGATATAGGCATGCCTGCTTCATTCGCTGCCCTATAAACCCGTTCGATATAGTCTTCAGGCAGCCCATATTGTGCAGCAATCCTTATTTCATCTGTCTGTTCGTCGTGCAGCATAATTGTGCCAGAATGTGCATTCATAGATCGGCATGTGATTTTTAATATATTTTTAAGAATTTCATCAAAATCGGAGTTGATATTTATTGAGGCAATATCGGTTAAAGCCTTCAATTTCAGGGTTTCATTTTCAGGCATATATAAAGGTCCTGTGAGGAATAACTAATAATCGTACCCTGATTTATACTTGACTAATTATTTTGTTTTTTTTTTGCCAAAGAACCGCTAATGCTCATGTAAATTGGAGAATACAGTAAGTAAGTAGCTTTATTTTAAACCACCCACACCCCAACCCGCCGATACCACCCGGCCAGTCTTGTCTATTTATCGACAAGCTTATAGATATAAGCCATAGTATTTAACATTTACGGTTATACTTGCCGCCAAATCTTTAAATCATTTATAAAATAAAGTTATTATTTTAATTTATACTCTGGTTTGAGTATGATACTAACAACATCATTAAAAAAGATAAGATTATATAACAATATGGCAATCTTAATCTTATTTATGCAGAATCCCAATTTTCTTGAAAAAATCTTTGGAAAAACAGCTCAGCTTGTGGTACTTGAGTATTTGCTTGACAATAAGGACAATGACACTTATCTCTCAGGTATCGCAGCGGAAACAGGTCTTTCACATTCAACAGTATCAAGAGTCATAGAGCCGTTACTTGAGATCAAAATAATACACGAAACACCGCTCGGGAAACAGATCCGTGTTTTCAGGCTGAACAAGGAAAATGAACTCACAAAATACCTTCTTAAAATCAATAATGATCTGAAAAATATGACCAACGGTGGTGAAATATCATGATAAGGGATGCTATTGATAATAAAATAATTGAACTTGTAAAGAAAAACGAGAATATATCTAATTCAGAAATTTCAAAAATACTTGGGATCCCGGAAGTAGAGATAGCAGAAAGGATCGAAAATTTTTCTGACATAAGGTCAAAGATCATTCTAGTTGATGATGAGATCGATATGCTCCTGCCATTGAAGATATCACTTGAAGCCGAAAATTATCTAGTCTTGGGAGCCAGTAATGGTTTTGAGGCGATTGAATTAGCAAAAACCAATATACCAGACCTCATTCTCCTTGATGTCATGATGCCGGAAATGGATGGGTATGAAGTTTGTGGCCGGTTGAAAAAAGATCCCGTCACGAGAAATATCCCTGTTATCATGCTCACGGCAAAAGATGCGGTCAGGGAAAAAGTAAAAGGTCTTGATATTGGCGCCGATGATTACGTGACCAAACCTTTCAATCTCAATGAATTGAAAGCCCGTATAAAAAGTGTATTGCGAAGATATAGGGATCAATGATCTGAATTCGGGGGATTTGTGAGGATCCGTTCTGAATTGATCATTTTTTTTTTGGTGATTTCAGTACTGCCTTTATCCGCGGTCGTTTACATCTCCTATAATTATAGCGAAGGAGCAATTCGTGATTCTGTCAGGGCAACTCTTTCCGGAGCGACAGAGAATACAGGAAATGCCATCGAGAACTGGATGGATGCAAGAAAAGATGATATACGCGTAATATCCCAATCAAATATAGCTCTTGAATCACCGAAAGAACAGTTTAAAGATTATATCAAAATTTTTGAAAATGAACATCAGGGGGTCTATAGGGAGTTCTATATGCTTGATCCTTCGGGCAACATAACATTCTCAGATATTGATCGCACTGGAAATGAGGGTCAGAAAAGTTATTTCCATGAAGCATTAAAAGGAAATATCTACGTATCTGATGTTTCTCTTTCTGAATCTTCCGATACTCCGGAAATAATAATTACAGGCCCTGTAAGAAGGAATGGAGAAACAGTGGGAGTGCTTGCCGCCAGGGTAAGTCTTGAGAACCTGTACAGGATAATAGAAAAGATCGATATCGGAAAATCAGGCGAGGTATTTGTTGTCAACCAGGATGGAGACATAATTTTCCATAAGAACAGGTCACGTATTTTGAAGGAAAATGTATATAATAATTTTGCGGTAAAAGAAGTCACTTATGAAAAAAATGGCATAAATGAATATGTAAATTATAAGGGTGAAAAGGTTTTAGGCTCTTATTACTGGTTGCCTCTTTACAGATGGGGGCTTATTGCCGAGAAGAATATCGATGAAGCGTATGTGGGAGTCCTGATACTGGGAAAGGTAATGATTGCTATTTCCCTGTTCGCAGTGATGGGGGTGGTTTTCCTTGCATTAGTTATTTCCGGTAATATCACAAGACCCATAAAATCCCTGGAAGAAGGAGCTTTGGGTTTACTTTGCGGCAATTTTAAGCCAATTCCTGTCACTTCTGTGAATGAAATAGGGCGGCTTACGGAGATATTTAATTCAACAGCCAGCGAACTCCTTGAAACTCGAAAAAAACTGGAGGCAAAAATAGAGCGTGCAGATAAAGATCTTGAAAAAAAGAACAAAGAACTTACTTCTGCCAATGAAGAATTAAAAAAATTGGATGAATTAAAATCTGATTTTCTTTCTCTTGTTTCCCATGAGTTGAAAACTCCCCTTTCTTCTATGAGGATATCAGCTGAACATTTAGAATCCGAAGAAAATATCGATAATGCCACCAGGAAAGAGTTACTTTCGATAATCATTCGAAATATTGACCGCCAGACAAGGCTTATAAATGATATTCTTGACCTCTCTAAGATCGAAGCAGGTAAGACTGAACTCCAGCTTGAAAATGTCGGTATTCGGGAAATAGCTGGGACATCCTTTGAGAACATAAAACAAATCGCCAACAAGAAAAATATTTCTATCATCCTTGATATCCCCGATAATCTTTCATCGGTAATGGCTGACAGGGAAAAGCTTATTATTGTCCTGAATAATCTCTTTGAAAATGCATTGAAATTCACTCCTGGCGGCGGAAGCATCACTCTTTGCGCAGCAGAAGACTCCAAAGGAATCGAGGTCAGTATGAAAGATACGGGTATTGGAATAGAGAAAGAAAAACTTGAAAAAATATTTGATAAATTTTACCAGGTGGACAGTTCTTCAAGAAGAAAAACCGGCGGCTGCGGACTTGGACTTTCGATATCAAGTGGTATCATCAGGGCGCATGATAGTGTAATTCACGTGGAAAGCGAACCTGGAAAGGGCAGCACTTTCAGTTTCAAATTGAAAAAAGGATGAAAAAACATGAAAAACTATGTAATTTTGTGCGCAGTAGTACTCATACTTGCTGGTGTCGGATCTATGTTTTATGAAAAACAAGATGATAAAAAATCGATCTATGTTGTTTCTATGACCGCAGATGAAATGTCAAATGCGCTTATGAACGGTACGATCGCCGGTTTCATATCATGGGAACCATATCCATCAAAAGCTGTCACGCAGGGCTACGCAAAATATCTTGTCAATTCAAGTGACGCATGGGAGAACCATCCGTCATTGGTACTTGCGATTTCTGAGGATATGAAAGATGAAGATATGATAAGATCTCTTGTTTTTGCTGAGGTTAAGAGCACAAGATTCATAAATAACCATTCTAACATTGAAAAAGTTCTGGATTACGGTCAGGAATTTTTAGGTCTTGACCGGGTGACTGTATCAGCAGCTATTAATAATACAAAATATATCGAATATCCCGATCTTAATGAAACAAAAAGAGCTATAGAAATTATTACTAAAGCCGGTGTTATCAATAAAAATATTAGCTCTATAGGATACAATAATGTTGATGATTTTCTTTCAAAAGTATTTATAACTAAATATTACAATGAAGTAAAGAAGAAATTGGATGAAGATCCCAACTGGATTCCACCTCGTGTCAACGGAAGCCTCAAGTTTGGATATATAGAAGGAAGTTCCCTTAATCTTGCCATGTATATAGCAGAGAAAGAAGGTTTCTTCGAACAATCCGGTCTTGTAACCGGAAAGAACATCCAGTTCATTGGTTATCGATCCGGAAGGGCATTGACGGATGCTTTCAAACTCCGGGAAATCGATGCAGGGACATTGGGAGCCACTGTGCTTTTAAGATATAAGATAAATGATAACGGACGAATTATTATCGTGGACGGAGTGAATTCGGGAGGCACTTCCCTTGTGGTCAGGGCTGATTCAAATATTGAATCCATAGAAGACTTAAATGGCAAGAAGATAGCTACGCCTGGTTTTGGCACATGCCAGGATACTATTATGAGAAAAATTTTTGATGGATTTGAGATGAAGACGCAATAGGAAAGTTTGATGGAATTCCGGAGAAATGGATCATAATAAAAAATCCGGAAAAGAACAGCAAAAAACTGGTAAAAAGATTTGTTCTCAACTAAACTTGAAGCGTGCCTATAGCATCGGAATACCGTTGGAAAACAACATCAAGATTTGATATCATCCATCTACAGATATTGTTTTATGCTAAAATGATATAGTATGTATCAATACATATAACATCATTTAAAAATATTTTAAATATTGAAACGGAGAGTTCGTTTTGAGTTAGTTGCGTTCGTTGTTAAATGCATTATTTCACAAGCAGCGAACTAAACGAACTCTGACGAACTCTTGTTGTAAGGGTTCGATGTTTTTGTAACCTGACTCAAATATTCAGATAATTCAAAAGTTGGATTTTCAAGCCCTACTCCAACGGTTTATTGACGCCATAGAGCGTGCAATAAATTCAGGGGAAAGTGTTATATACGGAAGAAAACATATAAAAAGCTCCCTGTGTGCGATAACATAAAGGAAAGTGTTGTTAAACAACGACATATGTTTATTCGTTGAACTAAACTTTGCTCGTGCAAAAAATGTACGAGGGAAAGTGTTATATACGAAAATTAACATTCAAGACGTTCCCTGCGTGTGAAAACACAAAGGAAATTGTTGTTGAAAAACAGCATATGTTCATCCGTTTAACAATTTTTGATTCGTGCGAAA
>Ga0172368_10002978_pt1 | contig 20978 bp, 22 predicted proteins | sample Lak11m_FD_114540 | JGI IMG/M metagenome (GOLD analysis project Ga0172368, IMG submission 114540) | Freshwater microbial communities from Kabuno Bay, South-Kivu, Congo - kab_022012_11m | ecosystem: Environmental > Aquatic > Freshwater > Lake | place: Democratic Republic of the Congo: South-Kivu...
CAATGCCTAAAATATCAAGCTCTGTAGAATTTTCAAAATCAAAAGAAGCCCTTGGACTTATCCCTGCGCTGCGTCAAGCGCTTGATGAATGTTATCTTTTAAACAACAACAGCTATACAACTTGTACTGTTGCAGAAAATGACCTTACCGGGCTTCAAACCAAGCTTGGCGTGGTTTGGGCTCCGAAGTATTTTTTAGGACCTACCGTAACTGCAGCGGGTGGTGGCGCTGATTATGTCATTACGATCAAAAATGCAACTGATAATGCAAACTATATCACATACACCAGTGCTACAAAGGCAACGAAAGGATTCGGAACATATAGCAAGATATCAAATTAAGTTTAAACCGTAAAAACACAGAGGCCTTTACCGGCCTCTGTGTTTTTTTATATATCAAACAATGAAACTAACCAAACAATCTGGTTTTACCTTAACAGAAATAATCATCGTTATTGTCATTCTAAGTGTCTTGACAGGCTTTGGCATTCCTCGTTACATGGACACTGTTCAAAAAGCTAAGCAAAAAGATGCCGCATCAATACTCCGCCTCATCAAAGGAGCTCAAGCCCTCCGATACACAAAAACAGAAAAATTTTACCCAATATCAGGAACTGTCAATATTGACAATATCAATCAAACCCTGAATCTTTCTGTTTTGCAACCATCAGATGTCGTTTACGAGTGTGAAGCAAAAGATGCCGGTAATGATTTTCTATGTAAAGCATATTACCCGGATAAGTCATCCCCAAAATGGACTCGTACTCTTTCTTATGAAGATCAAGGTACCTGCACAGCAGGCGCAGGAGGAAAATGTTACGATATCGAAACAAATTATTAAATATCATGAGGACCGCAGACATAAAACATCCAAGCGAAACTAGGAAAGCCATTACCCTTATTGAGCTTGTCATCACTGTCATTATTGTAGGCATCCTGGCAAGTTTCGTCGTTCGTGGATTTGAAAAAACAATTGACGGGGCAAGACAAAAAAAATATAAAATGAATCTTCTGCTGATAAAACCCGCTCAAGCAATCTATCATCAAAAATATGCTCACTATTACCCCGGAGCAGGCCCAACGGCTAATCGAGACCTTATTAATGAAAATTTAAAAATTGATATTTGGGACGGTTCTAGCCAAATTACTCAATGCTTCACAGGTGATCCTAACGCCTTTGACTGCCAAACCAAATACATAAAAAATGGAAACACCCAATGGACATACAAAATTGATCAAGACATGGATATACCAATATGCATCGCAGGAGCCAGCCCATGCTTATAAAAAACAAAGGGTTCTCTTTAGTTGAAATCATTGTTGCCTCCATTGTCTTTGCCATTGCCTCTGTTGGTGTCTTTAAAGCATTGATCGTGGCCCAACGAACGTCAACCGTTTCTGAAAAAGAAGTCGTTGCAGCCAATTATGGACGAAAACTTCTTGAGGATTTACGTGCCAAGGTTGATCAACGCGCGTGGGATCCTGCAAGCTGGTATTTAACCTGTGATAGTGTCTGGCATACATGGCCTACGGCCCCCGTAGCGGGTGAGGATGCCTTTACCGGAAGCGCCCAGTATAACTGCACAGATGATGGTTCCGGCGCAAGAAAAGTCACAGTAAATGTTATTTGGTAAATGATATGAAAAAAACAAACAGATATCAGACTGCTATCACAATGACCGAGCTAACCCTTGTTGTTATCACGATCGGGGCAATGGTGGCTCTTGGCGTGACTCAATATCAAAATGTCATCAAAGAAGCTCGTCAAAAAACAGCAAAGCTTAACTTGAACTTTATCAAGGCCGCTCAGGATATTTATTTGGATGAAAATGGTTTTTACTATCCTAATGGGGCTGCGGTAAACAACATCGGCGTGATCAATGCAAACTTAAAACTTGGCATTATTGCCGATGGTACCACATACTCTTGCTCAACCGGAGCAGGAAGTTATACATGTCAAGCGAGCCGAGACGGCTGGTCATGCAAAATAACAAAATCTTTAGCCGAGGCAACCTGTCCCTGATATGAGAAATATATTAAATAGAAAAGGTATTACCTTTATTGAACTCTTAGCCGCAAGCATTATCACAGGTATCGTGATGATTGGCTTTGCCTCGATGGATATTAGTCTTCGTAATGCCTACGAAGGAACTTCGAAAGGGACATTGGTGGCATCAAAAGCGGCGGCCGTTATGCATCATATTTCAAGGCGTATCCTCGAAGCCTCAGGAAGTTCTGCAGACACAGGATTTTCTATCGCGACAGCTCCGGACCGCCTTTGGATCCGAAGCGATGGTGCGGCTAAGACACCTTCCAATTATAGTGATGACAGCTGGTATCTTTACAAGCACGACTCTGCGGCATCAACCATTACCTATTGCTCAACAGCAGGGAAAAATTTGGACTGCCAGACAACCCTTCAAACGTTTTCCAATATTACGACTTTTACACCGACGCTCTTGAATGACCCGGCAACATACCAGTTCGCAATTTCAATTCTGCTGACAAGCCGTTATGATGCCTCAAGCGCCGCAGATCCTTTAGCAAACCCGGAATACACCGTTACATCAACGTTCAATCTTCCAAGCTCCTCGAGTACGATTCCGTAAAGCACTCTTTTTCTTTGATATGGGCCGATAGTTCAGTTGGGAGAATGTCTGGTTCGCAATCAGAAGGTCGGGGGTTCGACTCCCCCTCGGTCCATTTTGCTCTTATAATATACAAAAATTTCTTAGCAACGACTCCTTGGTAATGATATACTTTATGTAGAAGTAACGTGTACGAATGGTATTAAAATTAAGGAGGAGGTTTATGAAAAAACTTAAAGCTTTTTCAGCCATTGAAGTCACCATCGCGACGATTGTTGTAGGAGTTCTCGCGGCTTTAACACTCCCTAAATTACCAGCTGTCATTGAAAATCAAAAGGTGAGTTCTGCCAAGAAAGTCCTCTATGATTTATATGCCTCTCAAAAAAGATATTATTCAAGCCATGGTAATTATGCGGCATCAAAAAACGATCTGGATGTTACATTCAAAGCGCCAGAAGGTTTTGACCTGACAGTTTCAAACAATACAAACCAGATCGCCTTGTTGCAACGAAGCAGTAAATCTTACGGCTTGTCCGTTAATGCCGCTGGCTCCATTAACTGTGAAGGAAACGGATGCGGAAATATTCATACACCAAATGCTCCTGGGGCTGTGACTGACTATACCTATACACCGCCGTCCAATAATCCAAATGGCCCTACTGTACCTGACTATACACCGCCGCCTATTCTATCGTCTGACTGTGTTTCTGAAGGTTGTCCTGCGGCATCAACAAAAGCATGCGGAGAAGAAATCATAGACAATTGCGGCAATTCATGCGAACGGGGCACTCAGTGCGAGCAAGGCTTGGAATGTCAGAATAATGAATGTAAATGTGTTCCCGCAGAGTGTCCTGCACCGTCAACTGTACAATGCGGAGAGAGCATCACGAACAATTGTGGAGAAAAATGCAGCAACGATAAAGGAACATACTGCGAAGACCCCGAGACTGAATGCCAGGGTAGCAAATGCAAACTTATTAATAATGAAAAGGAAGAGTGCAACGTCTTCAAGCTTAGGACATGGGATACATGTTTTTGGAATCTTTTAAAGAAAATTTGAAGTCTTATGGTTGCCACTAATAAATTTATTATTTATAACACGCGGGCCGTTTTCGACTCGCGTGTTATTTTTTAAACAATCAAAATATCATCAATCGCTATACCTAAATGTCGCTACGCCGTTTTTATTATCCTGACCTGACCCAAAGCCAAAAAAATATCACCCTTTCCAACAAAGAAGAAATTCATCATCTTTTTAATGTCCTTTGTTTTAAGCAGGGTGAAGAAATGACTGTTTTTAATGGCAAAGGGCTTCAGGCTATGGGAACAATTATTTCGATTTCAAAGAAAAACGCTCAAATAAATCTTCAAAATTTTTCAACCCAAGCACAAGACAAACCATTGCTGGTGCTGGCCTGTGCCATTCCCAAAAAATCAAAATTTGAAACCATCGTTGAAAAATGCACCGAGCTTGGCGTCGACGAGATCATCCCCATAAAAACAACCCGCACGGAAATGACAGGATCGCTAGAGAGCCTTCAGCGTAAAACAAAACGCTTCTTTGATGTCGCGGTGAATGCCTGCAAGCAATCACAACGGTCATTCTTGCCAGAAATTCATCCCATCATGACTTTCGAAAAAATACTGACAACAATCGCTTCAAATGACATAAGCCTCATTGGCTCGCTACGAGATGACAAAAAACGTTTAACGGAAATTCCTCATGCCCAACTGAAACAAGCTAAAAAAATCTATGTTTTAATCGGGCCAGAAGGGGATTTTACAAATGAAGAAATCACTCTTGCTTTGAGCAAAGGGTGTCTGCCAATTAGCTTAGGACATCAGGTTTTAAAAGTTGAAACGGCGGCAATTTGTGCTATATCCTACATCATGCTTTCTTTGCGCTCCTAACATAATTCCTTTCATACATATTACTAATATTAATACATGTAATAGGATTGACTTCCTTTACAATTGACAACTTTAAACCCCTCAGGTATAATTCACTCCTTACACCTATAACAACAGAGGAGGACGCTATGAAAGACGAAAAAAAGACAGAACAACAACACGCAGATAAGAAAAAAGCCCTTGAACTCGCCCTAGGTCAAATTGAAAAACAATTTGGCAAAGGCTCGATTATGACCCTTGGCCATGATGTGGCGGTTCATGTGGAAGCCATTCCCACAGGATCTCTTGCCCTTGATGCGGCCATGGGTATCGGTGGGGTCCCTAAGGGACGCGTGATCGAAATTTTTGGCCCTGAATCTTCAGGAAAAACAACCCTGACATTAAGCATCATCAATCAAATCCAAAAACAAGGCGGAGTTGCCGCCTTTATCGATGCCGAACATGCCTTCGATTCTCTTTATGCGCAAAAACTTGGGGTCAAACTTGATGACATGCTGATCTCCCAACCTGACACAGGAGAGCAAGCCCTGGAAATTGCGGAAACTCTTGTCCGCTCTAACGCCGTTGATCTTGTTGTGATTGACTCTGTGGCGGCATTAACGCCACGCGCTGAAATTGAAGGTGAAATGGGAGACTCGCACATGGGCCTTCAGGCAAGACTGATGTCCCAAGCGCTTCGTAAATTAACCGCCGCGATCAGCAAATCAAAAACATGCGTCATTTTTATCAATCAGATCCGCATGAAGATCGGAGTCATGTTTGGTTCTCCGGAAACAACAACCGGCGGGCGGGCGCTCAAATTCTATGCTTCGGTTCGTATTGATTTGCGTAGAATTGAAAGCATTAAAAAGGGTGAAGAGGTCGTCGGAAATCTCGTCAAAGCAAAAATTGTAAAGAATAAAGTGGCAGCACCTTTCCGTGAAGCCATGTTTGAAATTTATTTTGATGAAGGTATTTCACACACCAGCGACATTTTGGATCTTGGCATCAAAGAAGGGCTGATCGTTAAGTCCGGAGCGTGGTTCTCGTATGAAAACGAAAAAATCGGGCAAGGCCGTGATGCGGCACGAACGTTTTTAAAAGAAAATCCGAAGATCTTAAATCAGATCGAGAAAAAAGTTCGCGAAAAAATTATGACAGCAAAATAAATGTGGCATGCCGAAAACAGGGGATCAAGACCTTTTTAAAGGAAAACAGTATTGCTTTAAGCTTTTAAAAATACGCGAGCGCAGCACCAAAGAGCTCTGCGATCGCCTTAAAGAACGAAAATATCCGCCGAAGGCAATTAACGACATCATCGCATATCTTTCAGACATTCATTTGCTTGATGATGAAAAATTCACCTGCAATTGGATAAAATGGCGAATCAATAACGGCTACGGCAAGCATCGCATCATCGCTGAGCTTAAGCAAAAGGGTATTGATGACGAGGTCGTCGCCAAAGCGTTAAACGAAGCCTTGACCGATTACGATGAAGAAGCGTGTGCTGATCATTTAGCTCAAAAACGTGTTGCACGATACCGCGGCCTTGAGCTACCCATTCGCCAGCGTCGATTATACGGTTACTTAGTACGAAAAGGATTTTCACAAAACATTGTTTTTAAAATAGTTCATTCCTATGACAACACATGACATTCGTAAAAAATTTCTAGCCTTCTTTGCTTCCAAAGAACATAAAATCATCGTAAGTGATTCTCTTGTTCCTAAGGAGGATCCGACCGTCCTTTTTACCACCGCCGGTATGCAGCAATTTAAAAAACAATTTTTAGGCCAAACCGATGGGCTGTCCCGTGTCGCAACCTCTCAAAAATGCCTTCGCACCGACGACCTTGACAGGGTAGGAGTAACCGCTTTTCACCACACCTTTTTTGAAATGCTCGGTAACTTCTCCTTTGGAAATTACTTTAAAAAGGAAGCGATTTGCTGGGCATGGGAATTCTTGACAAAGGTCGTTAACCTTCCTGCAGAAAAACTATGGGTTTCCGTTTATCATGAAGATAAAGAAGCCAAAGCTATCTGGCTTAAAGACGTCAAGCTTGATCCTAAAAAAATAGTTGAGCTTGGTGATAAAAGTAATTTCTGGCCGTCTGAAGCAAAACAAAAAGGCCCCAATGGCCCGTGCGGACCGTGTTCGGAGATCTTTTACGATTATGGGCCCGAGGTGGGATGCCAAAGCCCCCACTGCGACCCGGATTGCAGCTGCGGACGTTTTGCCGAAATATGGAATCTTGTCTTTACGCAATTTAACCGTAAAGAAGATGGCTCTCTTGAACCATTGCCAAATAAAAATATTGATACCGGCATGGGGCTTGAACGCTTGGCCGCTGTCGTACAGGGCAAGAAGACAAACTTTGACATTGATCTCTTTGAGCCAATTTTAAAAGCGATTGATGAAGAAAGTAAAAAACACCGCATCACATTGACAACCAAAGAACGTCATGTGATTGCCGATCATATTCGGGCCATTGTTTTTGGTATTTGCGACGGTGTCATTCCGTCGAACGAAGGACGCGGCTATGTCATAAAAAAACTGATCACCGACGTCACGGATCTCATTTTAGAGAAAACGGGTGAATCATTTGTTCACAAGCTCGTACCTTCGGTCGTAATCGCAATGAAAGACCCCTATGAAGATCTTTTGGCAAAAAAGAAAATTATTACCGATTGGGTCAAAAAAACAGAAGAGGCATACAAAAAAGTTCGACAGGAACGTATTCCTGAGCTTAAAAAAGAAGCTGAAAAAAATCCTGATTTATTGGGCAAAATTATATTTAAATATCGTGATACCTACGGCCTCACAATGGCAGCCATAAACAATACATTAGGAACGACCACAATTTCTAAATTGATTATTGAAAATAAAACGAAAGAGGCTGAAGAACTCATGAATCAGCAACGAGAAAAATCTCGTACGGCCAGCAAAATGACCGGAGATGTTTTTATGGCATCAGAAATAAATTTAGAAAAAATGCCTAAAACAACCTTTGTTGGCTACGATAAAAATGAATGCAAGGCAAAGGTCATCGGCATTTTTGCTGATAGCGAATCCGTAAAAAAAGTACAAGCGCCCGCAAAGGTAAAAATCATATTAGACAAAACACCTTTTTACGGAGAATCCGGCGGCCAGATGGGTGACACAGGCACACTGTCGACGGACAAATCAGTAATTGATGTTACACAAACCAACAAAATTTCTGATGTTTTTATCCACTGCGCTGAAATAAAAAAAGGTTCAGTCGCTATTGAGGATACGCTCCTTGCCAAAGTGGACGGACAACGGCGCCTTGATATTATGCGTAATCATACCGCGACGCACCTTTTACAATCAGCCTTGCGCGAAGTCTTAGGTAATCATGTTCAACAACAAGGTTCATTGGTGGCTCAGGACCGGTTACGTTTTGATTTTACGCATCCCAAGGCCCTGGATAAAAAAGAACTTGTGACTATTGAAGACAAAGTCAATGCCTACATTCAACAGTGCATCATCGTAAGCAAACGGCAAATGTCCCTTGATGAAGCAAAAAAAGATGGAGCCCTGGCATTTTTTGCGGAAAAATATCATGCCCAAGTCCGCGTGATTAGCATCGAGAAGGCGTCCAAAGAATTATGCGGAGGCACGCATCTTGACAATACAGGAGAAATTGGAATCTTTAAAATTCTTGCTGAAAGCGCAATTGCTCAAGGCATCCGCCGTATCGAAGCCACAACCGGGCGTCACGCATTGACACTGATCCATGATATGGAAGATCAGCTAGAAAAAATTTCAAAAATAATCAAAGCACCAAAAGATGAGGCGATTGCAAAACTGGAAGCCCAGATGAATAAAATTAAAGACCTTGAGCGGGATCTCTCCCAGGCAAAACTTGACGGGATCAAGGCATCTGTGAACGGCATCGTAGGGCAAGCAAAACATATTGGGACGATTTCCTATATTGCCTCTGGCTTTTCAAAAATGGATATTGAAATTTTGCGAAAAATCACGGACATGATCAAGCAGAAAGCCAAATCCGCGGTGATCGCACTTGGTGCACAAAACGACAACGACAGTTTTATCATTGTCTACGTCACCGATGATCTTGTTGCCAAAAATATCAAGGCCAATGACATCATCGCAAGCGTTGCCAACGAAATCAAAGGAAGCGGAGGCGGACGGCCTCAAATGGCCCAAGCAGGCACAAAAGAAAAAGTTGATCTTAATAAAACGTTTCAATATATTGAAAAACTGATTAGAGAGAAAAACATATGAAAATCTTAAAACCGACATCCGCGGGACTTCAAAAACTTTACGATCGCAATCTGTATGCCCGCAAAAAGCATATCGAAGAAAAAGTCCGTCGTATTATTGACGATATTAAACTAAGCGGCGATGATGCCGTTATTAAATATACGCGGCGCTTTGACAAGGTAAAGCTGACCCAAAAACAACTTAAAGTAGCGGAAGCAGAGATTAGCGGAGCGTACCAGAATATTACAAGCGACTTCATTGCCACACTCAAACTCATCATTAACAACGTGTCCCAATTTTACGAAAAACAACTTAAAAAACCATGCCGCATCAATGATAGCGATGGCGCGATCCTTAAAGAAAAAGTTTTACCGCTTGATTCGGTGGGCATTTATATCCCGGCCGGAACCGCGCCGCTGGTGTCCTCTGTCTACATGACCGTTATTCCGGCAAAGATTGCCGGCGTCAAGCGCATTGTTTTGGTTTCACCGCCGGATAAGACTGGGCATATCAACCCTTATATCCTGGCGGTAGCCAATCTTTTAAAGGTCAATGAAATCTACAAAATTGGCGGGGCCCAGGCTATTGCCGCGCTTGCGCTGGGAACAAAGACAATTCCTAAGGTTGATAAAATTATCGGCCCGGGAAACATGTACGTGACTGAAGCCAAACGACAACTTTTTGGATATGTGGATATCGATATGCTCGCAGGCCCAAGCGAGCTCGCGATCATCGCAAGCCGTCATAGCAATCCTGATTACATTTTAGCAGATCTTGAATCCCAGGCAGAACACTTGGGAGGCCTCGCGATGCTTATTACCACGTCAAAAAAACTGGCCCGACAGCTTCGTAAACATATCCCCAACGGCTATGCCATTTGCGCAAAGAACATTGATGAAGCCATTGACATTGCCAACAAAATTGCGCCTGAACACCTTCAGATCCTGACCAATAATGCCGTAGGCATCGCTAACAAAATTCAAAATGCCGGAGCGATCTTTTTAGGGCCGTTTAGCCCAACAGCGGTAGGGGATTATATCGCAGGACCAAGCCATGTTCTTCCGACGCTGGGGACGGCACGCTTTTTTTCTGGCATTTGTTTATCCGATTTTACCAAGACGAGCCATATTATTTCTTATTCGAAAAAAGCCCTTGAGTCCATTCGTGAGCCGTTACAAAAAGTCGCTCTTCTGGAAGGGCTCACCAAGCATAATGAATCGGTTCAGATCCGCTTCAAATAGGAAAGGAAACACATGTTTAATTTTAAAAAATCTCGATGCGCAAGCGAAAGCCGTAAAAGTAAAGAAACCGAAATTGTTGCCCAGCTCAATATTGATGGTTGCGGCAAAACAAAAATCAAAACCGATATCGGCATCCTTGATCACATGCTTGAGCTTTTTGCCTTCCATGGCCATTTTGACCTTACGCTTGAAGTCAAAAAAGCCGACATCAACATCGATATTCATCACACCAACGAAGACGTCGGGATTGTCTTGGGAAAATTGTTTAAAAAGGCCTTGGCCGATAAATCAAAAATTCGGCGCTTTGGCTTTGCCGCCGCTCCCATGGAGGCCACATCATCGGAAGTTATCATTGACTTAAGCGGGCGCGGATATTGTAAAATCGACGGGCTTGGACTTTTAAAAGGAAATAAACAAGAAGGCTACACACTGTCGTATCTTGAGCACTTCTTAGAATCTTTTGCCAATCATTTGGGAGCTAACATCATTGTCAATATTAAAAATGTCTCCGATGATTTGCACACGACACTCGAAACCGTATTTAAAGCACTTGGGCTCGCACTTGACAAGGCTGTTCAAATTGATGCACGCCGCCAAGGAATTCCTTCCACCAAAGGAATTATCGACTAGTGACCTTTGCACAGCCAAGGCTAAGGTAGTCACTATAAAGCCTTTTTCCAAGAGGACAAAGGTCATTATATCGGACTTCCTTAATAACATTAATAAAGAAAAGGCCGATAATGATTGCGATTATTGATTACGGGACAGGGAATCTGCGCAGCGTTCAAAAAGCTTTTGAACGCGTCGGTGCCGATGCCTGTATCACAGACAAGCCTGAAGACCTTCTTAAGGCTGACAAAGTTGTCTTGCCAGGGGTTGGCGCCATTGCTCCGGCGATGAAAAAACTTGAGGCGCTTGATCTTGTTTCGCCGATTAAAGCCGTTATCAAATCCGGAAAACCATTCTTGGGGATCTGTCTTGGCTTGCAGCTTCTTTTTGAACAAAGTGAAGAAGGCGGGAACATCCCAACCTTATCAATTTTGCCCGGTAAGGTCACACGCTTTACGAGCCTGAAAGTTCCGCACATGGGATGGAATGAGATTGAAATTACAAAAACAACATGCCCGATACTCAAAGGGATTAAGCAAGGAACGAACTTTTATTTTTGTCATTCTTTTTTTGTCGAACCGGTTGACCAAAAAATTACTTTAACACAAACAAACTATGGACGTATGTTTACGTCATCAATATGGAAGGATAATCTCGTTGCGGTTCAATTCCACCCTGAAAAAAGCCAAACGGCAGGATTGGCCATTTTGAAAAACTTTTGTCATCTCAAAAAATGATCATTATCCCAGCAATTGATATAAAAAATGGCAACGTCGTTCGCCTCGCTCAAGGAAAATTTGGCAAGGAAACGATCTATGGCAAAAACCCGGTCGCGGTTGCCAAGAAATGGGTTAAAGACGGGGCAACGCTCATTCATGTCATCGATCTCGATGGGGCAGAGAGCGGAACACCAAAAAATTTAAAACTTGTGGAAGAAATCCTGAACAAAACTCACGTTGCGGTCGAAATCGGCGGAGGTATTCGCGACACAGCGACAATTGAAAAAGTTTTATCCGTTAATGCCGCACGCGTCATCTTAGGAACGCGCGCTATTGAAGATTTGGGCTTTCTGAAGCTCGCCCTGATGAACTGGGGTAATAAAATCGCCGTGAGCCTGGATTGTGTCAACGGGCTTGTTGCGACAAAAGGGTGGACCAAAATTTCAAAAATTAAAGCCATGGATTTTATTCCCGCGCTTGAATGTTTGGGGTTAAAAACGTTGATTTTTACTGATATTGCGACCGATGGGATGCTCACCGGCCCTAACATCAAAAGCTTAAAAAAAATCTTGGGGATCACAAAAATGAATGTCATTGCCTCAGGAGGCATTTCCAAAATAGACGATATCAAAGCATTGCTTAGCCTGAATGCAAAAAATCTTTATGGCGCGATCACGGGCAAAGCACTGTATGAAGACAAATTAAATTTAAAAGACGCAATTGATCTATGCTCAAAAAACGTATAATTCCATGTCTTGATGTCAAAAATGGACGTGTGGTCAAAGGGATTAACTTTGTCCAGTTGCGTGATGCCGGCGACCCGGTAGAATGCGCCAAGACATACGACAAGGCACAGGCCGATGAAATTGTTTTCCTCGATATTACGGCAAGCCATGAAAAACGGCCCATTTTTCTGGATGTGGTTAAAAACACGGCTGAACAAGTTTTTATGCCCCTAACAGTTGGCGGAGGGATCAATTCTGTCGACGACATTCGCGATCTTTTAAATGCCGGAGCCGACAAAGTTTCCATCAACACTTCCGCGGTGGAAAATCCACGCTTGATTACAGAGGCGGCAGAGCGCTTTGGAAGCCAATGTATTGTCCTTGCTATTGATGCCAAACGAAATGGAAACAGCTGGCAAGTTTATACCCACGGTGGCCGTACCCCGACCGTGCGGGATGCTATTTTGTGGGCTAAAGAAGGTGAAACCCTTGGCGCAGGAGAAATCCTTTTAACCAGCATGGATAAAGACGGGACAAAAGACGGCTACGACATTGAATTAACGAGTGCCATCTGCAATGCCGTGACGATTCCTGTTATTGCCTCTGGCGGTGCAGGCAGCCTTGAACATTTTTATGATGTCTTTACAAAGACATCCGCTGACGCGGCCTTGGCAGCATCTATTTTTCACTACGGAGAGATTCCGATTCCAAAGGTAAAAAAATTCTTAAATACGAAATCAATTGAGGTACGTATATGAAAAATGAAACATTAGTTATAACAATAAAAAACCTTAAAAAATTAAAGTTTAACAATGATGGCCTGATTCCCGCCATTGTTCAAGATTATAAAACAAAAGATGTCCTGATGATGGCCTACATGAACCTTGCTTCACTTAAAAAAACTTTAAAAGACGGCCTGACATGTTTTTGGTCACGCTCCCGCAAAGAATTTTGGACCAAGGGAATGACCTCGGGGCATTTTCAATATGTCAAATCTATCGCTGTTGATTGTGATTTGGATACGCTACTTATTACGGTGCGCCAAGTAGGTGCTGCCTGTCACACAGGAAAAAAAAGCTGTTTTTATCGCTCAATTAAGGGGAGAAAATGATTTATCCGTCGGAAAAAGAGTTTATAGCGCTAACAAAAAAAGGCAATCTGATCCCTGTCCACCAGGAAATCTTAGGCGACTTGGAAACGCCGGTCTCTGCCTATTTAAAGCTTGCCGGCAAATCGAAGTACGCCATCTTGCTCGAATCGGTTGAAGGCGGGGAAAAGGTTTGCCGTTATTCCTTCCTTGCCAAAGACCCTGATCTTATTTTCAGGAGCAAGGGGAAACAGGCACAGATCATCAAATTTTCTGGCACAAAAAAAGAAGTCCAAAAAATGACCCTTGGGACAACACCTCTGGATGAAATTAAGAAAATTATGTCCCGATACCATTTTGTAACCGTTAAGGGTTTGCCAAAATTTTGCGGTGGATTTATCGGTTACATCGGCTATGATACGGTACGTTTTTTTGAAAAATTACCCAATCCGCCGAAAGACGATTTAAAATTTGATGATGTTATCCTGGCGCTCGTCAAAGACCTTGTTATCTTTGACCATCTAAATCATAAAATTAAAATCGTTTCCTGTGTAGAAGTTAGCCCGAACGCTTCCTCGAGCCAGAAACGCTTAGCCTACAAAAAAGCCCAAAAAAATATCGAAAAAACTATTTGCTCTTTACGGCAAGTAGTGCCACAACCAAACACACAGAAAACAGGATCAAAGCCAGTCAAGCTCAGCGTCTCTTCAAACTTTACAGAAAAACAATTTGAGCAAGCGGTTGTCAGGGCGAAAAAGAATATCCTTGCCGGAGACATTATCCAAGTGGTCTTATCACAACGCTTTAAAACCCAGATATCCACAGACCCCTTTAATGTTTATCGCGCCTTGCGAACGATCAATCCTTCACCTTACATGTATTTCTTGCATTTTGATGATGTTTATATTGCCGGTTCGTCACCGGAACTCTTGGTGCGCTGTGAAAACAATATTGTGGAAACACGCCCGATTGCCGGAACGCGCCCGCGCGGGATTGATGAAAAAGATGATTTTCGCTTAGCCAAAGAACTGTTATCCGACCCCAAAGAACGGGCAGAGCATATCATGCTTGTTGATTTGGGCCGCAACGATCTTGGCCGGGTCTGCGAAAAAGGATCGGTCAAAGTCTCTGAGTTTATGAATATCGAACACTTTTCTCACGTGATGCATATCGTTAGCAGCGTCAAAGGGACTCTTGAGAAGAATAAAAATCCTTTCGATGTGATTCAAGCCGCATTTCCAGCAGGAACCCTCTCCGGGGCACCAAAAATCCGCGCTATGGAGATTATTGACGCCCTTGAACCTGTTGCACGCGGGCCATACGGAGGAGCCATCGGCTACCTGGGCTTTGCGCAAAACCTGGACACCTGCATCACGATTCGCACGATTGTCATGAAAAACAAATTTGCCTACGTCCAAGCAGGCGCCGGGATTGTTGCTGATTCAAATCCTAAAAAAGAATATCTTGAAACAAAAAATAAGGCCATGGCTCAGATCTTTGCTATCGAGATGGCGCATAACAATTTCCCATAAAAGCCATTGAAATATTTTTAAAAACCGCTAATATAATCATATTGTTAGGTACTATTAACATCAGAAAGAGGAGTGATCAATGGAAGTCTGTATTCGTATGCAACGTATTGGAAAATCAATTAACAAGGTAGCCAACTATCGCATTATTGTTATTGCGAAACCAAAGTCGCGAGACTCAAGAACGCTTGAGATCTTGGGCTTTTATGATCCTACCAAAAAACCTGCTTCTTTTTCTATGAATCAAGAAAAACTTGACCAATGGATCAAGAAGGGTGCCGTGATGAGCAACACTGTTAAAACTCTTGTCAAAAAATCCGGCAAAAAAAGCTAAAAATCTTTTAACCATTTTATCTAAAAAGGATACCTATGGGCCCTGAAAATACAATAAATCCGCTTGCCATGCTACTTCCGTATGCCATTATTTTCGGAATCTTTTATTTTCTTGTTATTAAGCCTCAAAAACAAAAACAAACCGAATTTCAAAAAATGCTTGATAATTTAAAGAAAAACGATGAAATCGTTACCAATGGCGGCATCCACGGCACGATCGTCAACATCAAAGAAACGACTCTAGTTGTTCGCATTGATGACAATGTTAAAATTGAAATTGATCGCGGTGCTGTTGCACGCGTAGAAAAAAAGCCCAATCATTTAACGTAAGGATTGTCCATGAGAGACCTCAAAAAACGCTTTCTGATCATTTTCGCTGTCTTGGCTGCTTGCCTTTGGTTTTCCTTTCCTCTGCAAAAACGTATCAATCTTGGACTTGACCTTAAGGGTGGAATGCATCTTATTTTACGCGTTCAGACAGAAAAACTTTCTGACAACGCAAAAAAAGATGCGGTAATGCGTGCTATGGAGATCTTGCGCAATCGGATTGACGGTCTGGGCGTAGGAGAAACGACCATTCAAATTCAAGGGGAAAACCAAATCTTGGTCCAGCTGCCTGGCGTCACAGACCGCGACAAAGCCCTGGCGATGATTGGAAAAGTGGCCCAGCTTGAATTTCGTCTCGTGGGCGATGATCCTGCGTTGCTCACCAAAGCCATCGGGGGTGAAGTTGACCCAAGCTATGAACTGAAATATATAAAAGGAGAAGAAAATCGTCCTATCCTTATTCAGAAAACAACAGCGTTAAGCGGGGAAACCGTCTCTGATGCACGCGTTGATTTTGATCAGCAAAGTTTTGGCCAGCCACGCATTTCTCTTTCGCTTAATCCCGAAGGAACAAAAAAATTTGCGACCATCACACAAGAAAATATCAATAAACAGCTCGCGATTGTATTAGATGGCGAGGTCTTGTCCGCCCCAAATATCCGCGAACCTATTTTATCCGGAAATGCAGAAATCACCGGGATGTTTACTTTTGACGAAGCCAACCTTCTTGCCCTTTCGCTTCGTTCCGGTGCATTGCCTGCGCCGATGCAAATTGAAGAAGAGCGAACGGTCGGCCCGCTCCTTGGAAAAGACTCCATTGATGCTGGCATTCGGGCCACAGTCATAGGGTTCCTCGTTGTTGTTGTATTTATGTTAATTTACTATTTCACGTCAGGCTTCATTGCTGATATTGCGTTATTTATCAACCTGATCATGATCACCGGGATCATGGGATTTTTAAATACCATGATGCCTGATGCGCAGGCCACGCTCACCTTGCCAGGTATTGCGGGTATTATCTTAACGCTTGGCATGGCGGTTGACGCCAATGTCCTTATCAATGAACGTATCCGTGAAGAGCTAGCGAACGGCCGGACCCTTCAAGCTGCTGTGAATAACGGTTTTAACAAAGCCTTTAGCGCTATTTTTGATTCAAACCTCACAACGCTCATTGCGGCCTTCATGCTTTTTCAGTTTGGTTCAGGGCCGATCAAAGGTTTTGCCATTACGCTAACCATCGGTCTTGTCTCGAGCATGTTTACAGCGCTCTTTGTCTCTCAGACCCTTTTTGATTTCTTTATCAAAACACGTGTTATCAAGTCACTCAAAAGCCTCAAACTCCTGAATAACACAAAAATTGATTTTGTGGCCATGCGACACTTCTGTTATGCCCTGTCTGTCATCACAATTGCTGTCGGGATGTATTTTTTCTGGGTTCACAAAGATACGGCCTATGGTGTTGATTTCTCTGGCGGCCAAGTTCAAGAATATAAATTTGCCAAAGCAATTGATGCTCAAAACTTACGTAAAGCCCTTGATGAAGGGGGAGTCAAAAACTTTATCATTCAGCAGTTTGACAAAAACCCTGAAACGGTCATGATCCGCTCGTCGGAAGATAGCTATGACAAAACGATTGCCGTCTTTAAGGCAAAATTCAGCGACAACACCTTTGAAGTTATGCGTCTTGAAAAAGTAGGCCCAGTGGTCGGTCAAGCCTTGCGTAAGCGAGCCTTCTTGGCCATTCTTTTTGCCTTAGGCGGAATTCTTATCTACGTCGGTTTTCGCTTTAAACACTTTGACTTCGCCTTTGCAGGCGTTGTCGCGCTATTACACGATATTATTATTACCGTGGGATTTCTCATGATCACAAACCGCCAAATCGACCTTCTGGTGGTCACGGCGCTCTTAACCATCGCGGGTTTTTCAATCAACGATACGATTGTTATCTACGACCGTGTCCGAGAAAACCTTCTAAAAGTAAAAAAGACGAATCTTCGTGACGTCCTTAACTTGAGCGTCAACGAAACCTTGGGCCGAACCATTATCACCTCCGCAACAGCGCTCATGGTCGTTCTCATTTTATTTTTCCTTGGCGGTGAAGTGCTCAACACCTTTGCGTTTAGCCTACTTGTTGGATTTATTTCAGGAGTTTATTCCACGGTCTTTATTGCAACGCCTCTTGTGTTAGCATGGCAAAAGAAGCCAAGCCGCAAATAGTAATACCTGGGCCCATATGTTTCGGTCGCTTAAATTCTTTGCTTCCCAAATTATCTCTATGGAATCTGTTTTTGGGCAGCTTGTCAGCTTTGGCTACAAGCACGTCCTAAACGTCTCCGACGAAGGGGAGTTTAGCCGCCGCGGCGGCATCATTGACATCTTTCCTACCAATTTTGACTCGCCCATCCGTATCGACCTCGATAATGATCAAATTCGTAACATTGTGACCTTTAATACGCTCACCGGCGAGATCCTCTGGAAACATCATATTGTCATTATTCTTCCATGTAAAAAGTTGAAGGCGGAAGGGTTTAGCGCTGAAACCCCTCTTAATAATTTTGTGGACATTGAGAAAGGGGATTATGTCGTTCACAACAACTACGGCATTGGAAAATTCCTAGGGATCACAAAGCTTCACGCCGGGGAAGAGCACAAGGAACATCTGATTGTTGAATATGCGCAAGGAGACAAACTTTATGTTCCCAAAAACGACATGCACCTTGTCCAAAAATATGTCGGCTTTCACAAAAAACCACCCACCATTTACAAGCTTGGATCCAAACAGTGGAAAAAAATGCGCTCGCGCATTCAAAATCGCATCCAACGTTTTGCCGCAGAACTTTTGCATCTTCAGGCGCTGCGAACAAGCGTGGAAGGCTACGCCTTTTCTCCGGTTACCTTGGGGATGAAAGACTTTGAAAAAACATTTCCTTTTAAAGAAACCCCGGATCAAGCAAAGGCCTGGCAAGACGTTCAGATTGATATGAATTCTAAATATCCGACGGATCGGCTGATCTGTGGGGATGTCGGATATGGTAAGACCGAAATCGCCCTGCGGGCGAGCTTTAAGGCTGTTATGGACGGCAAACAAGTCGTTATCCTTGTACCGACAACCATTTTGGCGGAACAGCATTATTTCAATTTCACAAAACGCCTTAACAACTTTCCGGTTCAGGTTGAGATGCTCAACCGCTTCCGCACACCCAAAGAACAAAAGGATATTATCAAAAAAACGGCGCAGGGATCTATCGACATCTTGATCGGCACTCATCGGCTTCTTTCTGATGATGTCCACTTCAAAGATTTAGGACTTGTTATTATAGACGAGGAGCAACGTTTTGGCGTTAAAGCCAAAGAACGATTAAAACATTTTCGCCTGCTTGTGGATGTCCTAACCTTGAGTGCAACACCTATCCCGCGCACGCTTTACATGGCGCTTGCCGGGGGTCGAGATATGTCGGCCATTAACACGCCGCCGCAAAACCGAATTCCTATATCGACGCATGTGACAGAATTTGACGATGACCTTGTGCAAGATGCCATTGAAAAAGAACTGCGCCGCAAAGGCCAAGTGTTTTTTCTTCATAATCGCGTTGAAGATATTGAAAAAATTGGTAATATGGTTAAAAGGCTTGTCCCGCGTGCGCGTGTTTGCGTAGCTCACGGACAAATGTCTGGTCGCCTTTTGGAAAAAATTATGTTACAATTTCTCAAAGGTGAGATTGATGTTCTCGTTTGTACAACGATCATTGAATCCGGGATTGATATTCCTAATGCCAATACGCTTATTATTAACCGCGCGGATCGCTTTGGTTTAGCCGATTTACACCAGCTCCGCGGGCGGGTGGGCCGCTTTGAAAAGAAGGCATACGCCTATTTTTTAACCTTGCCGCATTATGAATTATCATCAGTAGCAAAATCAAGGCTCGAGGCCATTCAAAAACATAGCGGATTAGGGTCGGGCTTTCATATTGCCTTTGAAGATTTACAAATACGCGGGGCAGGGAACTTGCTTGGCGAGCAACAGCACGGTTATATTACGTCGATTGGCTTTGATCTTTATTGCCGGCTTTTAAAAGAATCCATTGAAAACTTAAAAAAGGAAACACCGCAACATGAACATTAAAAAATTTCTTCTCATTTTGTTATGTGCCGCTTTGATTCTGGGACCAAGCGCCAAAGCATTTCCAGCCGTTAATGACGGCATTCTTGCGATTGTCAATGATGACGTCATCACGCTTAAAGATCTGCATGAATTTCTCTCCATGATTTATATGGGGCTGACATCTTCCAAGCGAAGTCAAAAAGACATCAAAGAAACCATGGAATATTATGAAGAAAACGGCCTCGAAAAACTTATTGATGAAAAGCTAAAGATTAATTATGCCAATAAAGTCGAACTAAAAATTCGCCCTGAAACCGTTGAGAAACGTATCCAGGAGATTAAAAAACAATACCCTTCGGAGAAACAATTTTCCGACGAACTAATAGCCCAAGGGATGACAATGACCGATTTAAGAAAAAAAGTTTTAGATCAATTTAAAGCTTACTATGCCGAAGAAGTTAAGATTAAATCCAAGATCGTTGTCAGCCCGCAGCAGGTCAATGAGTTCTATCAACAAAACCTCCCAAAATTTCTAAAACCCGAGAGCGTTGATATTGTCTCTATTTTTATCCCGTTTGCTGATAATAAAAATCTAGCCCTGCAAAATGCCAAAGACGCGCTAGCGATCGTCAGAGATCCTGCCCAAATGACACAATATCCAAAAGGATTTGAGGATGTTGCGCAAAAATTTTCTGGCGTATCATCACCGAGCAGCATTACAAAAGGCGAGATGATTCCCGAAGTCGAAAAAACTGTATTTAACCTTAATCCGGGTGAAATTTCTGATATCATCCCGACGGAAAAAGGAGTTTACATCTTTAGACTTGAAAAAAAGATTCCTGAAGCTACCGCATCTTTGGAAGAAGTCAAAGATGACATTTATGCTATGCTTTTTCAAAAACAGCTTAACGAGCACCGCGACGCTTGGCTTAAAAAATTACGCGAAGAGGCTTATATCGAAATTAAAGGCTGATGATGAATGCAAAACAAAAACCTATCATCGGGATCACCATGGGAGATCCTGCAGGGATTGGCCCCGAGATCATCGTCAAAGCTCTCTCAAATCCTCGTATTAACAATCTTGCGCATTTTCAAATCATTGGCGACTACCAAATCTTTTTAAAATACCAAAAAAAATATTTAAAAAATTGCACGTTTCTTGATTTAAAAAATATTCCAAATGGAGAAATCACCTACGGCAAAATAAACAAAGCGACCGGTAAAGCGGCTATCGAATACCTTGATACAGCGCTGAGCTTGCTTCAAACAAAAAAAATTGATGCCCTGGTTACGGCGCCGTTATGCAAAGAAGCTGTTCAGCTAACCGACCCTCACTTTAAAGGCCATACCGAATATTTGGCAGAGTTCTTTGGAGTTAAAGAGTACGACATGATGTTTGTCCTCGACGATCTAAAAGTTGTGGTTGCCACCCGCCATACTCCCTTGTCTGAGGTTCCAAAACAAATCACCAAAAAACTTATTTTAAAAACGATTTCCTTGACGGCGAACTCATTAAAAAACTATTTCAACCTTCAAAATCCCCGCATTGCCCTGTGCGGACTTAATCCTCATGCCGGAGAGGG
>Ga0172368_10002980_pt1 | contig 20971 bp, 16 predicted proteins | sample Lak11m_FD_114540 | JGI IMG/M metagenome (GOLD analysis project Ga0172368, IMG submission 114540) | Freshwater microbial communities from Kabuno Bay, South-Kivu, Congo - kab_022012_11m | ecosystem: Environmental > Aquatic > Freshwater > Lake | place: Democratic Republic of the Congo: South-Kivu...
CCACTGTTGTTGCCACGTCAGTTTTTCCTGGCCGGAGCACGTAGATGAAAATTTACTTTCTTAACTTATAATTAAATTGATTGAATTTTAAACACTTACTTAAATTATATACAGATGAAAATAATTATTACTTTATTATTCGGGTTACTTTTCTACTTGAACGGATTCTGTCAAAGTGATTTCACAGTTGGAAAAACTCACATTTATAGTACAATTAATGACCAGTTTTATTTCCATACAAATTATCCCGGTATAAATGAAACTGGTGTACTGGAGTTCAATATAAAGACACTTGATAATTTTGAAAATGATTTTTCAAACAGAGCCAGTTTAGAACTTTTTAACTATTCAGATTTATTTTTAAGTAAGAAAAAAAGTGTTGCCGCCAAGTTATCATATAACTACGAGGATAATTTTATTTACGTTGGAAATTACGGTGGCTCCGTAATTTCAAAAATAAAGGCTTATGATGAGAAATTAACCTTTCGCCCCGGTTGGAACTGGCTTTCTTTCCCCCGGCTGGAACGATACCGGAATGAACCATTTTACGCAATAACCCTTCTCGAAAGAATAAGTCCCTGGCCCCCAGATTACCTTTATATGGAATATCTTGATTTTGCATCAGGACTTAAAACTATATCATATTCATTTGGTTCATGGAATCCTAATATTACATTGAATAATTTGAAGTCCAGTGAGGGATATAAATTGCGTTATCAAAAAAATACGCCTACATTTGATATAAGGATGGAAGGCGCTAAATTAGATTATGAAACCGCGGTCGATCTTGGAGTAGGAGAAAACTGGCTAGGATATTTTTTAGATATAGACCAATTGCCTGAACAATGCCTACCACCAGATATCTGGAATTCTCTTATTCAGATAAAAACCCAGTACTGGAGTATGACGAAGATCAACTCAGATCCGCCATACTGGTTCCTGCAGGGAAAAAAGAAGCCCTTTAAATATGGCGACCTGGTGATACTCAAGACCGATCACTCATATCCTGGATTCCATTGGGTGAACAACAGTCCCGGTGGCGGTGATTCGGAAATGCTGCAAACATCCTACTTCACTTTTGAAGAAAAAGCGGATTATACACCATTCTATTTAGATACGGATTCGGCTTCAGCTATCATGGAAATTGCAGTACTTGCGGATGGAATTGTAAAAGGAGCCTCTGTACGTTCATCTGGAGATACATTGGTGGAAGTAAAAGGCTACCTCGAAGGAACGGCTCCCGGGGCTATAATTGAGTTTGAAAGCTGGAACGGGACAAAAAGCAAGGCAGTCGAAAAGGGAGACTATGTTGTAATAGATCATCAGCGTAAAACGAGGGAGAAAAGAACTATTTATACAGGCGAAAAGGCAGATTACTATCATATTTCCTTAAAAAACAACGAAGTCTGCACCCCGGCGCCTGAAATTGAATTTGTCACCTGTAAGCCCAATCCATTCAGGCAGGACGTAGAATTCAGTTTTAGGCTGAACAAAACAATAAATGTCAGTATAACGATTTTCGACATGCAGGGTAACCGGGTTAAAACAATTATCAAAGGTTATTTTGCCGAAGGCTTGTACAACTTCACATGGCCAGGTGATAATGAATACGGCGACAGGATCAATCCGGGAGTGTATTTCTATAAGGTAAGTTCAAGTACTGAAACTTTACATACGGAAAAAATTGTAATGATAAAATAAAGGTATAATGAAACGTCATTGCGAGGATGAACGACGAAGCAATCTGTTAATTTTATTACTACAGACAATTTCAAAAATTGACTGTGTTGTTATTTTGAGATTGCTTCATCAACCTCCGTGCAAGGCTGCACTGTTTCCTCGCAATGACGTTGTGACATTGGTCATACTTTTATTCTCTCTTTCATCCAACGCGACCATTCTATCCGTAAAACAAGACGGATCAGGCAACTACACTACAATTCAGGCGGGTATTAATGCAGCTTCCACCGGAGATACGGTGCTGGTATGGCCCGGAACTTATTTTGAGAATATCAATTACAACAGCAAAAGCATTACAATAGCAAGTCTTTATCTGACTACTCAAGAGGAAAGCTATATCCAATCTACAATAATTGATGGAAATATGAATGGTAGCTGTGTCGTAATTTCGAATTGTATCAGCGAAAATACAATTCTTTGCGGATTTACAGTTCAGAATGGAAATGGCTATTCAAATTTATTGAGCGGTGGAGGAATTTATATCGATAATAGCCTGGTTTTAATCCAAAATTGTATAATTCGAAATAACACTGCAAGGTATGGTGGCGGGATTTTAGGAGTAGGTTCAGAAATTTATCTCTCGGGTTCTATAATTAAGGAAAACAAAGCGCTTGCCTATACCGGAGGGATATTTATTGTTAATAATACAAACATTTATTTTGATACCCTTAATTTAAATTCTGTTTTTATCAATTATGGACCTGTTGGTTGTGATTTTTCAAAAGCAAATTGTCCTGAATTAAAAATCACATTGGATACTGGTTCAGTGATTTTACCTGATTATTATTTTTTTTATTCAAATGATGGATATGGCTATCCTTTAGATGATATTGAATGGCAAATACAAAATGGTAAAATAGAGCAAAAAAACGCAGATTTGTATGTCAGCCCGGAGGGTAGCAATTTCAATAGCGGATTGTCTCAAAATGAGCCACTGAAAACAATTGCATTTGCATTGATGACTATCCTCCCCGATACCCTGAATCCAAAAACTATTTATATTGCTAGCGGCTTATACTCTTACTCAACAAATAGCGAAGTTCTCCCAATAATACAAAGAAGCTATGTATCACTACTTGGACCAGAGTTGGGCATATCAACCATTGATGGAGAATTTTTATTTCCTCTATATTTAAGTTATGTAAATTCAAGAAGTTATCAAATTAAAAATATTAAATTTATCCGAGGTATTGACAGTCAGGAGGTTATACATGGTAACGGGGGATTGAACATTGTTGACAATACTGACGTTTCGCTATTAAATGTAACAATTGATTCATGCCGGGGTGGAGTGCGTGCCGGAATTCAGTCAGTTAAATCAAATATAAGCATATGTAATCTGGCTATCATCAATAGCGAAGGTGGTAATCCCATATTATTTTCAAATGCAGGTTCTGAGGTTAAAGAAGTAATTGTCAGAAATTCAGTTATAATGAATAATGGTCCTGATCAAAATATTGATGCCGGATATGGTGGTGGTGTTGGTTTCTCTGGATCTTATTTTTATCAAGACGCAGCCAGGGGAAAATTGATCAATGTTTTAATTTCGCAAAATACGCTGACAATTGATCCAGGTCTATTGGTATATGGTATTTGTGGATTAGGTTGTGATGAGAACGCGAATATCGATGTAATTAATTCCACCATAGCAAATAACATGGTTACCGATCCATTAGTAGGTGGCGAAATTGGCGCAGGAGATGGTGGTAAAATTAACTTCTTAAACAGCATCATTTACGGGACTGAAAATTACGAAATTTTCCTTGGTGACGGTCAGCCAACTTCATATATTTCAACTATAAACATATCAAATACCGATGTCAAAGGCGGCGAAGAAAACATCCAGAACTGGAACAACATTCATATCCTAAACTGGCTGGATGGCAACATTGATGAAGACCCGATTTGGGACACCACCGTTGCAATACCTTACGCACTGCCCTGGAATTCACCCTGTGTAAATGCCGGAACGCCGATGTATGAACCGGGAATGCAACCGCCGTATATCATTGAGGAGGATACAGTTCACAAATTGATCACTTTCGATTATGATACTATTGTTCTTCCGCAAACCGATCTGGCGGGAAATCCGAGGATATTTGGAGGGAGAATTGATATGGGCGCGTATGAGTGCCAGGATACGACTACAGGGAGTTTAAAGTTTGAAGTTCAAAGTTCAAAGTTATCGGTCTATCCGAATCCATTTACGTCGAATGTTTTTGTCAGCTTTTCAACAGAGAAGGAACTGATGGTTGAGTTGCAGGTGATTGATATGAATGGGCAGGAGATCAAAAAGATAATATCAGGAAAACTCCCCGCAGGAAATTACAAGCTGGTTTGGGATAGCAAAGATGAAGCAGGGTTTGAGGTAAAGGCAGGAAATTATTTAGTATGCCTTTATCTGGATTCGAAACTATCAGGGTATAATAAAATGCTGAGAATGTAGCGGGAAGACACTTTAATAGCTACATTCCCTTATTTTTGCCTTTAATTTATTACTTTGGTAAAATACCGCAATCTTTTATTTCAAAAAATGGCACAAAACACATTCGGACATATTTTCAGTTTAACGACTTTCGGCGAGTCACATGGCAGGGCCATTGGCGGCATTATTGACGGATGCCCTGCCGGACTTGAGATTGATGAAGCCTTTGTTCAGCATGAGCTTGACCGGCGGCGGCCCGGACAATCCACTTTAACGTCTCCCCGCCGGGAAGAGGATAATGTGGAATTTCTTTCGGGAATCTTTGAAGGAAAATCCACCGGGGCGCCGATCGGTTTTATGATTTTCAACAAAGATCAGCAACCGGAGGATTATTCGGCGTTTGCAGATATCTATCGCCCATCGCATGCCGATTTCACATGGGAGCAAAAATTTGGTCTGCGCGACTATCGGGGCGGCGGCAGGTCATCTTCCCGGGAAACCGCTTCATGGGTTGCCGCCGGTGCAGTAGCTAAGCTGATCCTGCAAAAAGACAATATCGGAATACAGGCTTTTGTTGACCAGGTGGGTACAGTTACTCTCGATAAAAATTATCATTTACTCGATCTTGGTAAAACCGAAAAGTCTCCTGTCCGTTGTCCCGACCCGGAAACCAGCAAAAAAATGGAAAGGCTGATCCTCGGATTGAAAGAAAAAGGGGATACCATCGGTGGGTCAGTACAATGTGTGATTACCGGTATGCCGGCAGGAATCGGAGAGCCAGTGTTCGGCAAGCTCCATGCAGAACTTGGAAAAGCTATGCTAAGTATCAATGCCGTCAAGGGTTTCGAGTACGGCTCAGGTTTCCGGGCTGCATCCATGAAAGGTTCGGAGCACAACGACATCTTCAAAAAGGAAGCCGGAAAAATCGTTACCGCCACCAATTTCAGCGGTGGGATCCAGGGTGGGATATCGAATGGGCAGGACATTTATTTCAGGGTTGCTTTTAAACCTGTCGCAACTTTGATGACCGAACAGGAAACCATAGACAATGAAGGCAAATCCGCCAAAATCACCGGTAAAGGAAGACACGATGTATGCGTGGTTCCGCGCGCGGTTCCCATTGTGGAGGCCATGGCTGCGATGGTGATTGCGGATTATTTATTGCTGGCGAAAGTCTCCAGATTATAAGTATTCATCCGATGACTTTAAGTCATCGGTTGAATATACTTTCCGGATTTAACCCTATTTTTGTAAGGCAAAACAACAATAGATGAGTAAAACAAATCTTAATATATCATGAAAACAACCTTCAAAATCATCGGCATTCTGATCGTGCTGATCCTTGCGCTGGCATTCCTTTTACCTATTCTTTTCAAGGGTAAAATTATTAGTGTGGTAAAACAGGAAGTCAATAAAAGCGTAACCGCCAAAGTGGATTTCGGCGATATCGGCTTATCGCTGTTCCGAAGCTTCCCCGATTTCAGTCTCAGAATGAACGACATTACCGTTGTTGGCATCCATGAATTCGAAAAAGATACCCTGGCGGATATCGGCAGCCTCGAACTCACGGTTGACCTGATGAGCGTGCTGTCGGGCAACTATGAGATCAAAAAGATCAGGATTGTCGAACCGGAAATTTATATCAGGGTACTTGAGGATGGGAAAACCAATTACGATATTTCGGTTCCTTCGGAGGAACAACCAGCCGAAACCATTGCAGCAGAAGGGGAAGAACCATTCAAACTCAGCCTGAAGCTGGTGGAGATCGAAGACGGGAATATCATTTACGATGATGCTTCGCTTCCGGTAAAGGCGGTTCTGAATGGTTTGAACCACACGCTATCCGGGAATATGACAGGCGACTTTACAACCCTCGAAACTAAAACGACAATCGGCAGATTCGATTTAAATTACGATGGTATGCAGTACTTTAAAAGTGCAACTGTTGATTTAACGGCCGGGATTGATGCCGATTTGAATAACGGGATATATACTCTCCGTGAAAATGAGCTCAAACTGAATGACCTCTTCCTCGCCTTTTCGGGGTCATTTGCTTTTGAAGGTGAGGATTACAAACTCGATTTCACATTCAATGCCCCGAAAACCGATTTTAAAAACTTCCTGTCCGTGGTTCCTGCCATTTATGCCAAAGATTTTGCTTCGGTTCAAACCCAGGGAAACCTGAAACTCGACGGTATGGTGAAAGGGCTTTACACCGAAACCAGCCTTCCGGCTTTCAATGTGAACCTTTCCGTTGGTGATGCCATGTTTAAATATCCGGACTTGCCGAAATCGGTTACCGGCATACAGATCAGCACAAATATTTCAAATCCCGGCGGTGATGCGGATAATACGGTGATTGACATTTCGGACTTTAAAATGCAATTGGGAAACGATCCTGTTGAAATGAAAATGCTGATCAAAACCCCGGTTTCCGATCCGGATATAGATGGCAACATTTCGGGAAATTTTAATCTTGCAGGTGTTTCGGAATATTACCCTCTTGAAAAAGGCGAGGAGCTTACCGGATCGTTTATTTTCGATATTGTTCTGAAAGGAAAGCTGTCGGCAGTCGAAAACGAGCAATATGAGAACTTCACTGCTCTCGGTTCATTGCAGGTAAAAGATTTCAGATACTCGAGCAGCATGGTAAATGAGCCCATGGAAATTGCCCTTGCCCGGCTCGACTTTTCCCCGGCTTACCTTGACCTGGTAACGTTCCAGTCAAAGATCGGCAAAAATGATTTCAGTGCACAGGGTAAACTCACAAATTATCTTGGCTATGCTTTCAAGGATGAGGTTCTGAAAGGAAACCTGAAAACGACTTCACATTATTTTGATGTTTCTTCGCTCATGCCTGAAGAAACCGAAACGGAAACACCTCAGGAAACTTCTGCTGACAGCACCGAAATGACCGTGGTCGAAATTCCCGGTAATATTGACTTTGAAATGGCAACCGCTTTCGACAAACTGATCTACGACAACATCATCATGGACAATGTGAAAGGTATGTTGAAAATAAAGGATAAAAAACTGGAATTGACCAACCTCAGCATGAACCTGCTGAAAGGCGAGATGACCATGAACGGATTTTACAGTACTGTTGATCCTCAAAATCCCGAATTCGATTTCGGATTGAACATCAGGAATTTCGACATACAGGAAACTTACAAAACGCTGGAAATAATGAGCACTTACGCACCCATTGCCCAAAAGACAAGTGGTTCTTTTTCGGCTAAGATGAATCTGAAATCGAATCTCGATAAAGAGATGATGCCCGATTATGAGACGATGAACGGTGGGGGTGAACTCTCAACCAGCAGCATAAAAATCAGTGATGTCAATACCCTGAACAAAATTGCCGATGCTTTGAAAATGGACAATCTGCGAAGTCTTGATATCGCAAAGATCCTGGTGCAGTTTAAGTTTATTGATGGTAAGATCGTAGTGGAGCCGTTCGATATGAAAGTCTCCGATTTTACTTCAAACCTTGGCGGATGGACTGCATTCGACCAGACCATTGACTATGTGATGAACCTTAATGTTCCGAGAGGTAAACTTGGTTCAGCAGCAAATAGTGTTCTGGATGGATTGGTAAGCCAGGCAAACTCAAAAGGGACTAACTTCAGCCTGGGAGAAACGGTTTCACTCGATGTGCTCATCGGCGGCACACTGACTGATCCTACGATTAAAACCGGATTGAAGGAAACCGGTAAAAATCTGGTTGCAGACATCAAAGAACAGGTGAAAGAAGAGATTGAAAAGAAGGTTGAAGAAGTGAAAGAAGATGTGAAAGCCCAGGCACAGAAACTCATTGACGATGCCGACAAGTCGGCTCAGAAACTGATTTCCGAAGCCGAAAAGCAGGCGGCAAACATCCGGAATACTGCTGCCGATGGCGCCAAGAAGCTAAGGGATGAAGCCGATATTCAGGCCAAAAAGGTGGAAGCCGAAGGCAAAAAGAAAGGCATGATAGCCGAAGCTGCAGCAAAAGAAACCGCTAAGGGGATCAGAAAAGAAGGAGATAAAAAAGCCACTGCCTTAACAACCGAAGCCGACAAACAGGCAAACGGCGTCGTAAATAAAGCCAGGCAGGAAGCCGATGCAATTAAGAAAAAAGCGCAGGAAGAGGCGGATAAATTGCTGGGAAAATAGGGGGATTGGTTAATTGGGTTAGTTACAGATGTTACACAAAAACATAAATTTAGGTTATAAAAAGGAGATTCATCGCTTCGCTCGGAATGACAGGGGGTAGAGTTTTTTTGGTGTGGCCGCGGTACCACGAGGCCTCGTGGCACCGCGGCCACCCATATCCATATACAAATCCTGTCATTCCGAATGAAGCGAAGCGAAATGAGGAATCTCAGATTAACACACATAAAAATCTGCTTGCGTAACATCAGTTAGTTAGTTAATTAGATATAAAAGCAAGGCATAAGTCAACCACGTATACAGCAAGCACACAAGACTTGAGCCAGTTGGAGGGGAACAGACAGCATGTGGTCATTATTATCCATCAGATATATTTACAATAAACATTTTGTATTAAACAATTTGTTTGAAACATTTTGTTCAATAATACAGACTTATGAAAGAAAAAGGTAACTTCAACCTAAGATTCAATTTCCCGATTTACTCTATTTCTCTTATACCCCTTATTCCTCTTATATCCCTTTTCCTTTTCATTTTATTATCCCCTATCCATTCGCAGAATCTCTCTGATCCCTGCCCCGACTATAAAAGCAGCCGTGCCGATAAGGCCTATGATAAAGCCATTCGTGCATATAGTCAGCGGGAGTATTCCGAATGTATAGGTCTGATGAAGGATGTGCTCGAAGTTGAACCGGATTATGTGGATGCTTATTTTGTCCTCGGGCTGATCTATATCAAAGAAAACAGGATGAACCTGAAAGCGGCAAAGGAAAACTTTTTAAAAGTGATTTCAATCTGCCCTTCTTATGATGTTTATGCCTATTATCATCTTGCGCGGATCGCTTATGGGGCTCAGGAATATCAGTCAGCCTTCGACTATATTACCCTTTTCCTCGACGATGTGGATAAAATCAAATCGGATGAAGATTATGATGAGGCCGTCAGGATAAAGGATTTTGCACGATTTTATGCTGATATGCTCAGTCATCCGGTACCGTTCGAACCCAAGCCTGTTCCGGGAATCTCAACGGAATTCGATGAATATTTGTCCATCATTTCACCGGATAATGAAATGGCTCTTTTTACCCGCAAAATGAAATTTCTTCCGACGAAAGATGATCTTACTTCCCAAACTGTCTATAAGGAAAAATTTATATACAGCTTAAGGAAAGAGGATGAATTTGACCGTGGAATGCTGATGCCGTCTCCTTTTAATAAATATGATAATGAAGGAGGAGCCACACTCACTATCAATAACCGTATGTTATATTATACCCTTTGTAAATTCACCTCCGGAAAAAGCTATTATAACTGCGATATTTGTTCATCCGAGAATATCGGCGGGACCTGGACGGCAATTGAAAGCCTTGGCGACAAAGTAAATGGTGATAATACCTGGGAATCGCAGCCATCCATTACATCCGACGGGAAAACGCTGTATTTTGTGAGCGATCGTGAAGGTGGTATCGGAGGTTATGACATTTATAAAACTGTAAAAGAAACTAACGGAGAATGGGGTTATCCTGTGAACCTCGGACCAGCGATCAATACTCCGGGAAATGAAAAATCACCTTTTATTCACACCGACAGCCAAACACTGTATTTTTCTTCTAATGGATTGATGGGACTCGGGGGTTACGACATTTTCTTTGCAAAGCTAAATTCCGACGGAACATGGACAACACCTAGAAATATCGGTTATCCGATCAATTCCTTTGATGATGATGTCGGATTCTTTGTCAGCACCGATGGTCATTACGGATATTTTGCCTCGAATAAGTTCGAAGGTTTTGGCGGGTGGGATCTTTATTCTTTCGAATTGTATGAGGAGGCTCGTCCGGAAAAAGTATTGATCGTAAAGGGAAAGATCAGCAATATAAGAATAAAGGATTTTAAAGACACCCGTGTCGAGATTAAAAATATTGAGACAAAAAAGATCACGGAGTTTGAGGTAGATACTTTAACCGGCGAATATTTTGGGGCGGTTCTCTTACGCAATGATTATATCATGACTGTCAAGAAAAAAGGATATGTTCAGGAAACAAAATATATTTCGAGGATTGACACCCGGAATACCAGGCCGCTTTCGGTAATTACCCAGCTCGAACCTATCGAAACAGGCAAATCGTACCGCCTTAATGATGTGTATTTTGATTTTAATTCGGTTGAATTGAAACCGGAATCTGTCGTGGTGATCGAACAATTTTATCAATTCCTTTCTGAAAATCCCGGCATGAAAGTATCTATCCAGGGACATACCGATGATATCGGAGGAGATCAGGATAATCTAAAACTGTCTGAGCAAAGAGCGAAGGCGGTTTATGAAGAACTCATTAAACTTGGAATAAATATTGGCCGTCTCGATTATAAAGGATTTGGTGAATCCCGGCCTATTGATACAAATGAGACAGAAGAAGGCCGTGCAAAAAACAGAAGGACGGTTTTTGTGATCATTGAAAAGTAAATTGGACTTAAAGTTCCGGGTTCAGAGTTCCGGGTTCGAAGATTGCTCATTACCGACCGCTACTTTTAGAACTGCTGCTATTGCCGCTGCACCTGCCGCTGCACCTGGCACTGCCACTGCCCGTCTCCCTTATATCACTAATTCCCTTATATCCCCAAAGTGTTTAAAATTTCAAAATTTGTATTATTTATACAATTTTGCCAGGATTTGCTTGCCTCTTGATTTTACGGCCATGCCTGATCTCGGCAACAGCTCCCCGATGGAAGAAACTAGTTCAGCCTTTATCTCAGGGTATAGCTCCGATATTTTAAAAAGTATCTCCATCGAATAGACTTTGATTGCAGGTTTTTCGGAAGGATTCATCAGCCAGTCGAAACAGGTTGAGACCAGGATCCCAAGTGTTTCTTCATCATGATCGTACGAGCGTTCGATAAGAATTTTAGCCATGCCCCGTTTCAATCCTTCGTTTTTCAGGTTCGGGAGCCTGAGAATGATTTCTTTGAGGTAAGGCCTCACCAGCTCAGGATGGTTGTGGCTTGCGAGCTGGATGACTCTGGCAGCCCGCATTGCATACAGGTTTTTATCCTCAAACGCAAATTCAAGCATTTTTTTGAAAATCTCAGGATTGTTGCCGATCACTCCGACAGCGATGTCTGCCGTTCGGCGTGAACTATCGAAAAGCAATTCTTTAAAGTCCATCAAACTGTTGATTCAATAATTGATATAATAATCTCTTTTAAATCTAAAATCTAATTTCTAATACCATCCTTACCCTCCAAACTCCATCAGATAAGCTTTGATGAACTCATCAAGATTTCCATCCATAACGGCCTGCACATTTCCTGTTTCAACGCCGGTCCTGTGGTCTTTAACCATTTTATATGGATGCATCACATAGCTTCTGATCTGCGAGCCCCATTCGATCTTCTTTTTATTGCCTTCGATTTCGGCCTGGGCTTCCCTTTTCTTGCGAAGCTCAATTTCATACAATTGTGAACGAAGCATCTGGAGCGCTTTATCACGGTTCTGGCCCTGCGACCGTGTAACCTGGCATTCAATGATAATGCCTGATGGAGCGTGTTTCAACCTGACAGCCGTTTCCACCTTATTTACATTCTGGCCTCCCGGCCCGCTTGACCGGTAGGTATCCCAGCTAATATCAGACGGACTGATCTCGATTTGGATGGTTTCGTCAACAACCGGATAAACATAAACGGAAGCAAAAGAAGTATGCCTTTTGTTGGCAGCATCAAAAGGCGAAAGTCTCACAAGCCGGTGGACGCCATTTTCCCCTTTCAGGTAGCCGAATGCATATTCGCCGTCAATCTCTATTGAAACTGATTTTATTCCGGCGACATCACCCGGTTGGATGTCCAGTTCTTTCACCTGGCAGTTGTTTTGTTCGCCCCAGCGGATGTACATACGCATCAGCATAATTGCCCAGTCCTGGCTTTCTGTTCCACCGGCTCCGGCATTGACCTGAAGAATTGCGCTTAACTTATCCTCTTCGCCGCTAAGCATGCGCATGAATTCAAGGTCTTCAACAAGCTTTAAAGAAGTTTGATAATGTTTATCAAGTTCTTCTTCAGTAGCTTCACCCGCTTCAAAAAATTCAAATAAAACAAATAAATCATCAAAGCCTGCCTGGGTGGCTTCGAACCGTTTGGTCACATTTTTTTTTTCCTTTATTGATTTAAGGATTTCTTCGGCTTTTTTGGGACTTTTCCAGAAATCCTCTTTTTGGGTAATTTCTTCTTCTTCTTTTATTAATTGCAGCTTTTTATCAACGTCAAAGAAACCTCCTCAAGGTTTCAAGCCTTTCACGCATTTCACGGATTTGTTCTTTTAGTACCATGTAAGTTTAATAATATATTAAATTATGTTTCTTCTTTTTCTTATTAATTTACCGGATTGTCGAAAGATAAAACCTGAATCTTGTCCATCAGTTGGCTGAAGCCTTCAGCTACAACCGGTACATGAAAAATGTTTCGCCAAAGGCGAGAAGAACCTGAAACCTTGAACTTGTTTCATTCTCTATACTTCAGAACACCCCACACAAGGTTAGGTTCAAATCCACGTCCGATGGCAAAATTAGCAAGTTTTCCGATCTTACGGTTATAATCCTTCTCCTTGATTTCGGTACTTTTCTTCGAAATGAGAGTGCGTAATGTAGCAAGATATTCTTCCTGTTCAATTTCATTCAGGCCTTCGAGTATAAATAGTTCCGGTATCCCGTTTTGCAACAGTGCGCTGTAAATCTTATTTTTACCCCACTTATTGATCCTGAATTTACCACCTGCAAAGATGCGGGCATACCGTTCCTCGTTCAGAAAATCTTCCTTTATCAGTTTTGAGACTATGCTTTCAGCTACTTCCTCCTGCAAGTGGAAGGGTTTCAATTTTGTTCTGACCTCAGTAATGCACCTTTCCTGGAAAGCACAGTACTGCCGCATTTTCACCATTACCCATTCCGGTATTTCATGCGAATGTTCTTTATGGGCCATAAATAAAATGAGTTTACAGCAAATTTAGTAATTCTATAATACAAAACTTAAGGTAAAAGTTTTAAACTTCTGTTTAGTAAAACTTTCAAAATAACTTCCTTAAAAGGAGCCAGGTAAGATGTTAGATAAATCATCGGATAACTTTCGTTGTTTTTTGCACTCTGGTGAATAAATTTTGCCCGATCGGGCATACCAAGTCATCCGATGAATTGAGGAAGTTAATTTGTTAATCTTACTTAGCCGAAAACCGAATATTTTTAATTTAATTAATTTATATGCAGAATAATTTATATGTTTATGCGCAAATTCGTAGAAATTATATTTTTATGATGAAATTTTCAATTCATTTTATTTTAGCTGTTCTGATTCCACTTTCATCAAAGGCCCAGTCACTTCAAGCTCTGTCGTATTCAGGTATTTCAGAGGAAATTGAATTGCCGGATGCTAAAGATTCAACATCTGTGAAGCTAACGATTTTTTTAGAGGGCCCATTTTATTCTGGTAAAATGAAGACCGAACTCAGCAAGGCCGGCTTGCTGCCACTAAATCAACCCTTCAATATTCAGCCGTGGAATTATCAGGGTGATGAAGCGGTAGATTCTATTCCGGATCCAAATATCGTGGATTGGGTACTGGTTGACATCCGGTCGGCCGACAGTGCTGGAGCCGCTACTCAGTCAACAATTATTGCCAGAAAAGCAGGCTTCCTGATGAACAATGGTTTGATTAACGACATTGATGGAATAACCCTGCTAAACTTCGACACTGTTTTTAGCTGATGTGCTTATGCCGCAGTCTGGCACAGGAATCATCCGGCCGTATTATCGGCTCATTCTTTAACCTATTTGAATGGAGCCTACAAATACGACTTTTCAACAGATTCGAGCCAATTCTACGGAGGAACAGCAGGTTGCAAAATGCTATCGCCCGGTGTGTGGGGGATGCCTGCCGGTGACATTAATGCCGACGGAATGATTGATGAACAGGATAAATCCTTTTGGGATTCACAAGCCGGAACTAAAAATTATATATCATCAGATATTAACCTGGATGGGCAAGTTGAGAATCGTGATATCAATGAGTTCTGGATTCAAAATTTCTCTTACAGTTGCCAGGTGCCTGAGTAATTATTTGAAAGCAGGTATTCAGTTAAGGTTTATAACTCCTATTTTCCTAATTTTGCCCATTAATCATTCGAAATGAAAATAATATTCACTTATATTCTGACACTCCTTATTTGTAGTTTGTCTGCACAAAGCTTTCATCTTCAGATGACTGTAAAAAATCTTCCGGTAAAAGAAGTCTATCTGGCAAATTTTTATGGAGAAAGAAATAATATTATTGATACTGCCATGCCGGACAAGAACGGGAAGTTTGATTTTTTTTTTAAACAGGATGATTACCCAGGATTGTACCGGATATTCCTCGATAAAAAAATATTTTTCGATTTGATATATAACAATGAAGATATCAGGGTAATCACAGATTTCAACTTTCCTTACGATTCCTTAAAGGTCATTTCCTCAAAAGAGAATAATATTTACTATGATTTTTTAAGAACCGGAAATAACTACCGGAGAAAATTTGACCTACTGGCGCCTCTGAATAATTATTATCCACAGAATGATACGTTTTACCAATCGGTCAGGATAAAATATATTGCGGTTCAAACCGGGTTTTTGAAGTATGTTGAAGATATTATCTCTGCAAATCCGGATTCATGGGCTACAAAGATCATCAGGCAAAAAAAGCCATTATTCTATGAGCCTGTGCTCGATGAATCGGGACGAAAGCAGTATGCCACCGATCATTATTTTGACAATATTGACTTCACTGATGTTGAGCTTATACGAAGTGACGTTTTTACTTCCGTCGCAATCGAATATATGTCGTTATACAGCAATCCGAACCTCTCACAGGCTGAACTTGAGAATGAGTTTATTATAGCTGTAGATAAAATCATGGCTGAAGCTATGGAAAACAGCATTGTATATGAATTTATCGTGGATTATCTTGTAAAGGGTTTCGAGCGGTTTCATTTTGATAAAGTCCTTGATTATATCGCCGAACACTATTCACCCCAAAGCTGTGAAAACGAAGAACGTAAGACCGACCTGCAGACCCGGCTTGAAAAATACGCTGAATTATCGGAAGGCAGGCCCGCACCGGAATTTGATATTCAGGATAAAGAGGGAAGAATGATAAATCTTACCAGGATTAAATCTGAATATACACTCGTCCTTTTCTGGGCGAGCTGGTGCCCACATTGTGGTGAAACACTGCCGGAAATTGATAAAATTTATCAGAAAACAGGAAGAGCCAAAATGGAAATAGTTGCAATTTCGCTTGACAAGGAAAAAGCTGAATGGGAAAAAGCTTTGAATGAAAAAAATTACTCCTGGATAAACTGCTGTGATTTTAAAGGATGGGAAAGTAAAGCGGCTGTTGATTATAATGTTTATGCAACTCCCACCATGTTTTTACTCGACAACGACAAGAAAATAGTTGCAAAGCCAATTACCCTGTCTGAGTTGAAGGATGATCTGGTTAAAGCAGGAATTGCTGAGACGGTTCAATAAACCCCGAACCAGTTCCTACCTTTCGATGATATCTCTTATTACTTTTGAAGATGCCATGAGGCCAAACATTGCAGGCATATAGGAAATGGTGCCGACGGTTGATTTTTTATTGGGTGAATTATCGGTGATCACGACTACATTTTTCGGTACAACCTCTGTGGAAAAAACCACATTAAATCCCGACCTGATCCCAAGGCCATGAAGTCTTTTACGAACCACCTGCGCAAAAGGACAACCCATTGATTTGGAAATATCCGAAATCATGATCTGAAGCGGGTCGAGCCGTCCTCCTGCACCCATTGAGCTGATGAGAGGAAGCCCGCGTTCAATACAGTTTTTAATAAAATAAATCTTTGGAGACAATGTATCAATCGCATCAATTACATAATCGAATTCAGCCGAAAGCACTTCATAGATTTTTTCATCTTTCAGATAGGCATTGTGGACAATAAGGTTTAGATCAGGGTTTATATCGAGGAGGCGTTCAGCCATAAGGCTGGTTTTGTCAACACCTTCGGTACTTCTCATCGCAAGCAGTTGCCGGTTCCTGTTTGAAGGAGAAACCTTGTCATTATCTGCGATGGTTATTTTTCCGATCCCAGCCCGGCAAATAGCTTCAGCTGTATACCCGCCGACACCCCCAAGACCGGCAATCAGCACATGTGCTTTCTTAAGTTTTGCCAGGTTCTCCTTACCAATCAGCAATTCAGTCCTCGATAACCAATAGCTTTCATTCATACTCTGCCCCAAAAGTTTTATTGAAATTATTTTTAATTATCTTTTGTAATTCCGGTAATCCTGTTTTCAATAATTTAGAAGCATAATCATAAATTGCTGAAATCGAAATATCGCTGTCATCTGTTTCCAGAAAAAACCTGTCGTGTGGTATTATGCCGAGAGTTTTACAACTGTTTGAATCAGCCTGGACCAAAGCTTTTCCAAAGGAAAGGATCATTCCATGAGTTATCAATTCAACGGCAATCCCCGGTGCTGAATTAAATCCGTGAATTATCCAGGGTATCTCTGACTTTGTGTTCTTCTTTACTTCGATCATCTCCCTGTAAGCCCTCACACAGTGGATGATAAGGGGTTTATGTAATTCTTCAGCAATTTGAATATGGCTTTTGAAAACTGACATCTGAATATCAAATGGTGTCTTTGTGAGTTTGTCAAGTCCGGTTTCTCCAATAGCCAGGCATGAATCCAGAGCAGCGCAATTTCTGACTACAGTTAATGAATCTTCTGCTTTTCCGGGTTCAATAAACCAGGGATGAAGGCCTATACTGAACATTCTCCCGGATAAATTTCTATCAATTTCGTTATGAAATAAATTATAGATGGAAAAACAATGATGCCTTTCATTATGTGTATGAATATCAATAAAATCAAAAATCTTCATAAACCCGGATAAGGTGCGAAATTACTATTAATTCAAAATGTTAAAGTAAATTATTGGAAGGTTTCTGATTGAAATCCATACAATTATTTATTTGGTATTAAATATTGATTTACTTTTGTAGAAATATTAATATTTTAAAATTTTACGATCTAACAAGTATTTTATGAACATTTATTTAGGAAATCTTCCATATAACATCAATGAGGATGAACTTATGGAGCTCTTTGAAGAGTATGGAACAGTAAGTTCGGTTAAAGTTATAACCGACAAATTCTCCGGAAAAAGTAAAGGATTTGGTTTTGTTGAAATGGCCGATGACGCTGAAGCTAAGAAAGCAATTGAAGAATTGAACGGTACAGAGGTTAAAGGACGTAACATCAGTGTGAACCAGGCTAGGGAAAAAACTGAAGACAGAGGCGGTAGCCGTGGTGGTGACAGAGGTGGTGACAGAGGAAGAAATTTTAGAAGGTAGTTCGAAAGAGTTAATTTTGGTTTAAAAAACCAGGAAGAACTAACTGACTTCTTTATAAGATCCGAAAAACTTAAAAAGCCCTTGAATGGGCTTTTTTTATTGGAATTCAGTGAGCTGTTTTTTTAAAAATTATCAAGCAATTTTGCAACCAGTTCCGGGACGCCTTCAACGGCAGTGTTTTTTCGAATTTGCAGATTTGATATTCCTCCTACCATGAATGCCTTTGGATCAATATAATATTTTGGGCGGTCAGGTCTTACATGAACTATCAGACTGGCAGCGGGATAAACCACCAAAGATGTTCCTATAATAATAAAAATATCTGCGCCGGATGCGATTTTTATTGCGGGGATTATCATTGGAACAGACTCTCCAAACCAAACGATGTGCGGACGCAGTTGTGATCCCTTCTCACATTTGTCACCAGGCTTCATTTCCCAATGGTTCAGGTCATAAACCAGATTTGGGTCGCTGGTACTCCGGGCTTTTTTTAATTCACCATGCAGGTGTATCACATTCTTTGAACCTGCCCTCTCGTGAAGATCATCTACATTCTGAGTAATGATTTGAACATCAAATTTGTTTTCGAGGCTTACCAGCGCCAAATGGCCGGCATTCGGGTTCGCTTCCCAGGCTTTTTTTCTTCGCCAGTTGTAAAATTCCAGTACAAGTGCCGGATCCCTGTTCCATGCTTCCGGCGTTGCCAAATCCTCGAAACGATATTTATTCCACAGCCCGTCACCATCTCTGAAAGTCTGTAATCCGCTATCAGCGCTCATTCCTGCACCTGTAAGGACTACAATTTTTTTCATTGAAAATAATAAAAAAAGGTACCCGAAGGTACCCAAATATTTCGAAATTTTGATTCCTGACTAAAATAATTTCATATCATCCAAAACTTTCATAACTGACCTCACTGACTCCGCCGACTCCATAAGTAATTTCTTTTCGCCTTTATTAAGCTGAAGCTCAAAAATTCCTTCAATTCCGTTTTTACCCAGTTTGACCGGAACTCCCATATAAATGTCCTTAAGGCCATACTCGCCTTTTAACATAGCACAGCAAGGGAAAATTCTTTTCTGGTCATCCACAATGGCTTCCACCATTTGTGCGGCAGCGGCACCGGGAGCATACCAGGCTGAAGTGCCCATCAGGTTCACAAGTTCACCTCCGCCAAGGCGAGTGCGTTCTACAATTTTATCAATCTCATCCTTGCCCAAAAGCTCATCGATGGGAATACCATTAACAGAAGTATAACGCGGAAGAGGAACCATCTGATCACCATGTCCGCCAAGAGACAATGAAAGTATATCTTTGGGAGAAACATTCAGTGCTTCAGCAATGAACGCACGGTACCGGCCCGTATCGAGAATTCCTGCCATACCAAAAACTTTGTGTGAAGGTTTGTTGGACGCAAGAAACGCGCAATAGGTCATCACATCCAATGGGTTCGAAACGATAATGATGATGGCTTCAGGTGAATATTTGATTACCTTCTCGGTTACTTCCTTAACTATATTCGCATTGGTCTTGATCAGATCATCTCTCGACATCCCCGGTTTCCGTGGAATACCGGAAGTAATTACCACAATACTCGAACCTTTGGTCCTTAAATAATTATTTGTAACTCCCACTACACGGGTATTGAAGTTATTGATCGAGGACGTCTGCCAGATGTCTAATGCCTTACCTTCCGCCAAACCTTCTTTTACATCAACCAACACAAGTTCCCTTGCCAGATCTTTATGTGCGATCACGTTTGCAACTGTGGCACCGACATTCCCGGCACCGATAACCGTTATTTTATCCATGATATGATCTTTTTTGTTTTTAGATTTAATTGCCATTTTCTCATTTGATGTCACAAAATTAAGTAAATGATCTTATTAACAAAATTAAATACATTAGATGTTTGATAATATTTATAGCAGGTGAGCTGGTTGAAACTGGTAAATTCGTGACATTCGTGTAATTCGTGGACTGAATCGGTTGAATTGGTTTTTTCGCATGGAGCAGGGAGCATGGGGCATGGAGCATGGAGCATGGGGCATGGGGCAGGGAGCAGGGAGCATGGAGCAGGGAGCATGGAGCATGGAGCATGGAGCAGGGAGCATGGAGCAGGGGGCTGGGAGCAGGGGGCTAGGATTCAGTTGTGGGTTCGAGTGTGAATTTGACGACTGCTATCACCGTTGGAGAGACCGGTTGCTTATTGCCGACTGCCTTGTTGGACTGTGTGAACACAGAACTCGGAACTCGGAACTCGAAACACGGAACTCGCAACACAGAACCCGGAACCTGGAACTCTGAAGCTGGGACTCTGCTTGCTGACCAGCTTTTAATCCGCTACTTCGAATACTTCGCCTTCCAGGATTTATAGTAACTCTTCTTGGCTTCCTTAATGATATTGCTAACCGCACCGGCCCAGTAATTTCTTACGCCGAATCCTCCCGGTTTAGCTTTGATCCTTTCCCACATAAGTAAGTTATTATTCGACATGTTAATTGCGATGACATGAAAACAACCTTCAGGCGTGTTTTTATCGAGTGCCTCTGCAATAAAAACAATTCCGATTCCACTTTTACCACCGGTATTGTATGCACTGACGAAAGATTTGATATTATCTTCCGTGTAATCAGGCGCCGAAGAAGCCTGCATATCATTTGAATTGGCGTCAGCGTTTATTTTTGTAATCATCCCGATATCATTTTCAAGCTTATCCAGCTTAAACATCCCTTTGATATCATATTTTTCAGGTTCGCTCAAAATCAGGTTATTCCAGGCAGGGAAATACTGGTTTTTGATCTGGTACGCATCCACAGACCCTGCTTCACCAAATTGGGTGAAATCGCCGATAATCTTCACATGCGAAAAATCAAGGCCTAACCAATAAAAACTTTGGCTGCCTGGATTAAATACATCGGAAGCAGTTTGACTGAAAGCAACTCCTGCCATTATTAAACAAGCTAAAATAAAAATTATTTTTTTCATAAAAATATGCGTTTTTGATTGCTGCAAAGTTACAATTTTCATTGTTCTTATTTACGGCTACATTTTATTTTGATGTGCTGGAAAATAATTATTTCTTTTATTGGCGGATCAAAATAAACCATTGCACTTTGCCCGTAGGGCATTAATATCCATAGAAAATAATAATATGTGCAAGGAATTTCCCGTAGGGAATTAACATCCTGGTTTAAATCATTTTATTTCAAATGCTGAATGGATGATTATTCAAC
>Ga0172368_10002982_pt1 | contig 20970 bp, 19 predicted proteins | sample Lak11m_FD_114540 | JGI IMG/M metagenome (GOLD analysis project Ga0172368, IMG submission 114540) | Freshwater microbial communities from Kabuno Bay, South-Kivu, Congo - kab_022012_11m | ecosystem: Environmental > Aquatic > Freshwater > Lake | place: Democratic Republic of the Congo: South-Kivu...
AGGATGACCAGCGAGGCATCGGCCACGGCCTGGCGGTTGCCGGCCCCCGCCGTTGCGCCCAACGCTTCCGCCAGCGCCTGCACGCGTTCCGTGACGACGTCGGTCAGCGTCAGATTGCCCGGCGCCACCAGTCCGGCGCCTATGATGCCCCGCGCCAGCGCCTCGCCCATATTCCCCGCGCCGATGATTGCCAGCCTCATACCGAAACCTCGCAGATCCCTATACAGCAAACGGAACGGAGGGGAAAATGATTGAAAAGATTCAAAAGATTGGAATGATGAATGATCTTATTAATCTTTACAGCATTTTTTGCGTTTCTTTGCGCCCCGTTTGATGGTTCCCTTTACCCGCATCCTACCGACCGCTTATCGACACGTCAAGCAGGCGACGGAACGGCTCTGCTCGCGCGTTGCGAAGTGGCTCGGGTACGGCATCAGCTTTGCCAGAAGAGCTCTTCCTGTGCTTCACGCGGGGAACGCCCGGCGCGTCCGGCGGCGCGCGCCGGCTCGGTCAGTTCCCCTTCCGTGTCATTGCGCACGGAGATCCCGTGCGGCGCCAGCAGGTAGATGCCGTCCGTTACCTTCTCGGCAGTAGCGTCCAGCGCGAAAACGACCCCGTAAATGAATTCGAGAAACAAGCGGGCGTCGGTATCGGCCAGGTGCGTCAGGTCCAGCGTGACCATGCGGCGGTGTTTCAGATCCACGCCGATGTCCATGCGTTCGTCCAGCGTCCGGGGGTGGCGAATCTCCATGCCGCCTTCGGATGAGCCGCGCAGCGTGAGATGGCGCGGGCGTTTTTGATTGTGATCCGAAGAAGATGGTGGGAGCGAAGTGGATTCTCCGTCCTCCATCTCTTCGTCCACAATGTCCTGGGCATTGAACCAATCGACAATTTTTCTTAGCGGATTGCCTGAGGCCATGACGTTCCTCCTTACAGTGATGACGGCTGTAATTGTTACGTAATGCGTTCTGTAATGGCTGCCCGGCGGGCAACCAGACTGTAAAGAATTCCGCGAAAATGGGAGGAGCGGAACGAACGAGTATTCAGTTTTGCGTTTAGCGTTTTAAGTTTTCGGGTTGTTCCGTTAACCGTTCAATCTGCCGATAATGTGATGGAGAAGAAAGAATCCATTCCCCCATTCTTCCTGTCAAACCCGAATAAGACTGAACAGATAGCATCTAACTCAAAACTTAAAACTTTACTGATTACGGGCGCGATCCGAACAGGCGGCTTCCCACCCGCACGAGAGTTGCGCCTTCCTCGATGGCTACGGTGAAATCGTGGCTCATGCCCATGGATAGATCATCCAGCCGGATGCCCGGCGGCGCTTGCGTCCGCAACCGGTCACGCAACGCCCGCAAGGCGATAAATTCCCGCCGTGCTGCCTCCGGATCGGGATCAAAGCGCCCGATGGTCATCAGCCCATTTACCTGAATGTGCGTTAAATTCGCCAGGCAAAGCAAAAGTCCTTCGACTTCATCAAAAATAAATCCGGATTTCTGCAATTCGCCGCTGGTGTTGATCTGCAGCAAGACCGGCACCGCCGTGCGCCCCAAGTCGGCGGCAATGCGGTCGATCCGTTCCGCCAGCGCGCGCGAGTCCACCGTCTGGATCACTTCGAACCACTGCAGGGCGGTGCGTACCTTGTTCGATTGCAGATGGCCGATGGCGTGGCGCACCGCGGGCGCGCGTCCCACCGGCGTCTCCGGCCAGCCCAGCGCCAGGAATTTATCCGCTGCTTCCTGTACGTAGTTCTCCCCGATCTCCGTCATGCCGGCCGCCACTGCAGCCTGCAGCAAGGCCGCGGAATGCGTCTTCGTCACCGCCACCAGCCGTACCGCCTCGACGGGACGGCCTGAACGCCGCGCCGCCTCCGCCATCGCCCCGCGCACATCGGCCAATCGTTGTTTCAATGCGCCAATCTGGAGGATCTCGGACATCTCGGCAGTACATCCCGCGGGCGTTATCCGGCCCGGCAACAGGCCGCTCACTAAAATTATGCCATAAATCGAAAAAAACTGCATGCGAAGGGTAGCACAATCGAAAAAATTATCGCATAATAAGTACACAGGGCTCAGGAGTATCGTTCAAGCGTTATCGTGTTTTTTCCCGCGAAAATATTGCCGTCATCATTATCGTCATCCTGTGCCCCGACGAAGCAACGCAATATTGAGTGCCAGTCCGCCTGGCGGCGGCCGGCCTGTTCCCGGCGCGCATTGCTGCCGGCAGACAGGACGGGCACTGATTTCACAAGGGAACACACATGACGATCGCAACCGGTACCAAACGACATGCCTTCCTCTCACCCGCGCACAACGCGTGGTCAGTATGGACGACGGAAGGCACGCAAACGCTTACCAATCCCGGCAGCTCGCACCGCGTGCTGGAAACGCTGGCCTTCGCCATCGACACGATGGTGTCGGAGGGGTGGACCGTCCTGCAAATTTTCGTCGAGCAGGGGACGCCCACACTGGTCTTCTTTGAGAAGGACAACCAGAAAGACAGCGGATAAGCTGCTTCGCGCGCGGCCCGGAATGCTCCGGTTCCTTCGCCCTACCGGCGAGGGGCAACTCACCATGACTGCTTCACCGTCCCGTCGCGCAGTCGGACCGGTCCGAACCTCACCCATTCTTTCATCCTTCCATACCAAACACCACGGCGTGCCCGCCACCTGGCGGGCACGCCGTGGTGTTTGCCGTAGCAGGCAGGTTTACCGCGCCTCGATCCGCGTGGCGAAGTAATTCCCGTCCGTCATCGTATAATACACCCGCAACTGCTCGCCATCGCGCAGGGATTGCAGGGAGATGCGGCTGCCGTCTACGTCGATCACCTGCAGCGACTTCGACAGATAAAAGACGCTTGGCTTGCCGCGCCCCGCACGCAGCACGAGTTTGTTCATGCTGACACCGATGTCGATTGTGTCCAGGCTGCCTTCCGCCCAGTCGCCGGCATTGCCATATTGATTCCGGTCGTTCCCCGCCGGATCGGCCCAGTAGCGATCGTCATTGCGTGGATAGGAGTCCCGGTCCTCCAGCGCCACGATGCGGTAAGCCTCGATTGACCGATCGTTATTGTTGCGATTCTGCTCATAGTAGAATACGACGCGGTCGCCTTTTTCCAAATTGGTCAGACGATATTCGCGTCCCCGGTATTGCACCAAGCCATCGCGGGACAGCGTCAGCGTGACGTAGCCGATGTTGGCGCGCACCTCGACCGAGTTGCGGCGCATATCGACCAGCACCACATCGCCCCAGGCGCGGTTGCGGTAGCCAACGGGCCCGCCATTGTTATCATCATCGTTCCAGCCCCAGGCATGGCCGATCACGCGGATGCGGGTGGCCCGCAGACCGTCATGGGTCAGTATGCCTTCCACGGCGACCAGGTCGCCAGAGCGGATGCGCGAAGCGGCAAATTCGCCGCCCTGCGGGCGCCGCCACTGGTTGATGCCCGGCGGCGTCCAGGTCCGCTGCACTTCCTGGAAGATTACTTTAGTTCGCCCGGTCAACTGTATGTTCTCCTGATGGCCGGAACGGCTCGATACGAAGAGCTGGTTCCCCTGCACGTCCTGCACAATGTAAATCAGTGTGTTCCATCGCTCGCCCGTCTCCTCATCGATGCCGTCGTAGCCGCGCACCTGACTGCCGTACCAGGAGTCGACAACGCGGGAGTCATCCGGCGTATCCTGGGTGTGGACGTTGATGCGCACGTTGATCCGACCGCGCAGACTGCGATCCTTCCCCTCATTCCGCCCATTTTGCGCCGGCGCGGGCGCCGTCAAAACCATGGCCAGCAGGGCCGCCAGGCCCAGAGCCCAAAAACTGTGTAATCGCATAGTGTCCTCCCTTTCCTTCTGCCGCTGTTCGCGACCCCCCGAGGGGTGCGCCGCGAACTGTCTATACCTTTTCGGACAACTTCGGGGGTCTCGCTGTCCATGCTGATATTTTCAAATACGCGACCCGGCAGGAATGGTTGCAGGAAATTGTCAGTTCTCAGTTGATACCGTGTGGCGCGTGCCCGTTTACGAGTTTCGAGCTCGATATCGATTTAGAGGAAAACCCCGGCTCGTAGAAGCGCCGTCAGGCGTGTGCCCGTTCACGAATTTAAAGCCCGTGACTAAACTAAGAAGAAAACCTTTCTCCTTTGCATAGTCACAGGCTTTATGTTCGCAGACGGGTACGCGCTTGACGGCGCTTCTACGAGCCGGGGTTTTCCTCTAAACCGATAACGAGCGCAAAACTCGTTATGGGCACGCGCCTCCCATTTCCTTAGCATTGCCGGCTCGATATTCCTGCTCAGCCTTTTCGGCAAGTTGATCCAGTTGCTCTGCAGAATCGGCGAGTGTTTGATCCCAGCGTGACTCGCCTTCGATATCATCCAGAAGCTCTTGAGCAATCTGGTCTTGCAGATCATCAGAAAGCCTTGAGGCCTTCTTGAACGCTTGTGTTAACAGCCTGGTCATGGGCATTACCTCGACGGCAGCAAGATTACATCTCGTTCGCTGGTGTGTCAGCACGATGATGCAAGCATGTTGCTCACCACTCACTCCTCTCCCTGCTTTCGCGCCCTTGGGTGGGCGCCGGCGTAGACTTCGCGGAGGAAATCGGTGCTGGTGTGGGTGTAGATCTGGGTAGTGGTGATGCTGCCGTGGCCGAGCATCTCCTGGATGGCGCGCAGGTCGGCGCCACGCTCGAGGAGGTGGGTGGCGAAGGAGTGGCGTAGCGTATGTGGTGAGATGTTCTTTACGATGCCGGCGCGCTTTGCCAGCCGTTTGATCGTCTGCCAGAAGGTCGCGCGGGTGAGGGGACGAAGGCGCTGACCGGGGAAAAGGGCCGGGGCGTCGTCGTCGCGGGCGGCCAGATAGTGCCGCAGCCATCCGATGGCCACCGAGCCCAGCGGCACGATACGCTCCTTGTTACCTTTGCCCACGCAGCGTACGAACCCCACCTTCATATTGACGTCGCCGCGGGCCAGATTGACCAGTTCGCTCACGCGCAAGCCGGTGGCGTAGAGCACTTCCAGCATCGCCCGGTCGCGTAGCCCGCGTAGAGTGTCGGCGTCCGATGCAGCCAGCAGGCGCTCAACTTCGTCCAATGTGAGCGTGGCGGGCAGCTTCTTCAGCGGACGCGGCACCTCCACATTGACGGTAGGGTCAGCCGCAATGTGATGCTCGGCGACCAGGAAGCGATAAAACTGCTTGATGGTGGTGAACTTGCGGCAGATGGTGGCGGTGGCTGCGCACGCATGGTGCAGTGTCGTCAGGTGGCGGATGATGTCGCTCTCCGTCACTTCGCCCGGCGCCCCGCGCCCGCACGTCTCGTTCAAAAACACGTAGTGTTCCCGCAGGTCGCGCCGATACGCCGACACGCTGTTCGCCGCCAGCCCTCGTTCCAGCATCAGATAATCGATAAATAAGTCAATGTAGTCTTGCATAGTTTTGAAATCTCTGCGCCCTGTTCCATCAATACCGAAGTAGAAAACACCTTCCGTCCTTCTGCGTGCCGGTGGCCGTCATAGCCACGCTGCGGCCGTCTGGGGAGGGGAACCACCAGCGGTTATCGACGTCCACGCCCGGCCACCAGGCGCGCAGCCGCGGGCGCAGGACGGCGGCGCGCCGTCCGGATTGATCGTACAGCACCAGGTAGTCGGAGGTAATTCCGCCGATGAGCCGCTCCACGGCGGGATTTTTTTCCAGAAACGGCATAAATTCTTCGGGCGGCCTGATCTGCAGCCAGGCCAGGGCGTGGCGGCCATCGGTTGTCGCGTCGCCGCCGAAGTTGCGGTTAGGTACGGCAACCGCCCATGCCTTGCCGGTGGCCGGAGAAAAGACGCGCACCGCCTTACGCGTGAATTCCACGGTGTAACGCCCGCCGGGCGCCATGCCCTGGTGGCGCCACCGGCCGGCGGGAGTCCGTTGCCCGGATGGACCATAGACGGCGCCGTTCTCCGCCAGCACGATGCCGCCGGCGAACAGCGCGGAATCCAGGGTGAAACCGTCCCAGCTATCGATCTGGCCCAGCCGGTCGCGGCTGGCGTAGCGGTGTTCCAGCGTAATGGCCTTGTCCGCCACCCGCACCGCGGCGTAGTCGAATCCGGTGGGGGACGGTACGGCCAGGGTCGCGCCATCGGGCGCCAGGATCGCGTCCGAGGGGAAGGCGCCGCGGGCGATTACCCGATCTCCCTCGACAGCCACGGCGGTGGGACTAAAACGCCAGCAGAATACCCGCCCGCTGTTCAACGCCTTCACGCTCAGCACCGGCGGCGCATGATCGATGAGGAGGGCGACGTGCCCCGCACGGGCGCCGTCGCGCCAGGTGTCGATGTGCAGTGTTGTATCCTGCACGGTGGCGGCGGTGAGGATATGGCCGTCGGGCGATAGGGAATAAGCCGAGCGGTAGCCCATATTCGGCGCGCCCGGATATCTGGGAATTCGGACCGACTGTACCGTAACCGACCAGACGGGCTGCCCGTTCCGCCAGTCGCGCAACACAAAGGTGTCGACGGACTCCCGGGTGAGGAATCCGCTTTCGGCAGGGATGAGCAGGACATCATGGGTGATGTAGGTGCCGATCAGCCGGTAGTGCGGCGTGCGCCAGGAGAACCACCAGCAGAGCAGCAACACAGCCGCCGCCGGCAGCCATAGCCACCGCCAGGAGCGCCGGCGCTTTGCGACGGGCGGGTAGGTCTTAATCGGCAGGGAGTCGTTCGAGTCGTGCATCGAGTTCCTCCTGCGCGAGTCCGCGCACCGCCACGCGCTTCAGGCGTCCCGTCGCCCCGGCGGTAATCGCCAGCCGCGACTTCGGCACTCCCAGTGCCTTTGCCAGCGTTTCCACCACCGCCGCGTTCGCCGCCCCCTCCGCCGGCGGCGCCGTCACCCGCACAGCCACCCCTTCGGCGGTCCGTACCGCCTCATTACGCGCCGCCTTCGGCTTCACGGTGATGTGGAGTGTGCTGTCGGGCATACACAGAGTATACCCGGTGAACGAGCGAGTGACCAGCCCCCGGTTGTGCAATGACCTTAGCGTATCACAATTGAAACGCCGGCAAGCTGTCCAGAAATTCGCGAACGCGGGCGTTGAAGGCGGCGGGGTGTTCGAGGGGGGAGAGGTGGCCGGCATCCGCGATGGTGACAAAGCGCGCGCCGGGGATGTGCGCCGCCAGTTGCCGCATGCCGTCGCAGGGGCTGACGGTGTCATTTTCACCGCACAATACCAGCGTTGGCGTCTGGATGGAGGGCAGCAGGCCGGTGCGGTCGGGACGGAGCGCCATGCCCAGCGTCTGTTCCGCCAGGCCGCGCGGATTCATGCCTCGCACCATCGCCTGCATCTCCTCGACCAGCGCGGGGTGTTCGCGGCGAGTGGTTTCCGCGAACAGGTCGTTCACGCGGTCGTGCAGGATCTCCGTTCCCTGGCTCAACAGACCTTCCACGGTCTTTTTGCGGCGCTCTACCGTCTGCGGATTGTCGGCCTCGGTGCGGGTGTCGGCGATGATGAAGCCGCGGAAGCGCCCGGGATTCGCCGCATACATGGCAAAGGCCACGTAGACGCCCATCGACACGCCCATCACCACCGCGTGCTCGATTTCCAGGTGGTCAAGCAGGCTGAACATGTCCTCCGCCATCAGCTCCATCGTGGATGGCCCCTCGGTGACGGACGAGCGCCCCACGCCGCGCAGATCGGGGATAATCAACCGCGCCGCATCCCCCAGGCTGTGCTGTTCGCGCCACATGCGGCCATCGAAGGGAAAGGCGTGCAGGCATAGCAGCGGCACGCCGCTGCCCACCGTGTCGTAATACAGGCTGAAGCCGTCAATGTCGAGCAGCATGGTGATCCTCCGCGGAATAGGACTTATATCGTCTCCGAATCCGGCAATATCTCCCGCAGCACGCGCTGCCAGTTGCCGTGCAGGATGGCGTCCACATCGTCCGGCGCGAATCCCCCGGTCTCGAGGGCGCCGGCGAGACGGGGGAGGTCGACGGCGGAGTCCAGCTCGCGCGGGATGTCGTCGCGACCCAGGCCGCCATCCAGATCGCTGCCCAGCGCCACGTGCCGCGCACCCACCAGGCCGGCGTAATACCGGGCATGGCGCACCAGGTCATCGAGCGAGACGGCCTCTTTCCCCTGTGCCTCCGTCCATCCGGGACGGATGAAGCGATTGTAACATACCAGGCCGATCATGCCATCCCGTTCTGCGATGATGCGCACGACATTGTCGGGCAATTGGCGTTCACCGGGCACCAGGGAGCGGCTGTTGGCATGGGTGGCGACCACGCGGCCCGGGAATGTATTCAGCGCCTGCGCACAGGCTTCGTCCGCCAGGTGGCTGAGGTCCAGCGCCACCCCCAGCCGCGCCATCTCGCGCAGCAGGTCATGCCCGGCGGGAGTCAACGGCCCCGGCTCGCCCGTGCCGCCCGCGTAGCGCGTGCCATGCCACGCCGGCCCGACGATGCGGACGCCTTTCTCCACGAATTCCGCCAGGTCGTCCGGCGCGCGAAGCGGGTCCGCTCCTTCCATCAGTATAATCAGGCCGGGCAGAGGAGCATTGCCGGCAATCACCGCTTCCAACTGTTGGCGGGTGCGGATCAGCGTCGCCTCGCGCGCATCATGCAGCCGGTGGTAATAGTCGAGCTGATCCGTGGCCTGCCGGTAGGCTTCCTCCGGGGTGCGGTACCCGGGCTGGCCATGTTTGGCGGCGCGGGCCGGCGTCGCGAAAAGGGTGGCCAGCACCACGCGCACGTCCGCCGCGCGCAAGGCTGGCAGGCTGAGTGTGGCGACGCCGTCCCCGTGCGCCGGTTGTTCGCCTTCCACTACTCGAATGCGCGAAACCGGCTGCGTCAAGTCGCGACGCAGCACCACCGCGTTATACGCCAGGTCTTCATGGCCGTCGATGATCCAGGTCATGGTTAGTGTCCGTGATTAGTGATAAGTGAGTAGTGAGTAGTGAGTAGTCAGGACTTTCGCTCAGGGGCGGCTCGGAGACGCGGGCCCTCTCCCCCCCAGCCCCCTCTCCCAATCCTGGGCGAGGGGGAGCAGGTTCTCTTATTAAATGAAAAGGAATCATGTTTCCTCTCCGGCACTCCCTCTCTCCCAATCCTGGGCGAGGGGGAGCAGGCTCTCTTATTCAATGAAAAAGGAATGATTTTTCCTCTCCAGCACTCCCCCTCTCCCAATCCTGGGCGAGGGGGAGCAGGCTCTCTTATTCAATGAAAAAGGAATGATTTTTCCTCTCCGGCACTCCCTTTCTCCCAATCCTGGGCGAGGGGGAGCAGGCTCTCTTATTCAATGAAAAAGGAATGATTTTTCCTTTCCGGCACTCCCTCTCGCCCAGGATTGGGAGAGGGGGTTGGGGGGGAGAGGGCCCGCGTCTCCGAGCTGCCACCGAGCGAAAGTCCTGGTAGTAGGTAGCGAAAAGTGATAAGTACCTGCTCAACCGCCGAATAGAACCTTATCACTTCTTACCACCCACTACATATCATCCACTCTTTCTCCCCCCCTCCCATTCTCCCGACAGCCCGCCGTTCCTTGTCTCTTTGTGCGGAATATGCGAGAATAAGTGTGGAGAAGGGGCACGCCGCCGTGAATTTCAGACCGACAGGCACTTATCTGGATCGCATCCTGGCGGATACCGCGGCCCGCCTGGCAGCGCGCACCGACCTGCCGGACGCCCCGCCCGACCCGATTCCACCGGCACGCGGTTTTGCCCGCGCGCTGGCTGCGCCGGGCATGTCGCTGATCGCCGAAGTGAAGAAGGCATCGCCCTCGAAAGGCATCATTCGCGCGGAGTTCGACCCACCGGCCATCGCGCGGGCGTATGAGGCCGCGGGCGCCGCCGCCATTTCGGTGCTGACGGACGAACCGTATTTCCAGGGGAAGTTGTCGTACCTGGACGACGTGCGCGCGGCGGCTTCGCTGCCGCTGCTGCGCAAGGATTTCATCATTCACCCGGGGCAGATTTACGAGGCGGTGGGCCGCGCCGACGCGGTGCTGCTCATTGTGGCGGCGTTGGCGCCGGCGGAGTTGGGGGCGCTGCTGCGGGTGGCGGCGGCCTGCGGGCTGGACGCGCTGGTGGAGACGCATGATCGCGCGGAGGTGGAGATCGCGCTGGCGCAAGGCGCGGCGATCATCGGCATCAACAACCGCGACCTGCGCACCTTCCAGGTGGATGTCGAAACCACGCTGCGCCTGCGGCCTTACATCCCCGCCGATCGCCTTACCGTCAGCGAAAGCGGCATTCGCACCCCCGCACAGGTTCGCGGGCTGGCGGACGCCGGGGTGGATGCCATCCTGGTGGGGGAAGCCTTCATGGCCAGTCCGGATATTGCCGCAGCCGTCAGGTCGTTGCTGTTCAGTTTTTGAGCGTGGGAACGAGGTTTACGCGTGCGGAGAGAGGCTTTTTCGTCGCAACGGCAACAATTTCGGGATCGAATCATAAAAAAGATGGGTCTGCAAGAAGGAATTTTGTGAGAAATATCGACTTGCCCCCCTGCAAACCCTTGACGCTGACTTGCCGTTGAACCTATAATTTGAATGTGATTCGGAAAGAGGGATCACCTGTGGTGGCATCCCCGTATGCGACGAAGAGTCCATTCTTCCCCCTGTGTCGGAGCCGAGCGACTCGGCCTATCATCCGACCAAACAACGAGGACTCGTGGGTAGATTGGAGGGCGCTTTATGCATCTGCTGGCTCATGATCACTTCGTCAACTTCCACGGAATGGGAGATGAAGAGATCGTCATTTATGCCAAAGAGGGTTCGGAGCTTGCCACCGAACACCTGCTCTGCAAGTATCGGAGCGTCGTCGAAGGCAAAGCCCGCTCCTACTTTCTGGTCGGGGCCGATCACGAGGACATTGTACAGGAAGGCATGATTGGCCTTTTCAAAGCCATCCGTGATTTCCGCAACGACCGCATGCTCCCCTTTCGCGCTTTTGCCGAACTCTGCATCAGCCGCCAAATCTTCACCGCGATCAAAGCCGCTACACGCCAGAAGCACATTCCGCTGAATTCCTATGTCAGCCTGCACACCAATCTGTTCGATGCCGATTCCGATCGCACGCTGCTCGACACTCTGGCGGAGACCGCCACCAGCGATCCTGAGGAAGTGGTCATCACCCAGCAGTTCTCCGATGACCTGCGCCGGCGCATCAAGCGCGATCTCTCCAGCCTGGAGAGCGCGGTGCTGCGCAGTCATCTGGAGGGGAAATCCTACCAGGAGATCGCCGCCGAGCTGAACCGCCGGGTCAAGTCCATCGACAACGCCCTGCAGCGGGCAAAGCGCAAGATCGGCAAATCACTGAAGAGCATGATGGTGGTGAGCTAAATGGGAGCGCGGACCTCTGAGTCCGCACGTGTTACGTCACGTGCGGACTCAGAGGTCCGCGCTCCCAGCATCAGGATCTCACGGGTGGGGAAGTCGGCGTGAGGCAATTGGCAATGGCAGCGAGTAGTTCTTCGCGCTCGAACGGTTTGGCGACATATCCACTGGCGTGCAGCACTTCCATGCCGATGATCCGGTCGAGGGGCTGCTGGCGCACGGTGAGGAAGAGCACCGGGATGTCTTTGCTGCGCGGCTTGCTTTTTATCTGGCGGCAGACCTCCCAACCGTCCATCGCGGGCATCATGACATCGAGCACGATCAGGTCGAACGATTCCTGATCCAGCACCTGCAGGGCTTCCGGACCGGAATCGGCGAGTACAACCTGGTACCCGGCGGTTTTCAGCATTACGGCGACTAAATTTCGAATGTCATCTTCATCATCGACCACAAGAATACGGTGTGCCATTTTATAGCTCCTCATATTATGCATCTATGCTAAGAGGCATTGTAGTGAATTGTACCCTCTTCGGATGTGACGAACCGGTATCAAACACGTAGAATTATCCGTAAACCGGCAGGTCCGGCGGCTTGGGCGTGCCGGACAGGATGGCGACGCCTTGTTCCGTCACCAGGCACAGGTCCTCGATACGGACGCCTCCCACCTCGGGCAGATAGATGCCTGGCTCGACGGTGACCACGCTGCCGGCGGGCAGCATTTCCTCCGCCGTGCGGCTCAGGCGCGGCGCTTCGTGGACTTCCAATCCCACGCCATGGCCGGTGCCGTGGCCGAAATAGTCGCCATAACCGCCTTGCGCGATGACCGCGCGCACGATGGCATCCGCGTCGCGACCGGACAGGCCGGCGCGAACACCGTGCACGCCGGCCAGCTGAGCCTGCAGGCAGAGGTGATAGATCGCGCGCGCGATGGGGGAGGCGTCGCCTACCGCGAAGGTGCGCGTCATATCCGCGCAGTAATGGCGAAAACGGGCGCCCATATCGACCACCACCAGATCGCCAACCGCCAGCGGGCGCGTCCCCGGTTGGGCGTGGGGCAAGGCGCTGTGCGCGCCGGTCGCCACGATGATGTCGAAAGCCGCTTCCGCGTCGTGCCGGCGCATGAACCACTCGGCTTCCAGCGCCAGCTCATATTCGGTCACCCCGGGCGCCACGCGCGTCAGCAGGTGGGCGTAAGCGTCGTCGGTTATGCGCGCGGCCTCGCGGATGAGGGCCAGCTCGCCCGCTTCCTTGACCAGCCGGAGCTCCTCGATCAGGTTGGGCGCCGGCGCCAGCGTATACGGCAGCGCGGGATCATCCCCTCCGTATTGCCGATACTGCGCGACGGTCAGGTGCTCCGGCTCGAAGCCGATGGGCGTAAGGTCCAGTCCTCCCAGCACGTCCCGCACGGTCGCCTGCAGACTCTGCTCGACTTTGACCAGCTCCCAGTCCGGCGCTTCCTGCCCGGCCTGCAGCACATAGCGAAAATCGGTGAGAAAGAGCTGCCGGTCGGCGGTAACCACCAGCACGCCGGTCGAACCGCTGAAACCGGCGAGATAATAGAGATGCTCGCGTTTGGTCACCAGCAGCGCCGGCAGCCCGAGAGCGTCCATCTTTGCGCGCAGGTGTTCAAGGCGTGTCGGCACGACGGTCCTCTCAATCAGGGTTGACGGCGGATTGCCGCATGCGCATGGCGCGCAACGCCAGCAGATAACTATGCGCGCCGAATCCGCAAATTTGTCCGATGCAGACCCGGCTCAAGAAACTGTGGTGGCGGAAGGCTTCGCGTGCGAAGACGTTGCTGAGATGCACTTCGATCGCCGGCAGCCGCACGCCCTGGATGGCATCGGCGATAGCCAGGCTGGTGTGCGTATAGGCGCCGGCATTGATAATCAGTCCATCCGCCCACGTCCCGGCCGCGTGGATGGCCGAGACGATCTCCCCTTCACTGTTGGACTGGAGGAGGCGCAGCTCCTGTCCGAGTGTGCCGGCCAGCTCCTGCATCTGCCGGTTGATCTCATCCAGCGTGACGGCGCCATAGATATCCGGTTCGCGTTGTCCGAGCAAGTTCAGGTTCGGGCCATGGATTACCGAGATATTCTGCATCTGTTTCCCTTTGCATTACGAGCGAAAGAACCGATCAGGCCCCACCGGGAGAGAGCGATGAAAAGCTGCCATGTATATCAGGGGTCAACACCGTAAAATAGTAGCATACCGCTTCTATTCTGACAAGTATTCCTGATTTGTGATTGTTAAAAAGTAAGGCGAAGGCCCCGCGGGATCCGCGGGGCCTTCGTTCGCGTGTGGTTATGCTATGCCGGATTACAGAGCAAAGTCGAAACCGGCACGCAGTTCCTGCAGGTCGTCGCCGAGGAGTTGATAATCCTGGCGGACGCTATACCCCACGTTGGCGGACACGCCGTCGGCAATGGGTTTGCGCAGCGACACGGTCCAGACTTCGTTTTCCAGCGGGGGAGGTGTCGGGTTGCCGGGGATCGCACTACCGGCCGAGGGATCAAATCCACTGAACGGCTTGTAGAAACGTCCGCGGAGCTGCCAGTTGCCGGCGAAAGTCCAGCGCAGATCGGCTTCCCAGCCATCATTTACATTATACTGGCTCAGGAAGAGCGGTCGATCGATCCAGTCGGTATCGAACGCGTTCACGGACGCGTATGGATACAGCGCCGACAGGCGCGGATTGTAGTCGCGACCGAGCTTGCCGACGCGGCCGGTCAGGCTCAAGCCGTGCCAGTCGTTCAGCAGGTCAGCGCCAACCACATACGCGCTGCTGGTGCCCGTATTGATGTCGAAGATATCGTCGAAGAAGTCGCCCTGGGGGAAGTAATTGGCGAATTCACCGAAGAGACGATGGCCGAAGAGCTTGCCTTCCAGGCCCAGGCTCCAGCCGCGATCCAGGCCGTAGCCGTTCGGCAGTACCGTAAAGACGGAGTTCCAGTCGCCCAGGTTGAACCCGAGGTAGGCATACGCAAAGAAGTCCTGCGGTGCCGCGAACGGATTCGATTGAATCGGCGGAGCACCCGTTGCGCCGAACGGGATCCAGGTTTCGCGATCGACTAACGCCGTGTTGACGCCGAAGGTGAGCGGCTTGCCGCTGCTGTCCAGCGAAACGCCGACCAGCGGCTGCACATTGGTATCGACCAACAACCCCTGGGCGATGCTGGTCGCATGGCGGCCCGCGGTGATGGCGAAGTCCTGCCCGACAAAGCGGGAGTTGAACATCGCGTACCAATCCCAGAGCAGGACGGTATCGGCAAAGCTGCCGAAGTAGATGCTCTGGGCATCCGTGCTGCCAAGTCCAATCGATGGGGTCTGGGCCAGCGCGTATTGCGAGCCGGTGCCGACGATTAACTCGGACGGGAAGACCGGGGTGGTGACGCGCAGTGTCGCGTGCCCCGCCAGGTTCGGCGTGATGGTCCCGTCGACGTTGATGTCCACCTGCGACACGCCGTAGCGTGAGCCCTTGAGCGCGTCCTTGGCATCCGCGGAATACGGCGCCAACTCTTCGGTGTTCGGATCGAAGGCGTCGATCGCGTTGAAGAAGATGCCCGCGAACTCGCTGCTGAGATTCGTGTCGAACGCATTGGTGATGTTCGAGCCGTCCAGCCCAAAGCGGGCGGCGCCTACAACGCCGATGCGCAGCGGCGGGATTCTGGCAACCTGGGCTTCCAGCGTGGTCACGCGCTCGCCGAGGGCGCGGATGTCACCGCGAATTTCGGCAATCGTGGGCCCGAAGGTGTCGAGGAGACGGACAATCTGCTCCGCCTGCTCGGGGGTGATAGTCGTGGGTCCCGCGGGTCCCGGAGGTCCCGGAATGCCTTGCGCTCCCGCCTGTCCGGCCGGCCCCTGTGCTCCCGCCGGTCCAACTGGCCCGATGGCGCCCGCTCCGCCTGCCGGTCCTACCGGTCCCGGCGCGCCCGGCGCGCCGACCGGCCCTTGCGGACCGCGCAGCGCGCGCTGCACGTCTTCGTCAGTCAGGATCAGGTTTTTGATCTGCTCGAGGTTCACGCCCCCCCCGCCACCCTTCTGATCGATGTAATCGAGCATGCGGGCAAGGGCCATGGCCGCCTCGTAGCGCGTCATGGGGCGAGGCCCATCGTACCTGGCGCCGGGTAATCCCTCAATAATACCGGCCGCTGCCAGATCTTGCACCGCCTGATACGCCCAATGACTTGTCGGAACATCGGCAAAGGGCGTCGCAGTCGTTGTTTGAGCCAGCAAGGGCACGGAGGCGATAATGAGGAGAGCAGCCAGGAGGACTCCAATCCACGTTCTCATGTGTTTACCTCCTTCTCGTAACGACGGTTGGTTTGTCACCTGCCGGCATGACACGCGAGAAGGCTGCTAGTTTCGCCATGTTTCCCGAGTAGCCCGCTCGTTGCGTCTGCGATGTCGTGAATGGCTCGCAAAAGAGCGAACGCATCACGGAATATCGCTGTCGGCAAGTATTGCGATTTGAATCACACAGATTCAACGCTAGTGTACCATACGGGAGCAGAGGTGTCAATAAAATCGGTCTCACACCTCTGCGCATAATTAGCCTCACGAATCCGCGGGTTTCCGATTGACCGGCGACACCGGCAGCCGCGGGAGGAGTCTTTGTTCGATATTTCGCCCATTCTCTTTGCGGGCGATTACTCAATGCGTATAGTCATTTCATGCTCATGCTCTGAGAGGTCATTGCACAACCGGGGGCTGGGGGATTAGGTGCCCCCGGTTGTACAATGACCTTTCAGAGAATGAGCATGAGCACGATACAAAAGCCCTACGGCTATCGTGTATGGCCGGCAGGAAGCGGCCCGGTCGAAGGCGAACAGCAAATTCCGGCGGTCCCGGTGTGGGACGCCCAGTTCAGTGGTAGGAGGAGTTGACGGTGAATGAGATGGCAGCACCGGCATTCGTCGAGGAGACGATTGCGAAATATCGGCAGTATGTGAATCCCGGACTGGCCACGTTAATGGACTTCGTGGGCTTTCATGGCGTGGAGTGGCAGGGTGAAGGGATGATCGTGCGCGACACGACGGGGCAAACCTACCTGGACTTTCTGGGCGGCTACGGGGTGTTTGCGCTGGGCCACGCCCACCCGCGGGTGGTGCGGGCCGTGCAGGAGCAGGCGGCTCGCCTGCCGTTATCCTCGCGCGTGCTGTTCAATCGTCCGATGGCGGACCTGGCGGAGCGGCTGGCGCAGATCACGCCCGGCGATTTGCAATATTCCTTTTTCTGCAATTCGGGCACCGAGGCGGTGGAAGGGGCGCTCAAGCTGGCGCGGCTGGCGACCGGCAAAACGGAGATCATCGGCACCATTGGCGGCTTTCACGGCAAAACCTACGGCGGATTGAGCGCATCCGGGCGGGACATCTACCGGGCGCCGTTCGCCCCGCTGCTGCCGGAGTTCGTACACGTGCCGTATGGCGACGCCGGCGCGGTAGCCGATGTCTGCGGCGCGCAGACCGCCGCGGTGATCGTGGAGCCGGTGCAGGGGGAGAATGGCGTTATCGTGCCGCCCGACGACTACCTGCCCGCGCTGCGGAAACTCTGCACGGAGCGCGGCATCCTGCTCATCCTGGATGAGGTGCAGACCGGCTTCGGGCGCACCGGCACGCTTTTTGCCTGCCAGGCCTGCGGCGTGACGCCGGATATCATGACGCTGGCCAAGGCGCTGGGCGGCGGCGTGATGCCCATCGGCGCCTTCGTCGGCACGCCGGCAGTGTGGAAAGCGTTCGAGCCCAATCCGCTGCTGCATTCGTCCACGTTCGGCGGCAACGAGCTGGCCTGCGTTGCCGGGCTGGCCGCCATCGAGGTGGTGCTCGACGAAAAGTTGCCTGACAACGCGGCGGTCATGGGTGAAGTGCTGCTGGCCGGCCTGCGCGACATTGCGGCGCGGTACCCCGGTACCGTCACCGAGGTGCGTGGCAAGGGGCTGCTCATCGGCATGGCGTTCACCGATCGCGACATCGCCGCGCTGGTTATCGCCGGTCTGGCACAGCAGCATATCCTGGCCGCTTACACCCTCAACAACCCGTGCGTCATCCGCTTCGAGCCCCCGCTGATCGTCGGGCGGGAGCAGATCGCGCAACTGCTGGCCGCCCTCGACCATGCGATCGCCGGGGTGGTGGAGCTATTGAACAGTTGAATGAAAAATGAAGGGTTCGGGAACTGACCCCAAATCTGGTGCCTGTCTCGTGCCGTATCGAAATCACCGTGGGTATCGGTGGGCTTTCCCATACCCGTGCGGCGGATTACCGCTGCAGAGGTGGTTTCGATACGGCACGGGAGCTGCGGAAAGAACCGAAAAGTGCGGCGGAGTACCGCCGCAGAGCTCACTTGCCTACTCAACCACCGAACCACTCACAACTTACTAATCACTAATCACAAACCCACTTCCCGCCGAAACGCTTCCCATTCTTGCCACGCGTGTACTGTCACATGGGTGGTGGGCGAGAACCAGGCCAGGCGGAGGTGCAAGGCGCGGGTTTCGCCGGGCTGCGCGTCCCAGACGTTCCAGGCGAAGTCCCAGGCGGGCGAGAATTGCCCGGGCACGGCGGAATAGCCGGCGCCCGTCGGCGAGATGAAGAAGCGGAAATCCCGGTGCTGGTCGGCCATCAGCAGGAACACCATGTCGTGGATGAGGCCGAAATACATCGGGAAGTCGAAGGTTTTGCCGGAGAAGGACCGGTTGAAGTAGACCCCCTGCTCGCGAAAGCGTTCCTCGCCGGCGCGCCGCTCCCACGGCGCGCGGTGGGCGTCGTCCAGGTTGGCCGGGAAGACCGTCGCCGCCTCGCCGTGCACCAGTGGGGTGAGCGCCGTCCACACGTCATTCTCGATGAAATGGATGGAGCGGTCGCGCGGGCTGGCCATGTAGCTGCACCAGGAGAACTCGACCGGATTGGGAAGCTCCACGCCTTCCTCGAAGCGTGCCTCGAAAGTGTAATCCACGTAATGCGGCGCGACCAGCCGGTAGGTGCCGGTAGTGGCGGCATACGGCACCTTTGCGCACGCGGGCCGCGCCAGCCGTGCCGCCGCCTCGTCGATCACCTCCAGCGCCGGCCCGCTGCCGCGGTGCACGCCGGCGATCAACCCCGCATACGCCGACTGAAACGGACTGGCCGGGCAGGCGGTGTGCGTCAGCGACCAGAGGCCGCTGTATTGCCGTCCCCCCGGTCCCCGCGGTGTGTCGTCACCCACGATGGCCGCCAACTCGCCGGCGCGCAGAAATACGCAGTGTTCGCCCATAATGCCGTCCTTCTCTCTGAAAGAGCCGTCCGGGATTTGAAAGGAATGGAATAGTTATTGTTCATCGAGTGCAAGTTTTGCCTGTTCATGCACCCGCCCCACCGGCTTCCCATTGCCGCTCTTGATCTGGTATCCTACCGGAAAGTCAAACACCTTCTCTTCATCGAGCAGTTCTTTGACAGTGCGGAGCTGCATGCGGGGGATTTTGCGACCGCTGGGGGCAGTGAAGAAGCCCAGTTCGTCGGCCTCCGCATACATGCCCCTGGTGGGCTGCTCCAGCGAGATGAAAAAGCCGAGGGCCGCCTTTTCTCGCTCGATGACGTGGGCAAAGTCGCGGATGAGCCCGGGAGTGAGATGGCCGCCCTTCACCTGCACCACGGTATATTGCAGATTTTTTTCCAGGTCCTGAAAATAAACTTTCCCGTCCACGCCACGGTCACCGACCTTATCCGGCTGCGGCACGCCCTGCACCAATCCTACCGCCCACACCTCGAACTGTTTGGGACTCTGCTCGAATAGTTTGCGCGCGGAGTAGGCATCCTTCGGGTCGCCGAGTACCTGATAATCCTTGTTCCGCTGCAAACCGAAGTCGCGCGCCAGCCGCGCAATCATCAGGTCGATGGCGATGAAGGTAATATCAATGCCGATCCATTGCCGGCCTAGTTTCTCCGCCGCCACCACCGCCGTCCCGCACCCGCAGAAGGGATCGAACACGAGATCGCCGGGATTAGATGAGGCCGTGATAATGCGCTCCAGCAAGGCCAGGGGTTTCTGCGTGGGATAGCCCATACGTTCGGCGGAATGCGATGAAATGGGGGGAATATCCGCCCAGACATCGGGTATCGCCGTCCCGTTCGCATCATCGATGAACCATTTCAAGCGCGGTACTCCACCCTCTTTTTGCGGCCAGTATATCCGTCCCGCGGTATCGAGCGCTTCCAGGCGTTCCTGTACGCTGCCTTCCGTGATGCCTAACTGCGAGAGGATATTCCCCGGCAATGCCCAGTGCCGCCCCACGTCCGTCGGGTTGATGCCTTTCCAGGCTTTTCCACTCTCTCCTCGCCGTATGCCCGCGCCGGTTAATGAGATCGGCTGAAATACGTTACCGGTCTCCGCATCGACATGCGTGAAATGCTTTTCGATGTAGAGTGGATCATGGCTGAAATGCGCGCCCGTCCAGAGAAAATTATCCGATTTCGAATAGAACAGGATGATGTCATGTATCGGACCATACTTTCTGGCGGAACCATGCGCGAACGTTCGCTTCCAGATGATTTCATTCCGAAATCTTTCCGGGCGAAATACGGCATCGAGCAGCAATTTCAAATAATGACTCGCTGTCGGATCGCAATGCAGATACAGGCTCCCCGTCGATTTCAGCACCCGATGCAGGTGCAGCAAGCGTGGCGCCATCATCACCAGGTAGGCCATCATCTCGCTGCTGCCGAGGATGCGGTAGAGAGATGTCATCAGATCGAACAGGCGAGCATTCTGCGGATCATCGAAAAATTCGTCGTAACGGAGCTTGCTCCATTGCCAGGTGTCCTCGAAGGCGACGATCTGCGCCTGGTTCTCGTCCTTCTTCGCCTGTTTGAAGAGCACATTGTAATCGCGCGCCGAGTTGAATGGCGGATCGAGGTAGATCAAGTCAACGCTCTCATCCGCCATCTGCGCGCGCATCACTTCCAGGTTATCACCATAATAGAGGCGATTGCCGGCCATGGGTGGGCCCTCCGCAGCAAGTTATTCGCCGAAAAGAGGTGATAACCTGCTGAAAAGGGATGAAGGCGCTTCTCTCCTATCCAAAACTTAACACGATCCCATTACCGGCAAATCCAGCGCTTCCAAAAAGTCCGCCGGAATCTCCGCCCCCCACAACTGACACAGGCCGGTGCGGTCGGAGTTGAAGATGACGAAGCGGTTATCCGGCGTCATGTAGGCGTGGGGGTGGCTGGCCTGGGCGCTGGTGCAGGTGGCGCCGGAATCGCAGATGGGGAGCAGGCGGCCCGTGGCGATATTGCCGATGTAGAGCCTGCCGTTGGCAATGTCGTCGGCCAGGAAATATTTGCCGTCCACGGAGGCGGAGATGTGCATGAAAGGCAGGCCTTTCCACAGGAGCTGCGATTGTTCGTCGCCAGGGGTCGCCAGGTGGATTTCACCGCCGCCGGTGGTGAGGATGACTTTGCCGGTGTTCCCCACCCAGCACTCATGGCCGGTCACGCCTTGCGTAAACGGCTTGCCGACGGGCAGCATGCGCAGGTTGCCGCCGTCCCGGTCGATGGCATACAGCTTCGCGCCTTCCTCGCCCACCAGTGTGATAATATTCTCTTCTCCGTCGATCACGCAGCCGCAGTTCAACTGAATAAGGATATCCTCGCCTTTCCCCGGTTCGAACTGCGGGTGGGGGTTGCAG